>Ga0233425_10001184_pt1 | contig 60592 bp, 55 predicted proteins | sample Watercolumn_Towu_2_FD_181712 | JGI IMG/M metagenome (GOLD analysis project Ga0233425, IMG submission 181712) | Freshwater microbial communities from Lake Towuti, South Sulawesi, Indonesia - Watercolumn_Towuti2014_140_MG | ecosystem: Environmental > Aquatic > Freshwater > Lake | place...
ATGAGGAGCGCGGCGGGCAGGGTCAGCACGACCATCAGCACCAGACTCGGCCAGGGGCCGAGCGTGACCGCGAAGCCGCTGCGCAGCAGCCCTTCGCGGACGGCCCGCAACGCGAAGGGATGCAGCAGGTAGAGGGCGTAGGAGGCGTCCCCGAGCCGCTCGGCCGCGCCGAGGAGGCGGGCGGCCCAGCCGCCGCGCGCGGCTTCGGGCCGGTCCCGGCCGAGGACGGCCGCCGCCACGAGGAGCGCGGCGGGCAGGCCCCAGGCGAGGAGGCGCAGCGCCGGCGCGTCCGGCGCGGCGGCGAGCCCGAACAGGCCCGCCGCGGCGAGCGCGGCCCGGGCCGGTGCGTGCAGGCGCCAGTCCTCGGCGCGCAGCAGCGCGAGCCCGGCGCCGAGGGCGAATTCGAGAACGATGGGATCGGACCAGAAGGCGAGGGAGACCGGCGGCGCGGGGAGCAGCCGACCGGCGAGGACGAGGAGCGCCAGGGCGGCGACCAGCCACGCCACGGCGCCGCGCCGCGAGAAACCGAGGCCGAGAGCGAACAGGGCGTAGAAGGCCATCTCGTAGTTCAGGGTCCAGCCCAGCCCGTAGAGCGGCAGCACCGCCCCGTCGGGCCGCGCCATCGGCCAGAACAGGAAAGAGGCGAGAATGCGCGCCGCGTCCGGCGGTCCGCCCTCGCCGCTGAGCAGGGCGGGCGCGGCCAGGCCGAGGGCGAGATAGAGCCCGGTGACGAGCCAGTAGAGCGGCACGAGGCGGGCGATGCGGTGGGCGACGAAGCGCCCGCGCGCGCCCGGCCGGCCGTAGAGCGGGGCCGCCGCGTGGACGATGATGAAGCCGGAGATGACGAAGAAGATGTCGACGCCCGCCGGCCAGGGCAGCGGGTCGCGCGGGACGAAGTCAGTTCCCGTCCGTCCGGCCAGGATCATCGCCTCGTTCTGCGCGTGGTGAACGACCACCATCAGCGCGGCCAGGGCACGAAGCCCCTGCACGAGGACCAGTTTTCCCCGCACGGGATCGGGATGAAAAAGCTTATTCAAATTTCGGGAACCAGCGTGGAAGGTCGTCGTTGACGCGTCGAAGTGATCTTCACGGCTTCGACCGGTTCATTCGGTTGTCGAGGCCAGTCCGCATGTCGGCAATCCGATATTTGAGGTTTGGTATGCTGAAGAAATACGCTGCTGCGTCCGCTCTCGTCGTCGCCATGGCGACCCCCGCTTTCGCCCAGGTCGGGGGCGATTTCCGCCTGGACGCCATGCAGGCAAATGCCTTCGAGATCCAGTCCGCCCAGATCGCGCTGCAGAAGAGCCGCAACCCGGCGGTTCGGGCCTATGCCCGCGAGGCCCTGCGTGACCATCAGGCCGCCAACGTCGCCCTGGCCGGCGGCGAGCGCAACTACATGGCCGCCCGTCAGGCCGGCCCCGGCGGCCTCGTCGGCGGCTTGGTCGAGGCGCCGCTCGCCATCGCCGGCGGCGCGGTCGGCGCGGCCACGGGCGTGGCGACCGGCGTGGTCGGCGGCACCCTGCAGGGCGGCCCGGTCGGCGCGATCGAGGGGGCCGGCACCGGCCTGAGCCGCGGCGCCGCCGCCGGCGCCCGTGCCTTCGACCCGGACACCACCGCGGGCACCACCGTGGTGCAGCCGAACCCGCAGCAGCAGCAGATGCTGGCCGAGCTGAACGCCACCCCGCCCGGCGCCCGCTTCGACCGGCTCTACGGCCAGCAGCAGGTGATGGCGCACCAGATGTCGATCAGCATGACGCAGTCCTACGCCCAGTCGGGCCCGAACCCGGCCCTGCGCAACTACGCCCAGCAGGCCCTGCCGGTGCTCCAGCAGCACTACAGCATGGCCCAGCGTCTCCCGGGCGCCCGCTAAGAGACAGCGCTTCGGCGGAATGGAAAGGCGGCGGATCCGAAGGGGTCCGCCGCCTCTTTTCGTGTCTGGCCGTGTCCGGAGCCTCGGAATGTCGATCGCGAGCGACACCCGAGCGCCGAGCAGGCTCGCCGATAGGGGCCCCCCGATCGAGCGGTGCGCGCATCGTCACCGCCGCTCGCATTGTGGGAACGACGAAGACGAAAACGGCGCCTCCGGGCGGAGGCGCCGCAGACCCGTCGCCGGGCGGCCGAAGCGGTTAGGCGCCGGCGCAGCTGATCAGGGCGGAGGCGGCGAGCGTCTGCCCGTCGCGCTCGACCACGGAATGGAAGTCACCGGTCTTCGGATCACGGATGCGCAGTTCGCCGGTGACGATGCCGAAATGCGCACCGTGCAGGTGCAGGCGGCCCGCCTCGACGGCCTCGCGGATGAAGTCGAAGGTCATCAGGTTCTCGAGGCTCTGGCCGATCATCGCGTATTCGAGACGGGTGAGGAAACCCTCCTTCTCCGGGGTGTCGCCGGCCTCGGCGAGCTTCTTCTTCGCCGGCTCGACCAGCGAGACCCAGCGGCCGATGAAGTTGCCCGAGGAGAGCGGGTCGGCACCGAGCCCGGCGGCCTTGATGCCGCCGCAGGTGGCGTGGCCGAGCACGACGATGTGCTTCACCTTCAGGGCCTGAACCGCGAACTCGATCGCCGAGGAGGTGCCGTGATAGGCGGTATCGCGCTCGGCGGGCGGGACGATGTTGGCCACGTTGCGGATCGTGAAGATCTGGCCCGGCCCGGTATCGAAGATCACCTCCGGGGCGACGCGGCTGTCGCAGCAGCCGATCAGCAGCACTTCCGGCTCCTGGCCCTCCTTGCCGAGCGTCTCGTACTTGCGCCGCTCGCTCGGCAGCCGCTCGCCGAGGAAGCTGCGATAGCCGTCGGTCAGAACCTGCGGAAACATGGGGGGTTATCCTTTCATCCTTGCCGTCTGAGGGACGCGCTTACCAAACGATCCGAGCCTCGACATCCATCCCCTTCGGCGGATGCGCTTGCGCACATCCTGAGCGGGCGCGTTCCCATGGTGACCTCCCATGCTGGGGTCCCACGGTGGCATCCCATGGCACAGCCGAAGGGGCCGGATCGGACACGATCCCGCCAGCGCCGGGCCGGGCGCGCCCGGCCCGCACGCATCGGTGCGCCGCGCCACGGATCGCGGCGGGCGTCCCGCGTGAGCGGCTCAGGCGTTCTGCCAAGCGAGGCGGACGGGCTGGTCCGGAACGTCGCCGGAGGCGATTCGTTGCGCCAGCTCGGCCAGTCCGGCGGGCTCGATGCGCTCCGCCGAGGCGGCCAGTTCGGCGAGCGGCCACCAGCGGGTGCCGCGCACGGGGTTGTCTTCGGTCTCGGCCAGCCGGCTCGTGTCGACGGCATCGCTCGCGAGCCGGACCACGAAGTAGCGCTCGCGGGCCCAGCGCGGCTTGCGGAACAGGCGGAACGGCCCGTCGCAGACGGCGACGCAGGGACCGAGCGCCACGTCGGCGACGCCGATCTCCTCCGAGAGTTCGCGCCGGCACGCCACCTCGTGGCTCTCGCCCGGCTCCAGCCCGCCGCCGGGCATGAACCAGAAGCCGAGGGCCTCCGGATGGGCCGGATCGATCGGGCGCACGGCCTCGTACTCGATCAGGAGCAGCCGGTTCGAGGGGTCGAAGACCAGGGCGCGGGCGATGTCGCGGGTCGGCAGGTCTACCTCGGGAAGATCCGCGTCGGGAAGGTCGGTCACGGGCTCGGCTCCTCACGCACAAGTGACGGGGCGGGACAGGCTTACGGGCGCGCGACCGCCGGGACCGCGGGCGCCCAGATCACGATCGGCAGGCCATAGCTGTCGCGCTCGATCACCTTGGGAAGCGGCTCGGCGCGTCCGGCGACGATGTCGCGGGCGACGACGAGGGCGGCCATGGCGTCGAGATGGTCGTCGGCGCCGACCCCCGGCGACGGCCGCGAGCCGACCAGCGCCGCGGGCAGCCCGGCGGCGATCAGGAGCGCCCGGCGCTCGGCGAGGCCCTCGGCACGGGCCGGGCCCTTCTTGCCCGCGCTCAGGCGCCTGTCGCCGTTGAGGCGGAAGAAGGCGACCTCCGGATGCACCTCGTGCAGCCGCGCGGCGAGATCGGGGCGCCCGCGCAGCAAGTCGTCGACCTCGCGGACGTAGCGCAGGATGTTCCAGCACTGGATCGAGGGCGCGAAGGGCGGCGCGGAGCCCGCCCGCGACAGCGCCTTGGCCGCGTCGTAGCTCGCGGCATAGACCGCCGGGCGCGGCGGCACCGGGAAGACGCTGGACCGCCCCGCCCCGAGAAGCGCCCGCGCCGCCCGGTCGGCGGAACGCCCGCCGCCGGTCACCCGGTCGGGCAGGCCGATCGGCACGTCGATGCCGATGCAGGCCGGTGCCTCCGGTCCGTCGAGCAGGTCGATCACCCGCGGGACGCGGGTGCAGCGCCAGCGCGCCGGATCATCGAGATCGATCAGGGCGACCGCCCAGGCACCGCGGCACCCGTCCAGCCCCGCCACCCAGCGCGCCATCCGCTCGCCCTCGCCGTTACCCGCGAACGCCGACGATTGCTCCGGGCGGCCGCTTCGCCGAAAGCTCTTCCCGCACTCTCATCCGGACGTCGAGAAGCGCCTTGTCAGATTCCTCCCCGAAGGTCGGCCTCCACATCCTCGATTCCCGGCTCACCGGGTGGGGCTTTCCCCGCTGGGGCAGCGCGGCGGCCGCGGGGCTCGACCTGCATGCCTGCCTCGAGACGCCGCTGCTCCTGGAACCGCAGGCGCCGCCCGCGCTGATCCCGGCCGGCGTCTCGGTGCGGATCGCCGATCCCGGCTGGTGCGGTCTGGTCTTCGCCCGCTCCGGCCTCGGGCACCGGGACGGGCTGGTGCTCGGCAACGGCACCGGGGTGATCGATGCCGATTACGAGGGGCCGCTGATGATCTCCGCCTGGAACCGCAACCCGCCCGGCCGCGGCGCGGCGATCCGCATCGAGCCGGGCGAGCGCATCGCCCAGCTCGTCTTCACCCGCATCCTCCGGCCGGATTTCGAGATCCGGGAGGCCGGAGCGACGTCCGATGCGCCAGCCTCCGGACGCGGGCAGGGCGGCTTCGGCTCGACCGGCCGGCTCTGATCGCGGCCTGTTCAGATCCGGCGCAGTCGCATCCGACAACCCGAAGAGCAAGCTTGGCCATATCAAGTCTCTCCAGAAGTCCGGGCAAGTCCTGCGCAGAGAAAGGGCGGCGGGAGGATTGAACTCTTCCCGTCCTCCTCCGTTGGTTCCTCGCATCCCCCGCGAGACGAACCATGGCCGCCCCTCACGACATCCTCGGCTTCTTCGAGCACCGCACCGACGGCGCCTGGGTCTGTGTCCGACCCTTCACGCTCAACACCCGCTCCACCCGGGTCGATATCCGCCGCGGCATGCGATTCGAGTACGGCCGGCGCGTCGGCGGCCTCGACCTCGCCGAATATCTCGAGCAGCTCGGCTCGCAGTTCGGCTCCTGATCGCCTTCCGACCCGTCCGTCAGAACCGATAGGCCGTGCGGCAGGCGCCCCAGTGCCGGCCCAGCACCCGGATCGGCGCATCGACCTCGCGCACGAGGATCCACTGGCTGCCGACCTCGCGCCGGTAGGATTGCACGGTGAAGGGCCGGGTCGAGCGTGAGGCGGTGATGCCGGTGCGGTCGTCGAAGATGCGCCGGTTGCGGCAATGCGCGTTGTTCCAGACCGGATCGTCCGGCCGCTGCGGCTGCGACACCCGCGCATTGTGAACCGGCAGGAAGCCGTTGCGATCGCTCGGGATGCAGAACAGCATGCGCGGATCGGCCTGCAGCGGCGGCTCGATCAGCGGCGGCAGCAGGCGCTCCAGCGCGGGGACGGCCCGGGTGAGGAATTGCTGCGGGTCGGTGCCGGCGATCGGCCGGTAGGCCGTGTCGAACAGGATCTCCGGCGTCAGGCGTCCGGCCGCGATCTCCGACTCCATCACCGCCGCCATGCGATGGGCCACCTCCTGGACGGTGGCGATCATCGGCGCGTAATCCGCCTCGACCTCAATCAGCGTCGCGGCCAGGGATGCTTCCGCCGCCGGAGCCAACTCCTCGAAGGCACAGTGCAGGCCCATGGGACTGACGCCGGCGACCCGGACCGCGAGCGCCCCGATCCGCTCGATCTCGAGCGCGAGCCGCGCGCCGGGCTCGGCGCCCAGGCCCGGGATCGCCTCGATCAGGACGCCGCCCCGGCTCAGATCAATCGTCCGTCCGGTGGCGCCGGCGAGCGTCACGGCGCGCTCGACCGGGTAGCGGTCGAACCGGCGGCGGTCGCCGATCTCGGTCTGGCGGATCACCGCGACGAAGCGGCGCCCCAGCGCCTCGGTCTGAACCGAGGCGGCGGTACTGGCGCGCTCGGCCCGCTGGGCGAGCGCGTCCACGTCGGTGGCGGCGGCGGTCGCCGCGCTCGTGTCGCGGCTCACGCCCGAGACGAAGGCGGCCGCCTGCTGCGCCTCTTCGGCGAGCGCGCCGACGGTGGCGGCCTGATCCCCGGTGACGCCGCGGACGGTGGCGAAGGCCGGACGCATCGCATCGACCGCCTCGGTCATGGCGGCGATCGCCGCGCCCGAGGCGTGGGCCCCCTCGCGCAGCCGGGCGATGCGGTTGCGCACGTCCGCCGCGGCGCGGCCCGTCTCGACGGCCAGCGCCTTGACCTCCCCGGCGACCACGGCGAAGCCGCGCCCCGCCTCGCCCGCGCGCGCCGCCTCGATCGTCGCGTTGAGGGCGAGCAGGTTGGTCTGCCGCGAGACCGCGGCGATGGTCTCGACGACGCTGGCGATCTCGTCGCCCGCCCGCTCCAGCTCGGCCAGCAGCGCGTGCGCCTCGACCGAACGGTCGGCCGCGGTCGCGAGGTGGTGGCCGGCCTGGTCCATGGCCCCGGCGATGCGCTCCGAGGTCGCGGAGAGGAGCCGGCTGGTATCGAGCATGCCTGCCGTCATGCCCGCCGCGCCCTCGGCGGCGGCGGCGAGCCGATCCATCCGCGTCCGGATGAGGCTCACGCCCTCCCGCATGCGGCCGACTTCGTCGCGGGTGGTCCCGATCGAACCGCCGACCCCGTCGATCGCCGTCATCACGTCGGCCTCGACGACGTCGATCACGGCGCGGTCGGCTTGCTCCAGCGCCGGCGACAGGCTCGCGGGCGACGCCGCCGGCCCGGCCGCGGGCGGCTCGGCCGGGCCGGTTGGTGCGGCCTTGGCGGAGGAGCGCGAGAAGAAGCTCATGCCGCACGCTGCCGCACGTTCGTTAAAGTTGTGTTTCGACCGATCGGTTCAATCTTTTCGCATATTTTCCGCACGGGAGCGCGGGGTCGTGACCGGTGCGTCGGGCGCCGCCTGCGTCAGGCGCCGCCCCATTGCATGGTCAATCCACCATCGACCACGAGGGTGTGCCCCGTCACGTAGTCCGAGTCCGCGCAGGACAGGTAGAGCGCGGCCCGGGCGATCTCCTCCGGCTGACCGGCGCGGTGCCAGGGGATCCGCTCGAGCGATTGTTCGAGCGTCTCGGTGTGCTCGAAGCGGTCGGCGGTCATCGGCGTCTCGATCAGGCCGGGGGCGATGGTGTTGACGTTGATCCGGTCCTCGGCGAGTTCCCGGGACAGGCTGCGGCAGAGCGAGCCGACGCCCGCCTTGGACATGCCGTAGGGTGCGCTGCCCGGGGTCGGCAGGTGCTGGGCGACCGAGGAGACGATCACGATCTTGCCGCCGGCGGGCTTTCCGTCCGCGGCGGCCGCGCGCCGCATGCGGATGAAGGCGCGGGCGCAGAACAGCGGCGCCATCAGGTTGACGCGCAGGATGCGCTCCAGCACCGCGTCGTCCATCTCGGCGACCTCCATGCCACCCATCGCCTGCCCGGCATTGTTGATCAGGATGTCGAGCGTGCCGAGATCGCGCGCGGCGGTGTCGAAGGTCTTGGCGACCGAGGCCGGATCGCCGACATCGTCCTGGATGACGAGCGCCCTGCGGCCGGCGGCCTCGACGCGGGCGGCGGTCTCGGCGATACCGGTCGCGTCGGTGTTGTAGGTGATCGCGACGTCCGCGCCTTCCTGCGCGAACAGGATCGCGGTCGCCCGGCCGATTCCGGAATCGGCGCCGGTGATCAGGGCCCGCCTGCCTTCGAGCTTCATGCGCACGTCCCATCTGCGGAAGGATTCGCCGTCCGATGGTGGCGCCGGAGGATCGCACCGGCCCGGCGGCCCCTCGGAAGGCATCGATTCCGGGGCAATCGAGGGGGGAGCGACCCGGTTCCGGGGCGCAAGCGGGGGCGTTGGAACGGCTTGCCCCTCTGGTGCTTTTTGAAGCCAACCGTTCGCATCGATCCGTTTTGACGCGGCCGGTGTCAAAGCTTAGGTACTGACGACGATGTCCGCCGCCACGGCCCATATTCTTCCACCCTCCGACGAGATCGCCCCGACCACGCGCGATCGGATCGTCGAGGCGGCGGCCCGCTCGTTCCAGGAGATCGGCTACCAGAAGACGACGGTCGCCGACATCGCCCGCACGCTGAAGATGAGCCCGGCCAACGTCTACCGCTTCTTCGAGTCGAAGAAGGCGATCAACGAGGCCGTGGTCGAGCAGCTGACCGGCGAGATCGAGGCGATGATCGCGGCCATCGCCGACGCGCCGGAGCTCGCCGCGCCCGATCGGCTCGCCGGGATCATCACGGCGCTCCACGACGATTGCCGCCGCCGTTTCGAGGCGCATCCGCGCGTCCACGAGATGGTCGAGGCCGCGATGAGCGAGAGCTGGGGCGTCTGCCAGGCGCATGTCGACCGCATCGGCGCCGTCCTCGCACGGGTGGTGGCCGACGGAATGCGCGAGGGCGCCTTCACCGTCGCCGATCCGAAGAGCGCGGCGGCCTGCCTCCAGGCCGGGATCACCCGCTACTGCCATCCCATGCTGGTCGGCCGCCAACCCAACACGATCGAGCCGCCGCTGCCGGTGATGATCGCCTTCCTGCTCGGCGCCCTGCGGCCGGCGGCCGCGTAAGGCCGCCCGCCGCGACGCCCTTATTCCGACGCGGCGCCCGGCGTCGGCGCCGGCTCGGAGACGACGGGCTGCGGGCCGTCATAGCCCTCGATCACCAGGATGTCGGCCTCGGCCCCACCCTTCTGCAGGGCGCGGGCCGATTGGTAGAGATCGGAGTTCCAGCAGGCCAGCGCGTCCTCGTAGCTCGGGAACTCGACGACGACGTTGCGCGCCCGCGCCTGCCCCGCCACAGCCTCGAAGGCGCCGCCGCGCACGAGGAACCGCCCGCCGAAGCGGGCGAAGGCGGCGCCGTTGGCCGCCGCATAGGCCTTGTAGGCCTCCGCGTCGCTCACATCGACCCGCACGATCCAGTAGCCCCTGGCCATTTCAGGCATCCTCCATCTCGGCAACGATTCTCTGCGCGACCGCGCGGGGATCGTCCGCTCCGGTGATCGGGCGCCCGACCACCACGTGGTCGATGCCCGCCGCCCGGGCCTGCCCCGGCGTCATCACCCGCTTCTGGTCGCCGGCCTCCGCGCCCGCCGGGCGGATGCCGGGCGTCACGATCAGCCCCGACGGCCCGATCTTTCCGCGCACCGCCCGCGCCTCCGCCGCCGAGCAGACGATCCCGTCGATGCCGATCTGCGCCGCCTGCTCCGCCCGGCGCGCGACGAGGTCGGCGACCGGCAGGGCGTAGCCGGCTTCCGCCGCGTCCGCGTCGTCGTAGGAGGTCAGCACCGTGACGGCGAGGATCTTCAGACCCGACGATCGCCCGCGCACGGCCGCGCGCATGGTCTGGGGATAGGCGTGCACCGTCAGGAAGGTCGCGCCCAGTGCGGAGGCCGAGCGCACGCCCTCTTCGACGGTGTTGCCGATGTCGTGGAGCTTGAGATCGAGAAACGTCTTCTTGCCCTCGCGCGCCAGCCGCGCGGCGAAGTCGAGCCCACCCGCATAGGCCAGCCGGTAGCCGATCTTGTAGAAGGTCGCCGCATCGCCGATGCGCGCGACCAGCCGCTCGGCCGCCGCCACGTCGGGCAGGTCGAGGGCGACGATCAGGCGGTCGCGGGGGTCGGCACTCTGCGGCATCGGGCTCTCGTTCGAGGGATCAGCGGGTGGCAGCGATCCCCCCAAGCAGGGCGGCTGTCAACGCCGGAGGTCCATGGCCCGTGCCACCTCGGCCCGCAGCACCGGCAGAAGCTCCGCCTCGAACCACGGGTTCGTCCGCAGCCAGCCGTTGTTGCGCCAGGAGGGATGGGGCAGGGGCAGCACCCGCGGCCGCTCGGACGCCGCGAGGATGGCGCGCCAGCCCGCGACCGTCTCGGTGAGGCCGCCCGGCCGCGGCCCGAGATGCCAGGCCTGCGCGTACTGGCCGATCACCAGGATCAGGTCGAGGCGCGGTAGCCCGGCGAGGAGGGCGGCCCGCCAGGTCGGCGCGCATTCCCGCCGCGGCGGCCGGTCGCCGCCCTTGGCGTCGAGACCGGGGAAGCAGGCGCCCATCGGCAGGATCGCCACCCGCGCGGGATCGTAGAATTCCGCCTCGTCGAGCTCGAGCCACGTCCGCAGGCGCCGGCCGGACGGGTCGCTGAACGGGATGCCGCTGCGATGCGCCCGGTTGCCCGGCGCCTGACTCGCGATCAGCAGCCGCGCGGTGGCCGAGCCCTGCACCACCGGCCGCGGCTCGTGCGGCAGCGGCGCGCCGAAGAGGGGCGTGTCGCGGCAGAGCCGGCAGGCGCGCAGGCGGGCGGCGGTGGCGTCGAAGTCTTCGGCGGGCATGGCCTTGGAAATGGGGCGGGTCGGCCGGACGCGCGATGCGTCACCGCGCCCAGCCCGCACGGACAAGCGCGGGATCGTCCACACAAGCTTGGCACGAATCGCGCCGGCCCTACCTCACCTTGTGCGCGCACCTCCGGCGCGCCGATGGAGGCCCGCTTGGCAGGATCGCGCGCGTCACGGCTGGGGGCGGGCGTCGGCCCGAAACATCCGCAGGTCGTCGTCCTCGTCGGCGCCACCGGCGACCTCGCGCAGCGCAAGCTCCTGCCCGGCCTGTTCCACCTGTTCAGCGCCGGCTTCATCCCCGACATGCGCATCGTCGGCGTGTCGCTGGACGACATCGGCGTCGAGGCGTTCCGCGAACGCGCGCACAAGGCCATCGACCGGTTCTTCACCCGGCAAGCCGGGGAAGGAGAGTGGTCGGCCTTCGCCGAGCGGCTCGACTACGTGCCGCTCTCGGCCGGTGCCGAGGCACTCGCCGAGGCGGTCGCCCGCGCCAAGGCGAGCCTCGGACAGGAGACCCGGTGCCTGCACTATCTCAGCGTGCCGCCCGCCGCCGCTCTGACCGTGGTCCGCCTCCTCGCCGAGGCGGATCTGGCGGCGGGCTCGCGCATCGTCATGGAGAAGCCGTTCGGCACCGATCTGGAGAGCGCGGTGGCGCTCAACGACCGGCTGCACGAGGTGTTTTCCGAGGAGCAGATTTTTCGGATCGACCACTTCCTCGGCAAGGAGCCGGCGCAGAACATCCTGGCCTTCCGCTTCGCCAACGGGCTGTTCGAGCCGATCTGGAACCGCACCTTCATCGACCACGTGCAGATCGACGTGCCGGAGACGCTGGGCCTCAGCACCCGCGCCGCCTTCTACGAGGCGACGGGTGCCTATCGCGACATGGTGGTGACCCACCTGTTCCAGATCCTCGGCTTCATGGCGATGGAGCCGCCGACCTCGCTGGAGCCGGGGCCGATCAGCGAGGAGAAGAACAAGGTCTTTCGCTCGATGCTCCCGCTCGATCCGCGGGAGGTGGTGCGCGGACAATATGCCGGCTACCGGTCCGAGCCCGGCGTCGATCCGCAATCGGACACCGAGACCTTCATCGCTCTCAAGTGCCGCATCGACAACTGGCGCTGGGCCGGGGTGCCGTTCTTCCTGCGCACCGGAAAGCGCTTGGCCGAGGGGCAGCGCATCATCTCGATCGCCTTCCGCGAGCCGCCGAAGAGCATGTTCCCGGTCAATTCGGGCGTCGGCGCGCAGGGGCCCGACCACCTCACCTTCGATCTCGCCGACGCCTCGAAGATGTCGCTGTCCTTCTACGGCAAGCGGCCCGGGCCGGGCATGCGGCTCGACAAGCTCTCGCTCCAGTTCAACATGAAGGATACCGGCCTGATGGGCGAGGTGCTGGAGGCCTACGAGCGGCTGATCCTCGACGCCATGCGCGGCGACCACACCCTGTTCACCACGGCGGAAGGCATCGAGCGGCTGTGGGAGGTCTCGACGCCGCTCCTGGAGGCACCGCCGCCGGTGAGGCTCTACGCGCCGGGCTCCTGGGGGCCGAAATCGATTCACCAGCTCGTGGCGCCGCAGGCTTGGCGCCTGCCCTTCGAGCGGGAATGGCGCAACACCGACGAGCAGGGCTGAGCACCCCGCAGGTTATGATTCGCACCAAAGGCGTTAAACTGGAATTATTCTCAGATTAGCCTCAGAACAAAGGCCGTCAAGACGGTTGCCGGCTCAGCGAAAATCGGGATTTCAAGGAAAACTTGCTCATCGATCCGATCTGTTTAAGCTGACGCATCGACGATTCGACTGACGGACATCCAACCCGCCGACCGCATGAGCCTGACGACTGCCCAGATCCTCGATCTCGCCCCCGATGCGTCGAGCCGCAAGGCCGGGCAGGATCAGGCGAAACCGCAGAAATGGGCCGGCCTCGGCCGGGTGGGGACGGTGATCTGGGGCGAGATCAAGGGCAGTGGGGCGAGCCCCTACCGCACGGTGGCGGACCTCGCCGGCCCCGCCTCGAAATGCACCTGCCCGAGCCGCAAGTTCCCGTGCAAGCACGGCCTGGGCCTGATGCTGGTCGATGCGGCCTCGGCCATCGCTGACGGCGAGCCGCCGGACTGGGCCGCCGCCTGGATGAAGGGGCGCGAGAGCCGCGCCGCCGCCGCCGAAACCCGGGCGAAGGAGCCGGCCAAGCCCGTCGACGAGCGGGCGCAGGCCAAGCGCCGGCAGGCCCGCGAGGACCGGGTCGGGGCCGCTCTCGACGAACTCGACCTCTGGCTGCGCGACCTGATGCGGCGCGGGCTCGCGGCGGCCCGGGGCGAGCCTTACGCCTTCTGGGACCGCATGGCCGGCCGCCTCGTGGACGGGCAGGCGCCGGGCCTCGCGCGCCGGGTGCGCGCCCTGCCGGGTCTGGCCGCCGCCGCACCCCGCCCCGGCGCCCCCCGGCCGGAGGCGGCGCTCGGGCTCGGCCTGGGCCGGCTCGCCCTGCTGCTCCGGGCCGCGCGCCGCCTCGACGCGCTCAGCCCCGAGCAGGCGGCCGGCGTGCGCGCGGCGCTCGGCTACCCCGTCACCGCCGAGGAGATGGCCGCCCGCCCGGACCATGCCGACACCTGGGCGGTGCTGGCCCACGCGGTCGAGGAGGAGGACCGGCTCACCGCCCGCTCGGTCTGGCTCGTCGGCCGCGCCAGCGGCGCCCTGGCCCAGGTCATCGATTACGGCACCGCGGGCTCGCCCCTGCCGCCGGCACCGGCCGCCGGCCAGGATTTTTCGGGAGCGCTCGCCTTCCAGCCCGGCGACCCGCCGCTGCGGGCCGTGTTCCGCGAGGGCCGCGCCGGTCCGGCGGCCCAGGCGGTGATCCCCGGTGCGGCCAGCGTTGCGGCGGCGCGGGACAGCTTCGCCGAAACGCTCGCCCGCGCGCCCTGGCTCGAGCGCTGGCCGGTACGGTTGAGCCGCGTGCGGCTCGGGCGGCTTGCCGCGGCGGCTTCCGGCGGCAGGACAGATTCCAAGACGGGTTCCTTGCCGGCCTTCGCGGCGGGCGACGAGACCGGCTGCCTCGCGCTCGGGGCCGACCCGCGCCTGCCGAGCCTGCTCGCCGTGGCGGCGGGCCGGCCGGTCGACCTGTTCGGCCTCTACGACGGCTACGGCCTGCATCCGCTCGCCCTCGTCACCGGGGGCCACCTCTACGCGATGCCGGCGCAGGGCGCGCAGCCGGTCCTCTTGCAGGTGGCCTGATGGACGCTGCCGACCGCGCGACGGATGGCTGGGAGCCGACGCTCGCCGCCGCCCTCCTCGGCGCCGAGCGCGCCCCGCCGAGCCAGCCCGGGCCGCTCTCCGCTCTCGTCGCGGAGAGCGATCCCGCTGGCGCCCTGCTGGCGCGCCTCGCCGCGGAGGGTGCCCACCATCTCGCCGGCACGGGTCTCGGACCGGAGGCGCTGGCGCCCGCCGAGCCGCGCGAGGCCGTCGGCTCCGAGTGCCCGCCCGCCGCCGCGACCCGGCTCTACGGCCTCCTCACCGAGGGCCACGGCGCACGCGGGCGCGTCGAGGAGTGGTTCGCGCTCGCCGCTGCGTCGGGTCTGCGCCCGCCCGCCTGGCTGTTCCAGGCCTTGATGCTCCACCGCGACAGCCTGCCGGCGACCGCTCCCGACGTCGTCGGCGCCGAACTCGACTGGCTCGCCCGCGCCTGCGGCGAGGCCCCGGCCGAGACGCGGGAGGCGGCGGACTGGACGGAGGGCACGGTGACCGAGCGCCGCGCGGCCTTCGCCGCCTTCCGCGCCCGCGATCCCGAGGGCGCGCGCGCCGCCCTGGAGCCGGTCTTCCGCAAGGAGAAGGCGGATATCCGCGAGGCCCTGGTCCACGCGCTGGCGACGGGCCTGTCCCCGGCCGACGAGCCCTTCCTCGAAGCCTGCCTCGACGACCGGGCCGGCGGCGTGCGGCTCGCCGCGCAGCGCCTGCTGCCGGGGCTTCCCGGCTCGCGCTACGCCGGGCGCATGGCGGCCCGCGCCCGCGCCGCCCTGACGATCGAGAGCAAGCGCCGGCTCCTCGGCGGCACCACGCACACCCTCGTCGTCACCCTGCCGGAGGAGGCGCCCGAACTCGCCCGCGACGGCGTCGAGGTGAACGCCTGGGAGCGGCGCGGCGGCGGCGCCCGGGCCGGCCTGCTGCGGGCGATCCTGGCGCGCGCGCCGCTCCACGCCTTCGCCGAGCATCCGCCGCGGCTGTGGATCGAGCTGGCGCTGCGCAGCGAGTGGGCCGATCCGGTGTTCCACGGGCTGTTCTCGGCGGCCAAGCGCACGCGCGACCCGGCCTGGACGAAGGCGATGGCCGACATCACGGCCGAGGCCTACGAGGGCAAGGTCACCGGCGTCCGCCGCACCAACGAGGTTCTGGGAATGTGGGCGGAGGCGCTCGACCTCCTGCCCGATGCCGAGTGGGAGGCCCGCGTCGGCGCGCTGATCCGCGCCCGCAAGATCGAGGTGGTGCTGGCCGTGCTCGGCCAGGGCCCGGAGCACTTTTCGGACGGCTTCAGCGCCGGGCTTCTCGACTGGCTCGCCTTCGTCACCCGCGGCTCGGATGCCCTGCGGCGCGACCTCGCCAAGCCCTGGGTGATCGCCCGCCTCGGCGACCGGCTCTGGCCGAGCGACGACAACGCCGCCGCGGCCGCCGCCCTCCTGGCGCGCCTGCCGGAGGGGGAGGGCGACCGCCTGCGCACGCAACTCGCGGGACTGACGGGCGTGCTGGACCTGCGCGCCGCGATCCGGCGCGACTTCCAACCGGAGACCACCACAGGGAGAACGGCTCAAGGATGACATCGACCCACGCCGTCAAGGCCGCGCAGCTTCGCCAGGCCGCCGAGGATGCCTTCGCCGAGGAGATCGCGGCGCTCCGCGAATCCGACGACCGGCCGCGCCCGCCGAACTGGCAGATGTCGCCGCAGGCCGTGGTCACCTACCTGCTCGGCGGCCGGCTCGCCTCCGGCTTCGAGGTCACGCCCAAATATATCGGCGACCGGCGCCTGATGGAGGTCGCGGTGGCCACGCTCGCCACCGACCGGGCGCTGCTGCTGCTCGGCGTGCCGGGCACCGCCAAGAGCTGGGTCAGCGAACATCTGGCGGCGGCGATCTGCGGCACCTCGCGCCTGATCGTGCAGGGCACCGCCGGCACCAGCGAGGAGGCGATCCGCTATGGCTGGAACTACGCGCTGCTGCTGGCCAAGGGGCCGAGCCGCGAGGCGGTGGTGGGCTCGCCCGTGATGCGGGCGATGTCGGAGGGGCGCATCGCCCGCGTCGAGGAGCTGACCCGCATTCCCTCCGAGACGCAGGACAGCTTCATCACCATCCTCTCGGAGAAGACGCTGCCGATCCCCGAGCTGAACGAGGAGGTGCCGGCGCAGAAAGGCTTCAACCTCATCGCCACCGCCAACAACCGGGATCGCGGCGTCAACGAATTGTCGAGCGCGCTCAAGCGCCGCTTCAACACCGTGGTGCTGCCCCCGCCCGCCACGATCGAGGCGGAGATCGCCATCGTCGAGAGCCGCGTCGCCTCGCTCGGCCGCGCCTTCGAGATCCCGGCCGAGCCGCCGGGCGCCGACCAGATCCGCCGCGTCGTCACGATCTTCCGCGAATTGCGCGAGGGGGTGACGGCGGACGGCAAGAGCAAGGTGAAGCAGCCCTCCGGCACGCTCTCGACGGCCGAAGCCATCAGCGTCGTCGGCAGCGGTCTCGCGCTCGCCGCGCATTTCGGCGACGGCCGCCTCTCGGCCCACGACCTCGTCTCGGGGATTGCCGGCGCCGTGGTGAAGGACCCGGTGCAGGATGCCATCGTCTGGCGCGAGTACCTCGAGACCGTGGTGAAGGAGCGCGACGGCTGGAAGGACTTTTACAAGGCCGCCCGCGCGAGCGCATGATCTCGCGATGCCCGACATCCGCCTCTTCGGCATCCGCCATCACGGACCCGGCTCGGCCCGCTCGCTCCGGGCGGCGCTCGACGCGTTCACCCCCGACTGCTTGCTGATCGAGGGGCCGCCGGACGCCGACGCGCTGATCCCGCTCAGCCTCCACGCGGCGATGGCGCCGCCCGTGGCGCTTCTCGTCTACCGGCCCGACCGGCCGCGCGATTGCGCCTTCTTCCCCTTCGCGGCCTTCTCGCCGGAATGGGTGGCGATGCGCTTCGGGGTCGAGGCGGGCGCGAGCGTCCGTTTCATCGACCTGCCGCACGCGATCCAGCTCGCCGACGGCTTCGGCGAACCGGACGCTGCCTCGGAGGCCGCCCCGCTCGATGCGGAGCCGGTCGCCGAGGCGGCCGAGGCCCCGCCCGAACCCACGCCGTCCGAGCCCGCCCCGGCCGCGGCCGCGATCCGGCGCGACCCCCTCGGCGAACTCGCCGCCCTCGCCGGCTATCCGGACGGCGAGCGCTGGTGGGACGCCCTGGTCGAGAGCCGCGCGGGCGCGGACGGCGACGTGTTCGCCGCGATCGGCGAGGCGATGGCGGCCCTGCGCGAGGGCGCCGAGCCCGATCCCGACGAGAGTGCCCGCGAGGAGGCGCGCGAGGCGCATATGCGGGGCGCGATTCGGCGGGCGGCCAAGGAGGGGTTCGAGCGCATCGCCGTGGTCTGCGGCGCGTGGCACGTGCCGGCGCTCGCCCGCCACGACGCCAAGGGCCAGGCGACCGCCGACGCCGCAACGCTCAAGAACCTGCCCAAGACCAAGGTCGCCGCCGCCTGGGCGCCCTGGTCCTACGAGCGGCTGGCCTTCGCCTCCGGCTACCGCGCCGGGGTCCTCTCGCCGGAATGGTACGACACCCTGTGGCACCACGAGGGGCGGGTCGCCGCCCGCTGGCTCGCCCGCGCCGCCGCGCTGCTGCGGGACAACGATCTCGATGCCTCGCCGGCCTCGGTGATCGAGGCGGCCCGGCTCGCCGAGGCGCTGGCGGGTTTCCGCGGCCGGTCCCGGCCCTCCCTCGACGATCTCGACGAGGCGGCCCAGGCCACGCTCTGCTTCGCCGATCCGGCGCCGATGGGGCTGATCCGGCGCAAGCTCGTCATCGGCGAGCGCCTCGGAGCCACCCCGCCGGACAGCCCCGGCACCCCGGTCGAGGCGGATTTCGAGGCGCAGTGCCGGCGCCTGCGCCTCAAGCCCGGCGCGGCGGCCGGCGAGATCACCCTCGACCTGCGCAAGGAGACGGATCTCGCCCGCAGCCACTTCCTCAACCGGCTCACCCTGATCGGCATTCCCTGGGGCGAGCGGCGGGAGGCGCGCGGGCGCGGCACCTTCAAGGAGGGCTGGTTCCTGGCCTGGCAGCCGGAATGGGTGGTGGAACTGGTCGCGGCTTCAGCCGAGGGCGGCACCGTCGCCGAGGCCGCCGCCGGCCGGGTGCGGGGCCGCGCCCGCGATGCGACGCGGGTCGCCGAGCTCTCCGGCCTGATCGGCACCCTGCTCGATGCCGATCTCGCCGACGCGACGGGGGAGGTGATCCAAGCGCTCAACGACCGCGCCGCGGTCTCGGCCGACGTGTTCGACCTGATGGAGGCGCTGCCCGCGCTCGCCGAACTCGCCCGCTACGGCTCCGTACGCTCCTCCGATACCGAACCGGTGCTCGCCGTCGTGCGGGGCCTCGTGCCGCGGGCCGCCGCCGGGCTGGTGGCCGCCTGCCAGAGCCTCGACGACGATGCGGCGGCAGCGGCCAAGGCGCGCATCGTCGCCGTCTCGGGCGCGGTGGCGCTGATCGAAGAGCCGGAACTGAAGGCGGTCTGGGGCGAGGCCCTGCGGGCGCTCGCCGATCAGGAACACGTCCACGGCCGCGTCGTCGGCCGCGCCGTCCGGCTCTTGTTCGATGATCGCGCCATCGACGCGGCGGAGGCCGGCGAGCGCCTGCGCCTCGCCCTGTCGCGGGCCGCGGGCGCCGTCCCGGCCGCCGCCTGGATCGAGGGTTTCCTGGAGGACAGCGGCACCGTGCTGATCCATGGGCGGGAGCTGCTCGCGGTGGTCGATGAATGGCTCTGCGGCCTCGACGAGGCGCTGTTCATCGAGTTGCTGCCGCTGGTGCGCCGCACCTTCGCGACCCTGGCGCCGGCTGAGCGCCGCGCCGTCGGCGAGGCCCTGGCCCGGCCGGGCGGGGCCGGTCCCGGCGAGGCGGAGGGCGCGCAGGGCTTCGATGCAACGCGGGCGGCCAAGGTGCTGCCGATCCTGCGCCTGCTGCTCGGCCCCGAGCCGGTCCGAAGCGCGGACGCAACCACGGGAGACGCCGCATGAGCGAGGCCGTGAACGAGACGGAACGCCTGCGCCGCTGGCGCCTCGTGCTGGGCGGCGGCGCGGCCGAGGGCACGGGCTGTACGCTGTCCGAACGCGATGGGCGCCTCGACCGGGCGATGGGCGCCCTCTACGATTCCGACCGCAAGGGGGGCTTGGGCGCCTCCGCGCCCTCCGTGCCACGCTGGCTCGGCGACATCCGCGACTACTTCCCGGCCTCCGTGGTGCAGGTGATGCAACGCGACGCCTTCGAGCGACTCGACCTCAAACGGATGCTGACCGAGCCGGAGATGCTGGAGGCGGTCCAGCCCGACGTCAGCCTCGTCTCGACCCTGATCTCGATGCGCGGCCTGCTCGGCGGGCGCACGAAGGAGACGGCGCGCCTCGTGGTGCGCAAGGTGGTGTACGCGCTGATGAAGCGGCTGGAGGAGCCCCTGCGCCAGGCCGTGACCGGGGCGATCGACCGCGCCAGCATCAACCGCCGCCCGCGCCACGCCGAGATCGACTGGAACCGCACCATCCGGGCGAACCTGCGCCACTATCAGGCGGAGTACCGCACCATCATCCCCGAGACCCGCCTCGGCCACGGGCGGAAAAGCCGCGGATCGCTCAAGGACGTGATCCTGTGCATCGACCAGTCCGGCTCGATGGCCAACTCGGTGGTCTATTCGAGCATCTTCGGGGCGGTGATGGCCTCGCTGCCGGCCGTTTCGACCCGGCTCGTGGTGTTCGACACCGAGGTGGTCGATCTCTCCGACGAGATGGACGATCCGGTCGAGGTGCTGTTCTCGGTCCAGCTCGGCGGCGGCACCGACATCAACCGGGCGGTCGGCTACTGCGCCTCGCGCATCACCCGGCCCGAGGACACGGTGCTGGTGCTGATCTCCGACCTCTACGAGGGCGGGGTCGAGGCCGGCCTGCTCGCCCAGGCGCAGCGCCTCGTCGGGGCGGGCGTGCAGGTGGTGGCCCTGCTCGCCCTCTCCGACGAGGGCGCACCGGCCTATGACCGCGGGCTCGCCGCGCGGCTCGCCGCACTCGGCGTGCCCGCCTTCGCCTGCACGCCGGACCTCTTCCCCGACATGATGGCGGCGGCGATCCGCAAGCAGGATCTCAACGCCTGGGCCGCGGGCGCCGGCATCGCCGCGGTCCCGGCCGCCGCCCGCGACGGCTGAACGGCCGAGGACCTCTCGGACCGATATCCTCGATTCCTGAAATCCCGGAGGCTCTTCCTGCCCGTCGTGCCCTCCCTCTCCGGTCGCCCCCGGCCTCCGGACGCGCCGCTGACTTTCGAGGCCCCGCTCACCTTCGCGGACCGGATCACCGGCAACCTCTACGCGCAGAGGGGGCCGCTGGCGGCGCAAAGGCGGCGCATCCTCACGCTGGGCCTGCCGGTGCTGTGGTTCCTGGCGCTGCTCGGCGCGGTCTCGGCCTGGGCGACGGCGGGCGGCCGCCGCAGCCTGTCGGCGCTGTGGCGCGACCTGCCGGGCTTCGACGGGCTGCCGATCGCCGGCTTTCTCGGGCTGATCACGCTCGCCCTGCTCGCCGCCTACGCGCTCCATCCCCGGTTCGCCCGCCGCCGGGTGCGGGCCCTGATGGGGCCGCCGGGCGGCGACACCCACGATCCGGATCCGGTGCCGGTGCGCTACCGGCTCGACGGAGCCGGGCTGACCCAGACCGCACCGGATCTCGTCAGCTTCGTGCCGTGGCCGCGCCTCGGCGCCCTCGCGGAGGACCGGCACCACCTCTTCCTGTCGACCGAAATCGGCGAAGTTCCGATCGTCCTGCCCAAGGCGCATCTGAGCGCGCAGACCCTCGCCGGCATCCGACGCTGGGTCGAGGCCTGCGCCGACCGGCCCGCCCCCGCTCCGCCGCCGGCCGAACCGGCCACCGGCCCCGAGGCGGTTCGCGCCGCCCTGCGCCTGACCGCGGAGGAGCGGATCCCGCTCATCCTGCGCGCGCTGGAGAATCCCTGGGCCCGCCGCGCCCGGTTCACCGGCGCCGCCGCGTGGCTCGTCGGCCTGACGCTGCTCTACCCCGCGCTGCTGGCGATGCTCTGGGCGGTCGATCCCTACCGTGTGCCGCTGACCGAGGCGCTGCCGCTCTTCGCCGAGATGGTGACCGACGAATTCTGGAAGCCCGCCGCCTTCGCTGCGGCGATGATCGCCCTGTTCTTCGCGGTCCATCCCCGCGCCAGCCGCTGGTTCGCCGGCGATCTCGCCCGCCAACTCGAGGCCGAGGCGCCGCCCGGCGCGGCCGAGATCGTGATCGACGAGACCGGCATTGTCACCGTCAAGGACGGCGCCCATGCCCATCTCGGCTGGCCGCTGTTCCGGGGGCGCGATCGGATCGGCGACCTCGTGATCCTGCCGATGCGCTGGGACGAGGTCCTGCCCGTGCCGCTGCGGATCTTCGAGCCGGAGGCCCGCGCCCGCTTCGAGGCGCTGGCCGAACGCCACCTCCCGAAGGAGACCGGCGCCCGATGACCCATCCTTTTCGCCGCCGCGCAGCTCTTCTCCTGTTCGGCCTGCTCGCGATCGTCCCGGCCCGGGCCGAGGAGGCGCCGGAGGCCGCCGATGACGCCGTCTCCGAATCGGCCGCAGAGCCCAACGGCACCGAGGCGCCGCAGGGTCCGGTCACGCTGCGCCTCGACCAGGGCTTCCGGCTCGACCTGCCGCCGGGCTGGGTGCTGGAGGATGCGGGTGAGGATCCCGGCGACGCCTCCGGGCGGCGCGTGGTGCGGATCGTGTGCGAGACCCCGGCCTGCGCCCGCAGCCAGGAAGCCTGCACCCTGCGCCTGCGAACCGCGCCGATCGAGGGCGCGGACGACGCCGACCGCCTCGCCGGGCTCCATGCCTCGCCGCTCTCCCGCTACGTCCGCCTGCGGGCGGTCCTGAAGAGCACGAGCGTGGGCGCGACGATCCGCAGGCCGCTCGGGCCGGAGCGATTCGGCGCCCATGACTGGATCGCCGTCGAGACCGAGGCGGCATCGCGGTTCAAGTCCGGCCTGTTCGCCGAGACCGTGGTCGACGGCCGCTATCTCGGAGCGATCTGCAAGACCTGCGAGACCGGTGCGGTGCGCCACCGAGCGGCGCGGTCGATTCTCGGAAGCCTGCGGCGGGTCGAGCGCGCGGCGGCACGCTGAGGTTTCGCCGACGGACCTCCCGCGCATCTGTGGTCGGCCTGTCGACCGGCTTCGCCGGAGGCCGGGGCCGGGGGAGCGGGCACGCCTCCACCGCCTGACACTTCGCCGTGACTGTTCAAGTTTTCAGGGCATGGCAGCCATGTAATCGCTGGGTTGTCGCTCGCCTGCGCCTGCTGTAGCGGACCGCCAGGACCAATAAATTTTTGAGCGGCACGAAAAATAAAATGAATTCTGACGATAAACTGCACATTCGTTCCGCCAATGTGCAACATAGCCCGATGTCGATCAGCCGACGGCAAGTCCTCGGCGGCGCGGTCGCGGGTCTAGCGGCGACCGCTCTGCCGGGGTCGCCCCTGCTCGCCGCGGGCGAGGCCCGCAAGGTCGATGTCCTGCTGATCGGCGGCGGCATCATGAGCGCGACGCTCGGCGTCTGGCTGCGCGAACTCGAGCCCGACTGGTCGCTGGAGATGGTCGAGCGGCTCGACGGCGTGGCGCTGGAAAGCTCCAACGGCTGGAACAATGCCGGCACCGGCCACTCGGCCCTGGCCGAGCTGAACTACACGCCGGAGGATTCCAAGGGGAACATCCAGATCGGCAAGGCCGTCGAGATCAACGAGGCCTTCCAGATCACGCGCCAGTTCCTGGCATGGCAGGTCCGACAAGGCGTGCTGAAGAACCCCCGCTCCTTCATCAATTCCACGCCCCACATGAGCTTCGTCTGGGGCGACGACAACATCACCTATCTGCGCAAGCGCTACGAGGCGCTCAAGGCCAGCCCGCTCTTTGCCGGGATGGAGTTCTCGACCGACCCCGAGCAGGTGAAGAAGTGGGTCCCCCTGATGATGGAGGGGCGCGACCCGAAGCAGAAGGTCGCCGCCACGTGGTCGCCGCTCGGCACCGATTGCGAGTGGGGTGAGGTCACCCGCCAGTACATCGCCTCCCTGAAGAGCGGGCCGAAGTTCGACCTGCGCCTCTCGACCGAGGTCGAGAGCTTCGAGCGCAACGGGGACGGCACCTGGCGCGTCACCTCGAAGAACCTGAAGGACGGCAGCCGGTCCACGGTCGATGCCCGGTTCGTGTTCATCGGCGCGGGCGGCGGCGCCCTGCACCTGCTGCAGGCCTCCGGCATCCCCGAGGCCGACGACTATGCCGGCTTCCCCGTCGGCGGCTCGTTCCTCGTCACCGAGAACCAGGACGTGGCCCTGCGCCATCTCGCCAAGGCCTACGGCAAGGCCTCGGTCGGCTCGCCGCCGATGTCGGTGCCGCATCTCGACACCCGGGTGCTCGACGGCAAGCACGTGATCCTGTTCGGGCCGTTCGCGACCTTCTCGACCAAGTTCCTGAAGGAGGGCTCGTATTTCGACCTGCTGACCTCGACCACCACCAGCAACGTCTGGCCGATGGTCCGCGTCGGCGTCGAGCAGTACCCGCTGATCGAGTACCTCGCCGGCCAGGTGATGCTCTCCGACGAGGACCGCTACCAAGCCCTGCGCGAGTATTTCCCCGATGCCAAGAAGGACGAGTGGCGCCTCGTCCAGGCTGGCCAGCGGGTGCAGATCATCAAGCGCGATCCCGAGAAGGGCGGCGTCTTGAAGCTCGGCACCGAGGTGGTGGCGGCCAAGGACGGCAGCATCGCCGCCCTGCTCGGCGCCTCGCCGGGCGCCTCCACCGCCGCGCCGATCATGCTGAACGTGCTGGAGAAGGTCTTTTCGCAGAAAGTCGCCAGCCCGGAATGGCAGCAAAAAATCCGCCAGATCGTGCCGAGCTACGGCACGAAGCTGAACGGCGACCCGCAGCGGGTCTACCATGAGCTCGCCTATACCAGCGAGCACCTGCAGCTCACCCCGCCGCCGCAGATCGGCACCCCGGCGCCGGCTCCCGCCCCGGCGGAGACGGGCACCGTCAAGCCGGTCCCCGACATGGCGCCGTAGATTGGCGCCGTAGATTGGCGCCGTAAATCGGCGCCGCACCGGATCGGAGCCGAAGCGGACCGTCAGGCCTCCGCTTCGGCTCCGTCCTCGATGTAGAGTTCCTCCAGCAGCACCTTGATCACCGCCACCAGCGGCAGGGCGAGCGCCACGCCCCACAGGCCGAACAGCACGCCGAACAGGAGCTGGCCGGAAAAGATCGTCGCCGCCGGCAGGTCGAGGGCGCGGCGCTGGATGAACGGGGTGAGGCCGTAGCTCTCCGCCGTCTGCACCGCGAGGTAGACGCCGAGCGCCCCGAGCAATCCGTTCAGCCCCGAGGCGAGGCTGCTCAGCACGATCACCACGCCCGCGATCAGCGGCCCGATGGTCGGCACGAAGGCGAGCAGGCCGGCCTGGAGCCCGAGGATCAGCGCGCCGCCGATGCCGAGGAAGCTCAGCCCCGCCCAGGTCAGCACGAAGATCGCCGCCATGGTCACGAGCTGTCCGAACAGCCAGTGCCGCAGGGTCTCGCCCGACCCGTCGAGGACGCGCGCGCCCTTCTCGCGGTGGCGCGGAGGCACGAGCCGCAAGGCGCCGTCGCGGTAGCTTTTCGGGTCGGCGGCGATGGCCACGCCGAGGAAGACGATCACGAGGACGTTGCCGAGCGCGTTGAACAGCGCGATCACGACGGTCGTGGCCGGGCCGAGCACGCTGCCGGCATCCGACAGGAGCGAGCCGGGGCTCTTCAAGGCCCCCGAGGCGAGACCCTCGAGGCCGCCCTGCTTCCGGCCCTTCCCCTCCTTGCCCTCGTCCCGCTCACCCTGACCGGGGTCGCCGCCAGAGCCCTGGCCCGCCGGCGCCCCCTGGGACAGGTCGATCTCGATGCCGCGCTCCTTCAGCCAGTCGCGCACCGTCTCCGATTGCTGGCGCACCGTGGTGCCGAGGTCGCGGGCCTGGCTCGCCACGGTGGCGCCGCCGAAGGCGGAGAGCCCGAGGGCGAGGGCGGCGAGCACGAGGCAGGCGAGGGCGAGACGCCACCCGCGCCCGATCGGCAGCACGTGGCCGAGACCGCGGGTCAGCCCGTCGAGGAAGACGGCGAACAGGATGCCGGAAAAGATCAGCAGCAGCGTCGCCGAGGCGGTCCAGGCGAGCCAGAGCGCGGCGGCGAAGGCCACGACCGCGATGCCGGCGGCCGCGAGGCGGCGCGCGCCCGGCGGGCTGGAAGGGGATGCCGTCATGGGGGGTTTTCCGTTCGCGGTGTCCGGGCGGGCCGGGGCTGGGCAGGCCGAGGAGTCAGGTCCAGGCTTCGGCGGCGGCGGCGTCGGCCTCCGTCGCCTCGACCCAGCCGCCGGTGCTGCCGTCGGCGAGGTGCTCGCGCTTCCAGAAGGGGGCGCGGGTCTTGAGGTAATCCATCAGGAAGTCGGCCGCCGCGAAGGCGGCCTTGCGGTGGGGCGAGGCGGTGACGACGAGGACGATGCCCTCGCCCGGCCGCACCAGCCCGTGGCGGTGGATCACCCGCAGCGCCTGGACCGGCCATCGGGCGCGCGCCTCCTCCACCACCCGCGCGATCTCCGCCTCGGCCATGCCGGGATAATGCTCCAGCTCCAGCGCGGCGAGCCGGCCCGCCTCGTCGCGGCACAAGCCGGAAAAGGTCACGACGGCCCCCGCCCGCCCGGCCAGTTCCGCCTCGATCCGGGCGATCTCGGCGGCGGTGTCGAAGGGCTCGGACTGGATGCTGACCGTCATGACCGCCTCTTCGGGAACGCGTACGCGGCGTGGACGGACCTGCCCGAGCGTTTACACGCAAGCCCGTTACTCCATTTGCCCGCGAGCCTATATGGCTCAAGGATAGGACCGCGCCACCGGCGCCGTTTCGAAGAACAGCGAGCCGCGACGTGACGCCCGACCTGATCCTGCCCTACGAGGGCATCCTGCCCGTCTTCGCCAGCCGCCCCGTCTGGTGCGGACGCGCCAGCACCGTGATCGGCACCGCCACCCTCGGCCCCCAGGCCTGGCTCGGCGACGACAGCGTGATCCGCAGCGACGGCCAGCCGATCACCGCGGGCGAGCGCTTCTGGCTCGGCCCCCGCTCCACCGTCCACATCGCCACCGAATCGCTGCCGACCCATATCGGCGACCGGGTCACGGTCGGCCGCAACGCGGTGGTGCATGCCTGCACCGTGGGCTCGGACGTGGTGATCGAGGACGACGCGATCATCCTCGATGGGGCGCGGGTCGGCGACAACGTGCTGATCGAGGCGGGGGCCACGATCTTTCCCCGCTCGAATCTCGAGAGCGGCTTCGCCTATGGCGGCAACCCGGCCAAGCGCCTGCGCCCGGTCACGCCGGAGGAACTGGCCGAGCGCGCCGAGCGCCTGCGCGAGGCTTCCGGCGAGGCGTCGAGCCCGCCCGCGCAGACCGAGCCCCCGGAGACCGACGCGAGCGTGTTCGTGGCCCGCACCGCCCGGCTCTCCGGCCGCATCGCGCTGGGGGCCGGGGCAACGGTGCTGTTCTCCTGCGAACTCACCGCGGAGGTCGGGCCGATCGTGGTCGGCGCCGACACCAACATCCAGGACAACACCGTGATCCGCGCCCGCGGCGAGGGCGTGGTGATCGGGCGCGACACCACGATCGGCCACAACGTGCGCATGGCCGATTGCCGGATCGGGGCCCGCAGCCTCATCGGCATCGGCTCGGTGCTCGCGCCGGGCACGGTGGTGGCCGACGACGTGATGCTGGCCGGGGGCTCGACCACCGATCCGGGTCAGCTGCTCGAGGGCGGCCATCTCTGGGGCGGGCGGCCCGCGCGCATCCTCGGCGCGCTCGATCCGAAGAAGCGCGCCCTGATGAGCCACATCGTCGAGGGCTATTGCCGGCACGGGCGCGAGTACCGCCTCCTGCAGGAGCGGGAGGGGTGAGGCCGGCGGCGCCCGCCCCGGCGCGCTGTCTCCGGAGATCGACGCCCCGGAGACCGACGCAGCGATGATGAGCCGTCTCTCGACGCTGGCCCTCGGGGGCCGAAAGCGGTTCGACGATCTCGGCGAGCAGGAGATCCTGGCGCTCGCGATCGGGTCGGAGGAGGAGGACGGCCAGATCTACCGCGCCTATGCCGCGCGGCTGCGCGCCGACTCTCCCCATTCGGCCGCCCTGTTCGAGGCGATGGCGGAGGCCGAGGACGAGCACCGCCGCCGCCTGATCGCGTGCTACAAGCGGCGCTTCGGCGACTTCATCATCCCGATCCGCCGCGAGCACATCGCCGGCTATTACAGCCGCAAGCCGGTCTGGCTGATGCGCCATCTCGGGCTCGACCGCGTCCGGGAGGAGGCCGCCACGATGGAGCGGCAGGCGCGCGACTTCTACCTCGCCGCCGCCCGCCGCTCGACCGACGCCGACACGCGGGCCCTGCTCGGCGACCTCGCCGCGGCGGAAAGCGCGCACGAGCGGACGGCCGAGGCGCTGACGGAGGCGCATCTCGGCGGACCCGTCCGCGACGAGGAGGACGCCGTCGCCCACCGCCAGTTCGTCCTGACCTGGGTCCAGCCGGGGCTCGCCGGACTCATGGACGGCTCGGTCTCGACGCTCGCGCCGATCTTCGCCACCGCCTTCGCCACGCAGAACCCGTGGACGACCTTCCTCGTCGGCCTCTCCGCCTCGCTCGGCGCCGGCATCTCGATGGGCTTCACCGAGGCCGCGCACGACGACGGCAAGATCTCCGGGCGGGGCTCGCCGCTCAAGCGCGGCCTCGCCTCCGGGGTGATGACCGCCATCGGCGGCCTCGGCCACGCGCTGCCCTACCTGATCCCGAACTTCTGGCTGGCGACGAGCATCGCCTTCGCCGTGGTCTTCGTCGAGCTCTGGGCCATCGTCTGGATCCAGAACCGCTACATGGAGACGCCCTTCCTGCGGGCCGCCTTCCAGATCGTGCTCGGCGGCTCCCTCGTGCTGGCGACGGGCATCCTCATCGGCGGTGCCTGAGGCGCGCTCCTCGGGTCGAAACCCGGGTCAGCCGGGCCATGTCACGCGTCGTTTCCAGCGCCCCCGAGACGCCCAACAGGCCTTCGACGGTGCTGGAAAGGGGATGGAAGCTACGCCGCCGGCGCGGCCCCGCCCTCGCAGGTTCGGCGGATGATGCCCAAAGTCCGCCGGCGGATCAGACCGCTCACCGGTCGGATCAGAAGCCAGTAGGGCGCAAATCTCCGGCGCGCGGCACGATCCACACAAAGGACGCGCGTCTCCGTCGACAGCATCGTCACGCCTGAACCGTCGGCGCGGACGGCAAAGTTGAGCGCAAGCTTCGCGATCCCCGGCTCGTTCAGGTCCAGGAAGTCCTGCCCGCCGGACAGGGGGACTAGATCGAAGTCCGGCCGCCAGAAACGACCCGCCAGCCCGAACACGACCTCGTTCTCGCAGCGCTGCAGCAGAGTGAAGTCATCGATTCCGAACGGCGGCTGCGGCTCGGTCGGCCGGCGCCCGAGAAGCCGCTCGGCCCGCATCGGCAGCTCGCGCAGGGCGATCATCCCGCGGAAGAACGCATCGCTCTCGGTTCGGTAGGCTGCGGCGGCCGCGATCACGGTGTCGGCCGGCGCCCTCACGCTCGCGCTGTGATATTCCCTGTAGTGCGGGATCGGGACGTATCGATCGATCAGCGCCATCATCGCCTCGCCCATCAGCGGTTATCCATGGGGACGGCGGACCCGCCCACGCCTCGGCCGACATCCCGACGGCAAGAGCCGCGATCCTCGATGGTGCTCCATCTTCGGCGTCGGTCGGCGAGCCGGGATCGACGCATCAGCACACCCTTGTGCCGGGCAAAGCACCCCCATCGCGGCCCCCGTTCCGGAAGCCGGCCCCCCCCGTCCGGGACGACACGCTACCCGCAGGCGATCTGGTCGCAGCGCCGCATCGCCGCGATCATCCGCGCCAGCGACTTCACGCCGGGATGGCCGAGCACGCCGGTATTGCCGAGGACGTAGGAGGGCGTCGCGGTGAGCCCGAGATTGGCCGCGACGTTCATGTGCGCGCGCATCGCCTCGCGCACGGCGTCGCTGTCAGCAATCTGTTCGAGTTCGGCCCGCGGCACGCCGGTCTTGGCCGCGATCTCGAGCGCCTTGAGCCCGTCGATCTGGCCCTTGGTCGCGAGCAGCTGGCCGTAGAAGGCGAAGGCCGCCGCCGAGCCGAGCTTGCGCTGCACCGCCAGCGACACCTTGGCGGCCTGGGCCGACATCGGCGAGAGGATCGGATTGTGGACGAGGCCGATGCGCAGGCCCGGATCGCTGCCCGCGAGCGCGGTGACGTCGGCGGCGGCCTTGCGGCACCAGGGGCAGTTGTAGTCGAAGAACTCGTAGAGGGTCACCTCGGCCTCGCGGGGGCCGACATAGGTGACGCCGCGCAATTCCTGGATCTGGCCGGTGATCTCCCCGGGCAGCCGCATGTTGGCGACCGGCCGGCCCTCGTCGTTCTCGACCTTGAAGGTCTGGCCGTAGCTCTGCGCGGCGGCCGGGCCGGCGATCGCGAGACCGAGCGAGGAGGCGAGGAAGCGGCGGCGGTCGAGGCTCATGGGCGAATCCCCTGTCGATCGCGGCCTGAGCGGGCCGCGTGCTTGGCGCCATATCCGCCGAGCATGGTTGAAATTCGGCTTAAGGACCTCCTTTCAGGAGCTGCTCGCGGAACGGGCGGGCCGACTGGGGACCGGACCGCTTTCGCCGAACCAGCTCGCCTCGGCGTGAGAGCCGGTCCCGTGTTGACCGCTATCGGGATCGGAAGAGCTTCGGGGCGTCGTCGAGCTTGCTGAGATCGAGCTCCAGTTCGGTGCCGTCCCGCAGGCGAACACCGACGGTGAAGGCGCCGTAGGAATGGAGTTCGAGCTTGGCCTTCCCATTCGATTGGGGTCGCACGGTCCGCTTCGCTTTCGGGAAGCTGTCGTGCAGGAAGAACTCGACCGGTTCGGTCAGCGTCTTCGATCCATCCGCCGACGAGACCTCAAGCACCGTCTTGAACCAACCGGGCTCGACAGCCTCGACCTGGGCGCCCAGGCGCCAACCGTTCCGCTCGGGTTTCCCACCCCACTGGCCCTTCTGCGGATCGTCAGGACGAAAGCGCGGTTTGGCGACCGTGTCCGGACCCGCGGCGGCCCCTGCCTCCGCCGTCGGCTGTCGCGGGGGATCCGGCGCTGCGGCCGTCGTCGGCATCACGCGCCATGCGAGAAGCCTGGCGAGTCCATCGATATCCGGGAACATGGTGGCATGATTGAAGCCGAGACTGTCGAGCTTGATCCGGAACTCGCTCTTCAGGCGGCCGGGGATCACGATCTGGCGCTTGCTCGGGGCATCGTAAGCCTTGAGGGGATTGGGGTGGACCGTGAACAATCCTCTCTGCGCCGTGATCCGGCGGGTAACATGGGCCGGGTAGAAGAACTGGACATCCTTCGTGTCGAACGGACTTGCGGCCCGCGCCGTGTCATCGGCGCCCATCGGCTTCGGCACGATGTACAGGCCCCCGTCGAAGCTCATGCTCTGGCGCGGATCCGAGCCCCAGACCGCGAAATAGGTCGAAACCATCGGGCTTTCCGACCAGTCGATGAGCCGGGTCGGGGCCCCGTGATGCTGCGCGATCGCGAGCCACTCCCATTCGTCGGCCGGCAGGTAGTTGAGGTAGGGCCGGGCTTCGCGCTTGAAACAACGGAGGAGCCGCGCCTCCTCATCCATCAATCGGGTACCGTCGTCCCATCCCCGTCCTATCGATGGAAGTAACTCGTACTTGACGTTGACCACACCTCGGAAAATCCAATTTCCGTCCAAGAATTCTTCGATGTTCTGCAGGAAATCATTCCAGGATCTGATCATTATCCTGGGATACAACTCAGAGCTCGATCTTTGAGCGTGTGTCCGCGTTTCCTGAGCCATCGTCCTATACCCGAATCGGTAGGATCTGATACTTCAGGTTCTTATACAGCAAAGAAATTACAAGCTCAGATTTCAAGACGATGTCGGCCGCATGGGCGAGGTGCCGGCCGACATCGTTCTCGCCTCACGCGGCTTCGGCCGTCGCCGCCCGCTCACGCGCGAGCTTCGTCACACTCACCTGATCGACCTTGCCGGTGCCGAGCATCGGCAGCTTCTCCACGACCACCACCTCGGCGGGAATCGCGACGTCGGCCGCGCCCCGGCTCTTGGCGTGGGTCTGGTAGGCGGGGCGCGTCGCGCCCTTGGCCTCCGTGAACAGGATCAGGCGCTCGCCCTTGCGGGCATCGGGCACGGCAGCCACCGCACTCGGGGCGTCGGGCCAGAGTTCGGCGGCGAGCGCCTCGACGCTGGCCAGCGACACCATCTCGCCCGCGATCTTGGCGAAGCGCTTGGCCCGGCCCTTGATCGTCACGAAGCCGTCGGCATCGAAGGCGACGATGTCGCCGGTGTCGTACCAGCCCTCCGCGGGCGGCTCCAGCACGCCGGGATTCTCCGCCCGCAGGTAGCCGAGCATGATGTTGGGGCCGCGCACCACGAGGCGCCCGCCCTCCTCGATGCCGGGCACCGGTTCGAGCCGCGACTCGATCCCCGGCAGCAGCCGGCCGACGGTGCCGAAGCGGTTGAACATCGGGGTGTTGAGCGCGAGCACCGGCCCGCACTCGGTGACGCCGTAGCCCTCCAGGATGCGCAGGCCGAATTTTTCCGCCCAGGTCCTGCGGGTCGCCTGCTTCACCGGCTCGGCGCCGGCCACGACGTAGCGGAGGCTCCGCAGATCGTAGGAATGGGCCATCCGGGCGTAGCCGGTGAGGAAGGTGTCGGTGCCGAACAGGACCGTGGCGTTGGTGCCGTAGATCAGTTCGGGCACGATCCGGTAGTGCAGCGGCGACGGATAGAGGTAGACCGGCACGCCCGAGATCAGCGGCAGCACCAGCCCCGCCGTCAGCCCGAAGGCGTGGAACACCGGCAACACGTTGAACACCTTGTCGCGTGGCCCGAAATCGATGCGGGCGGCCACCTGCGCGGTGTTGGCGAGCATCGCCCGGTTGGCGAGCACCACGCCCTTCGGCGTGCCCTCGCTGCCCGAGGTGAACAGGATCGCCGCCGGGTCGCTGCCCTTGCGCGCGACGAGCGGTCGGCGGGGGCTCAAGGCTCCGCGGATCTTGTCGCCGGTGGTGACGCCCGCCCGCACGTCCTCCAGGTAGATCAGGCGCACCGTCCCCTCGATGCCCTCGATCAGGCTGCCGAGCCGACCCTTCTCGATGAAGGCGCGCGAGGTGAGGATGGTGTCGACCTGCGCCGCCCGGCAGGCCGAGAGCACCGCGGCGGGACCGGCGGAGAAGTTGATCATCGCCGGCACCCGGCCGGCGCTGGCCAGCGCGAAGAACGTCACCGCCGCGCCGTTGGCGTTGGGCAGCATCAGCCCGACCGGCTTCTTCGGGTCCGGCAGCAGCGCCTGCAGCTTCCGGCCCAGGATGTTGGCGCCCATCACCAGGCGCGAATAGCTCATCGTGCCCGTCACCGGGTCTTCCAGCGCCGTGCGCCGCCAGCCGTGAAGCCGGCCCGCCTCGATCAGAGCGGAGAACACGCCGCGTTCGATGTCGGCGGTCTCGAAGACGAGGTCCGACATGATGTCGTAGAGCGCCGCGCCCGCGGCGCGGCGGCGGTTCTTGCCCTTCAACTCGGGATCGACGTGGAGGCGGACGGGCGGCATGATCGTCACCGTCACCTTGGGCCACCACGCCCGGCGCACCTGATCGCGCTTCAGGCGCGAGAAGATCGTGCGCTCCGGCCCGTCGATCTTCACCGGCACGACCATGGCGCCGGACTTGTCGGCGATCAGGCCCGCCCCGTCATAGACCTTCATCAGGCTGCCGGTGACGGTGAGCCGGCCCTCGGGGAAGATGATCAGCGTCTCGCCGCTCCTGACCGCGTTGATCAGGGTGCGGGTGGCGAGCGGCCGGGTCGGGTCGAGCGGCATCGCCTTGGCCACGCTGAGGAACGGCTTGACCCACCAGCGCTGGGCGATGCCGTGGTCGATGGCGAAGACCGGATCCTTGTCGAGCAGCGACAGCGCCAGCGGCGCGTCGAGGAAGGAGACGTGGTTGAGGGCGACGATGGCGTTCGGGCCGGCCCGCTCGACGTTCTCCAGGCCCTTCACCTCCAGGCGGTAGAAGGCGCGGAACAGGATCGAGAGGGCGTCGCGCAGCGGGTTCGTCGGCAGGGTCTTGAGGATCACCGCGCCGACGATCAGGTTCAGCACCGCCACGAGGCCGAGGAGCTGGGCCATGGTGAGCCCCGCCCCCTGAAGCACGGCGAGCGCCAGGGTGCCGCCGACCATGAAGGCGGCGGTGAGCACGTTGACCGCACCGATGACGCGGGCGCGCTTGGCCTTCTCGGTCCAGGCCTGCACCGCGGCGAACGAGGGGACGACGTAGAGGCCGCCGGCCACGGCGATGCCGAAGAAGTCGATGGCGATGCGCAGGCCGTGGCCGCTGGTGATGAAGTCCCAGGCCCCGACCGGCTCGCCCGCGGGCGGAGGCAGGTGCGAGACGGTCCAGGCGAGGTCGAGACCGAACAGGCCCATCAGCACCGCGCCGACCGGGGTCGGCAGCAGCACGATCCGCCCGCTCGCGAGCCACGAGGCGAGGCCGGATCCCACCGCGATGCCGACGGAGAAGATCGCGAGCAGGGTGGTGGCGACGATCTCGGTGCCGTTCAGCGTCTGGCGCACCAGCACGGGCAGCAGCGAGAGGACGACGACGCCGACGAGCCAGAACCAGCTCACGATCACCGAGCCGCGCCACAGCCGGGTGTCGGCCCACAGGTCGCGCAGGAGTTCGGCGGTGGAGCGGGCGATGTTGCGGTCGACGTGAAGATCGGGCGCGCCCTCGCCGGTGGCCGGGATCATCCGGGCGGAGAGCCAGCACAGGACCGCCATGCCCATCAGGCCGGCGCCCAGACCCAGCGCGTGGCCGCCCATCGCCATGGCCAGGCCCGCGGTGATGGTGCCGAGCAGGATGGCGAGGAAGGTCGCGGCCTCGACAAGGGCGTTGCCGGCGGTCAGCTCCTCGCGCTTCAGATGGTCGGGCAGGATGCCGTACTTGATCGGCCCGAACAGGGCCGCGATGATTCCGAACAGGCCGAGCGCGCCGAACAGCAGCGGCACCGAGTGCAGCCAGAAGCCCAGCACCGAGAGCAGGGCCGCGAAGATCTCGGCGAATTTCAGCCGCTTGGCGAGCAGCGCCTTGTCGTAGCGGTCGGCGAGCTGCCCGCCGAGGCCCGACAGGATGAAGAACGGGCCGATGAACACGGCGCTCGCCAGCGTCACCAGCACCCCGCCCGAACTCTCCCCCCGGGCGCTCACCTGGAACAGGATCAGCAGGGCGAGCGCGTTCTTGAGGAAATTGTCGTTGAAGGCGGAGAAGAACTGGCACCAGAACAGCGGCGCGAAGCGTCGCGTCGTCATCAGTGTGCGGAACATCGTGGTCTCTCCCGGATCAGGGCATGACTGCCTGCCGACGGCGAAGGCGTCAAATCCGCGTTTTGCACGATGTTCAAATTATGCCGCCGGGACTGCCGCGCAAGCTTGATTTTGCACGTCGTGCAATCTAACCCGGTGTCGGGTGCGGGCACGCACGCCGATGACTGAGGCTGGGACGCGAGGACCGGAGGTGACGGGAAAGACGCGCGGCACCGGCCCGAGAGGCGAGCACGACCGGGAGGGCTTCATCGCCCTCGTCGCGGGCACGGCGGAGAGCCTCGTGCGCAACGAGGGCCTGCGCGCGCTCGGCATGCGGCGTCTGGCGGCGGCGATCGGCTACGCGCCGAACTCGATCTACAATGCGGTCGGCGACCTCGATCAGGTGGTGCTGCGGGTCAATGCCCGCACGCTCGCCCGCCTTCACGCGGCCCTGGAGGCGGTGATCGATCCGGATCGGGCGGCACGGGACAACGCGCTGGCGCTGGCCGACGCCTACCTCGTCTTCGTCGCGGCCGATCCGCGGGTCTGGAGCCTGCTGTTCGAGCACCTCGCCGCACCGGACCAGCCCTTCCCGGATTGGTACGCGGCGGCCCTGGCCGAGCCGGTCGGGCTGGTGGATACCGCGCTGGCGCCGCTGATCGCCGATCCGGACGAGCGCCGCCGGGCGGTCGCCGCCCTCTGGGCCGCCCTGCACGGGCTCGCCTCGCTCTCGACCTCGCGCAAGCTCGCCGTGCTCACCCCCGACGCGCCGCGGGATCTCGCCCGGCTGCTGGTGGGACGGTTCCTGGGCTGACGCCTTGCACCGAACCCGCCCGGCGCGGCGGGAAGGCTTGCATAGGATCGATGCCGGCCGCGGCCTTCAGCGGGGCGCAAAGCCCGCTATAGAGCCCCCACCGTCACCGCCGACCGGACCCTTCGATGACCCAATCTCCCGTCCCGACGCTGCGCCACCTCGCGGACGTGGCCGAGCGCTACGACCTGATCCTGTGCGACGTCTGGGGCGTGCTGCACGACGGGACCCGCGGCCACGTCGCGGCCGGCGAGGCGCTGATCCGCTTCCGGGGGCTCCCCGGCCCGCGGCCGCGTCGCGTCATCCTCGTCTCGAATGCGCCCCGGCCCTGGCAGGGCGTCCAGAAGATCCTCGACGGCTACGGCGTGCCGCGGGAGGCCTACGACGCGATCCTCACCTCCGGCGATCTGACCCGGCGGCTGATCGCCGAGCATCCGGGCGAGCGGGTGTATCACCTGGGGCCCGAGCGCGACGCGCCGGTCTTCGACGGGCTCGACCTCACCCTGGTGCCGGGGACGGAAGCCCAGCGCATCGTCTGCACCGGCCTGTTCGACGACGATACCGAGACGGCGGAGGATTACCGCGAGGCGCTGGCCGCGTTCCGTGCCCGCAACGTGCCGATGATCTGCGCCAATCCCGACCTCGTGGTCGAGCGCGACAAGCGGCTGATCCCCTGCGCCGGCCTGATCGCCCAGGCCTACGAGGCCCTCGGCGGGTCGGTCGTCTACGCGGGCAAGCCGTACCGGCCGGTCTACGAGACGGCGCTCGCCATGGCCGGCGAGCTCGACCGTCTGCCGGCCCCGGAGGTGGGCCGCACCGTCGCGGTCGGCGACGCGATCCGCACCGACATCGCCGGTGCCGCCGGTTACGGCATCCCCTCGATCCTGGTGGCCCGCGGCATCCACGCGGAGGAGCTCGGCGTCACGGCCGAGCACCACAGCCTCGGCGACGTCGCCGACTGGCTGTCGCGGCAGCCGGTGCGGCCCGATGCGGTGATCGAGCGTCTTGTCTGGTGAGACTTCACATCTGTGTCGCAAGCCGAATCAGAAATATTTTCGGCTTGCGATCGATAAATCCTGTCGTCACGAGAAATTCACGACTCATACGATCATTTATTTCGCGATTTCTGTTATAATACTATGATTTTCGACAGTCATACCGACATCTGGTTGCAAAATTAATCTGCAATGGTATTATAGAGACTGATTACGGGGTGGCCCTGCGATGAATCAGGTGCCGGACTTCTTCGACCAGCTCATCCCGCAAGCTGCCCCCGGCACGTCGCCCTGGGAGACCGTACCGGCTTCCGAGGCCCAGGCGATCGCGGCGATCACGGGGGCGATCGAGGCACGGGTGCGGGCCGCCGCCCGGACGGCCCCCGCTCGCAGGGATGCGCATCCCAAGGCCCATGGCTGCGTCGAGGCCGAGTTTCGTGTCCTCGACGGCCTTCCGCCCCACCTGAGAAAGGGGCTGTTCGCGCAGCCGCGCAGCTACCAGGCCTGGATCCGCTTCTCGAACGGCTCCGGAACGCCGCAGGAGGATTCGGTCGGGGACGGCCGCGGGATGGCGGTCAAGGTGACCGGTGTCGAGCAGAGCCGATCCGGCACGCAAGACTTCATCATGATCAACAACCCGGCCTTCTTCGTGCGCGATGCGGCCGATTACGTCGCGTTCAACGCGAGCGACAATCCGCTTCGGTTCTTTCTGCCCGGCCTGAACCCTCTTCATTTTCGCTGGCACGAACTGGCCATCGCCCGCGGCATCACGGCCCGGACCGTGCTGAACCCGCTCGCGATCCAGTACTGGAGCATGACGCCGTACCTGTTCGGCGACGGGCCCTGCAAGTTCTCGGCGCGTCCGATCGGGCCGCCGCCGGCCTTCGCCGACGACACGGAAGCCGATTTCCTGCACGACAACCTCGTCCGATCGTTGGAGGCGGCCGACGCCGCGTTCGATTTCTGCATCCAGCTGCGGACGAAGCCGGAGGCGATGCCGGTCGAGGATCCGACGATCGAGTGGCCGGAAGCCGATGCGCCGTTCACCCCCGTCGCGCGGATCATCATCCGGCGGCAGGTCCTCGACACCCCGGAACGGGCGGCCTTTTCCGAGAACCTGGCCTTCACGCCCTGGCACGGGCTCGCGGCCCATCGCCCGCTCGGCGGCATCAACCGCGTCCGCCGCACCGTCTACGAGACCATCTCGCGCCTGCGTCACGACCTGAACGGCACGCCCCGCGGCGAGCCGCTGCCGACCGCGTTCTCCACCCCGCCCCACAGCGCGACGTTCCGGGAGGCGTCCATGTCCAGCAGCCTGTTCGACAATCTTCGCGACGGTCTCCTCGGCTTCGCGGGCGGCCTCATCAACGCGTCCGGCTGGGCCGACAAGACCGCCAGCAAGCTCGTGATCGACACGCTCTGCGCGACGACGCGCAATCGGCCCCACCCGCTGAGCACGGCCTCGGACTACACGTCGTGGAAGAGCCTGACCGACAAGACCTACCAGGCCCGCCACCTTCCGCCCGTCGACCTGAAGGTCCAGCCGCCGGCGGACGCCGTCGCGAAGCTGTTCGAGCGGCCGGACGGGACCCAGACGCTCTCCCGGAAATCGACCTGCCTGTTCCCGGCCTTCGCCCAGTACCTCACCGACGGCTTCATCCGCACCGAACCGAAGCGGCGGGACCGGACGACGACGAACCACGAGATCGACCTCTGCCCCCTCTACGGCCGCATCGAGGCCCAGACCGACATCCTGAGGGAGAAGGCATCGACGCTGGGCCGGCGCGGGCGGCTGAAGAGCCAGTTCATCAACGGCGAGGAATATCCGCCCTACCTCTACACGCGCGACGGCAGCGCGATCGAACCGGCCTTCGCCGGCCTCGACCCGCCCCTGCTGAGTCCGCCGGGGATGCCGGAGCCGCCGGCCGAACGGCTGGCCAGCCTGTTCGCCGTCGGCGGCGACCGGGCCAACGGCACCCCCTTCACGAGCATGATGAACACGCTGCTGCTGCGCGAGCACAACCGCGTCGCGGGCGAGCTGGAACGGCGCAATCCGGGCTGGGACGACGAGCGGGTCTTCCAGACCGCCCGCAACATCATGATCCCGATGTTCATCAAGATCGTGATCGAGCAGTACATCAATCACATCACGCCGCTGCCGTTCAACCTGATCGCCGATCCGTCGATCGCCTGGAAGGCCGACTGGAACCGGCCGAACTGGATCACCGTCGAGTTCAGCCTGCTCTACCGCTGGCACTCGCTGATGCCCGACGCGATCGAATGGTCGGACCGCACGATCCCGCTGGGCGGCTTCGGTATCGACAACCGGCCCCTGATCGATGTCGGCCTCGCCGCGGGCTTCGCCGCCGCGGCCGCCCAGCCCGCCGGCGCCCTGGGCGTCTGCAACACCAGTAAGCCGATTCTCGGTCTCGAAAGGCTCGCCATCGAGCAGGCCCGCTCCAACCGGCTCGCCAGCTACAACGCCTATCGCGAGCATTTCGGCATGTCGCGGGCGACGACGTTCGCGGAGATCACGAGCGATCCCGCGATCGCCGAGAAGCTCGCCGTTCTCTATCCCACCCCCGACGACGTGGAGTTCTATCCCGGGCTCTTCGCCGAGGACCGGGATCCCAAATCGCCGCTGCCGGGCCTGCTGATGCGCATGGTCGGGGTCGACGCCTTCACCCAGGCCCTGACCAACCCGCTCCTGTCGGAGCACGTCTACAACGCGGACACCTTCACGCCCTGGGGCCTGGAACTGATCGAGAGCACCCGCTCCCTCGGCGACATCCTGATGCGGCAGGGCGCCGAGATCGACCCCAGGGACATCACTATGACGCAGCCGGGCTGGCGCTACGGCTGGCACATCGCCTGACGCACGGCTCCTCCGGAGACGCCCGGGTTGCTGTGCGCCCGGTCGGCCCGCCGGCCGGGATCGCCTGAGCAGTCGCCACCCTTCGCTGACCGAGGGCGCGGGTCGCCAAATGCAGCGCCGGTTGCTAGGAGGGCGCCGATCGAGGCTCGGACGAAGAAGCATGACGAGACCGGAGGCAGGCGGCCCGAGCGGGGCGGAGGCTTTGCGCCATGTGCGGCTGTCGGCGCATTTTTCCGCCTGCGGATACGTGCCGGCCTCGCCCCCCGTGCTGCAGCCGGTCGAGCCCTTCCTCGAACTGTCGGGCGAGGACATCCGGCGGCGCATCTTCGTGACGCAGGACGCGACCGGAGCCGAGTTGTGCCTGCGGCCGGAATTCACCATCCCCGTCTGCCGCCTGCATCAGGCGACGCGGCCGGGCGAGAGCGCCGATTACAGCTATCTCGGGCCCGTCTTCCGCGTCGCGGCGGGCGAGCCCGACGAGTTCGTCCAGGGCGGCATCGAGTCGATCGGGCGCACCGATACCCCGGCCGCGGATGCCGAGGTGCTCGGGCTCGCCCTCGAGGGGCTCGACCTGCTCGGGCGCTCCGACGTCGCGGTGCGGCTCGGCGATATGGGCCTGACCCACGCCTTCCTCGACGCGCTCGCCGTGCCGCCGGTCGCCAAGCGCCGGACCCTGCGGGCCATCGCCGCCGGGCGCTCCCTCGACGAGGTGGCGAACGCGGCGCAGACCGAGGACCGCCATGCCGGCCTGCTCGCGGCGATCCAGGGCCAGGATGCCGGCGCCGTGCGGGCCTTCGTCGAGGACGTGCTGTCGATCGCCGGGATCTCGCAGGTCGGCGGGCGCAGCGCCGGCGCCATCGCCGAGCGCTTCCTCGCCAAAGCCTCGGCCCAGGCACAGGGCGGCGCCGGCCTCAACGCGGGCAACCGCGAGCTGATCGAGCGCTATTGCGCGATCGGCGGCGATCCCGACGCGGCGGCGGCCGCGGTGCGGGCGCTCGCCCGCGAGGCGGGACTGACCCATGCGGGGCTCGACGCGGCGCTCGCCCTGTTCGAGGAGCGCACCGGCTTCATGGCGGCGCGCGGCCTGCCCGTGGAGCGCTTCCGCTTCAGCGGCGGGTTCGCGCGCAACCTCGACTACTATACCGGCTTCATCTTCGAGGTGACGGGCTCGGCAGGAGGACCGACCCTGGTCGGCGGCGGGCGCTACGACGGGCTCCTGCAGCAGCTCGGCAGCCCGGTGCCGCTGCCGGCGGTGGGCTGCGCATTCTGGCTGTCGCGTTGTGCCGCAGGAAGCGCGGCAGAAAGCGCGGAAGGAGTTGTGGCGTGACCGATCAGCCCCTCGTCCTCGCCGTGCCCTCCAAGGGCCGGCTCCAGGAGAATGCGAGCGCCTTCTTCTCCCGCGCCGGCCTGAAGCTCGTGCAGAAGGCGGGTGCGCGCGAGTATCGCGGTACGCTCGCCGGGCTTCCCGGAATCGAGGTGCGCTACCTCTCGGCCTCCGAGATCGCCGGCCAGCTCGCCAGCGGCGCCGCCCATCTCGGGGTCACCGGCGAGGACCTGATCCGCGAGATGCTGCCCGATCCGGCCGGCAGCGTCGAGCTGCTGACGCCGCTCGGCTTCGGCCATGCCAGCGTGGTGGTGGCGGTGCCGCAGGCCTGGATCGACGTGCGCGCCATGAGCGACCTCGACGAGGTCGCCAGCGAGATGCGCCTGCGCCAGGGCCGGCGGATGCGCATCGCCACCAAGTACGTCAACCTGACCCGCCGCTTCTTCGCCGAGGCGGGGATTGCCGATTACCGCATCGTCGAGAGCTTAGGGGCCACCGAGGGCGCGCCGGCGGCGGGCTCGGCGGAGATCATCGTCGACATCACCACCACCGGCACCACGCTCGCGGCCAACGCCCTCAAGATCCTCGACGACGGGGTGATGCTGCGCTCGGAGGCCAACCTCGTCGCCTCGCTCAAGGCACCCTGGGGCGAGACGGCGCGGGCGGCGCTCCGCACCGTGCTCGGCCGCATCGCGGCGGAGGAGCGCGCCCGCACCACCCGCGAGGTGCGCGCCGGGTTGCCGGAGACCGGCCTCATCGATCTGGCGACGATCGCCGGCCTGCACGAGGCGGAGCTGCCCTACGGCGCCCCGCGCGGCGCCGACGGCGAGATCGTGATGCGCTGTCCCGTGGACGCCGTGTTCGATCTCTCCGACGCCCTGGTCCAGGCCGGGGCCCGGGCGGTCACCGTGCGCCGGATCGACTACGCCTTCGCGGCGGAGAACCCGCTGGCGGAACGGCTGCTGGCGCGGTTGTAAGAGGTCGGGCTTCCCCCTCTCACCGCCTCATCCTGAGGTGCCGGCGCGCAGCGTCGGCCTCGAAGGATCCTCCAGATCCGCGCGATCCCTGAGTATCCTTCGAGGGCGCTGGCGCGCCACCTCAGGATGAGGGGATGGGTGGGAAAGAGCCCTACTGCCCGCCCTGCTTAGCGAACTCCGACAAGACACCCCGCAGCACCTTGAGCCGGCCCTCGTAGGCCGCCGTGAGGCAGGCGACCTCGGCGCCGCAGGCGCGGCGGTCCTTGAGCCAAGCCTCCTGATCCTCCTGCATCTTGGTGCGGTTGCCCATCGGCAGCAGGTCTTTGAGGATGTCGAAGCGCACCGCCATCTCGACGTCGAGATCGTTGAGGGCGCGGGTGTCGCAGACCGCCTTCTCGTCCGGCGTCTCGGCCTTGGCGCAGGAAAAGCTCGCCGCCGCCGCGGGCAAGGCCGCGGCGAAGCTGAAGGCAAGACCCGAGGCGACACTCAGGGCGAGGAACGGGACACGCATCGGCAAGGCTCCATCGTGGGCGAACGGCCACGCTTTGCCCTTCCAACGGTTCGTCCCCGCACCGGTGCCCGTCGTCGCGAAAAAGAATCAGCTCCAGGGCTTCACGATCGCGAGGATGACGATGCCGATCATCAGCAGCGTCGGCACCTCGTTGATCACCCGGTAGAAGCGCTGGCTGCGGCTGTTGCGGTCGGCGGCGAAGTCCTTGACCGTGCGGGCGAGGAAGCCGTGCACGCCGCTCATCGCCAGCACCAGGGCGAACTTCGCGTGCAGCCAGGGCGCGGCGTAGTAGCCGCTCTGCCATGCGAGCCACAGGCCGAGGATCCAGGTGACGATCATGGCCGGCGTCATGATCGCCTTGAGCAGGCGCCGCTCCATGACCTTGAAGGTCTCGGACTGCACCCGCGAGCCGGCGGGCAGGGCCGCGTGATAGACGAACAGGCGCGGCAGGTAGAGCATCGCCGCCATCCAGGCGATCACCGCGATGACGTGGAAGGCCTTGATCCAGGGATACAGAGCGTCAAGCACCGGGTGAGGGACTCCGTGACGGGGACGCCGCGCGCAGGCGCGGCAGAAGCTCTCGGGTGAGGAGCGGCGCGAGCGGCATCGCCGGCTCTCCCGCCGCGCCGTTCAGGGCGAGCCAGGCGGTTTCCTCGATCTCCGCGCCGCAGACCGGGGTCAGACCTGGCCCGGCCTCCTGCCGGTAGACGCTCGCCTCGATGACGTGTCCGGGCTCGTTGGCGGCCTGCGCCTCGAACCGGCCGAGAAGAACCGCCGCCTCCGGATCGAAGGGTAGGGCCAGTTCCTCCCGCAGCTCGCGGGCGAGGCAGGCCGCATCGCTCTCACGGCCCTCGAACTTGCCGCCGGGCAGCATGAAGCGGGTGCTGCCGCGCTTGCGCACCACCAGCAACGCCGCGCCCCCCGCATCCTGCCGCACCAGAGCCAGGGCGGCGACGCGGATGCGGCTCACCGGCCGCCCCGGAGGCGGGCCAGCATCTGCTCGACATGGGCGACCGGCGTCTGCGGGGTGATGCCGTGGCCGAGGTTGAAGATGTGCGGCAGCCCCTCGGTCGCCGCCAGGATGGCGTCCACGGCCGCGTCGAGCGCCGCTCCGCCCGCGATCAGCGTCTCGGGGTGGAGGTTGCCCTGAGTCACCGCCGTGGCCGGCAGACGGGCGCGCAGAGCCGCCAGATCGACCCCCCAATCGACGCCCACCACGTCCGCGCCGGTCTCGGGGATGACGCGGGTATGTCCCTCGAGCCCGGAGCCGCGGGCGAAGACGATGATCTTCGCGTCCGGCACCTGCGCCCGGATGCCCTCGACCATCCGCGCGATCGGCCCGAGGGAGAAGCGCTTGAGCGCGTCGCCGTCGGCGGAATCGGGCAGCACCCCGGCATGGGACTCGAAGATCTGCACCGCGTCGGCGCCGGCGCGGAGCTGGCGCACGAGGTACTCGATCTGGACCGTCACCAGCCGGTCGAGCAGCGCGTCGAGGAGCGCCGGGTCGGCCGCCGCCAGCGCCCGGGCCGGCGCGAGGTCCGGCGTGCCGCGCCCACCGATCATGTAGCTCGCCACCGTCCAGGGCGCGCCGCAGAAGCCGAGCAGCGTGGTCTCGTGGGGAAGCGCCCCGCGGATCCGCTCCACCGCCTCGAAGACCGGTGCCAGATGCGAAAAAATCGCCGGGTCGCCCGCCTCGCGCAGGCGCTCGAACTGCGCCCTGGCTTCGAGCGCGTCGAGGCGCGGACCCTCGCCCTCGACGAAGCGCACGTCCTGGCCAAGCGCATGGGGCACCACGAGGATGTCGGAGAACAGGATCGAGGCCTCGAAGCCGAAGCGGCGGATCGGCTGGAGCGTCACCTCGGTGGCGAAGGCCGGATTGTAGCAGAGGTCGAGGAAGGAGCCGGCCTCGGCCCGGGTCGCCCGGTATTCCGGCAGGTAGCGGCCGGCCTGGCGCATCATCCATGCCGGGGGCGGGGAGATCGCCTCACCCGACATCACCCGCAGCACCGGCCTGTCCGCCGTCCTTGCCTCGGCCATTCCCAACTCGCTTCCTGCCCGCTTCGCCTTGCGAGGGACGCCGGAAAGGGCGCGACCGCGCCATCCCCACCCCGGCCCTCTTCAAAGAAAGAGAGATTCTAGAATCTCTGTTTTTTCTCTTGGACGTTGGATCGTGATGCCGCAAGCGCGTCCACAGGCCCTCCCCACAGCCGCGGCGTTAATCGCCTCTTAACGGATTGGATCTAATCTCCACGATAGGCCAAGCTCAGCAGAGGCTTGCGTGGGGCTGTGCACCCCGACGGCCGCCGCGGTCCCGGATTCTCCCATCCGGGCGACTCCACCGTGTGCCCAAGGTCGGCATGTTGAGGGCGGAGTCGACGGTTTTCGGGACAACCCGACGCCACGCGGCCGAGGGGCCGGATTTTCCCCACTTGTCGACTCCCCGGGCGCGGGTTGGGGACATTCTTTCGAAAACCGACCTCTTGGATCGGCGAAGTCATTGAGACTTCTGTCGAATGCGGTTCGGGCCGAGGGCGGTTTCCTTGTCGCCGGCCGGATCGTTTCGGCTCCGCCTTCGCAGACACGGCACGGGCGATCCTCCCCTCATCGCGGCGGCCGGCGCAGCGATCCAGGCACCGCGACGGTATCCGCGGCGGCCTCCGTCGCCCTGCCATCGACCCGATGGTCGTCGCCGATCGAACGGCAATTCGGCATCGCCTTCGCGCGAAAAAATGCTCTAAGCATCCCCTGGGCCGGCCGAGCCGGCCCTGTGACCGACGCGTCATGGCAGAGACGGGCCGACGATGAGCCGCAGCTACTTCCATCTCCATCTCGTCTCGGACTCCACCGGCGAGACCCTGATCAATGTCGGGCGTGCCGCGGCGGTGCAGTACGAGGGGATCTCGGCGATCGAGCACGTCTACCCGCTGGTGCGATCGGGGGCGCAGCTCGAACGCGTCATCTCGGAGATCAAGGCGGCGCCGGGCCTCGTGCTCTATACGCTGGTCGGGCACGAACTGATCGAGCGCCTGGAGGAGGCCTGCCGCGAGACCGGCTCGCCGACGCTCAACGTGCTCCAGCCGGTGCACGCGCTCCTGCGCTCCTATCTCGGCGCCACCTCGACCGAGCGGCCGGGCGCCCAGCACATGCTCAACGCCGAGTACTTCAAGCGCATCGACGCGATGAACTTCACGCTCGCCCACGACGACGGCAACCTGCCGGCGGATCTCGACGAGGCCGACGTGGTGCTGGTCGGCGTCAGCCGCACCTCGAAGACGCCGACCTCGATCTATCTCGCCAATCGCGGGCTCAAGACCGCGAACCTGCCGCTGGTCCCCTCGATGCCGCTGCCGCCGAGCTTCGACCGGGTGAGGAAGGCGCTGATCGTCGGGCTGATCGCCAGTCCCGAGCGGATCGTGCAGATCCGTCAGAACCGGCTGCTCAGCCTCAAGGCCGACGACAACTCCGCCTACGTCGATCGGGAATCGGTGGCCGACGAGATCGCGGCCTCGCGCCGGCTCTGCGCCAAGTACCGCTGGCCGACCATCGACGTGACCCGCCGCTCGATCGAGGAGACGGCGGCCGCGATCCTCGACCTCTACCGCGAGCACCGCCTCAAGTTCATCGCGACCTGAGGACGGGGCGATGGACAACGCGGCCCTCGCCGCGGCCGATCTGCGCGAGACCGCCCAGGCCGGGCGCGGGCACTGCACCGATCTCAGCCTGTCCTACCGGGACTGGGCGCCCCCGCCCGACCTGCTGGTCGGGCAGGTCACGCCCACGCTGCTGCGCGTCTACCACGAGCAGACCACCGTGCTCGGCGCGAGCCTCTACGAGCTGCCGGGGGCGGAGGTGACGGAGGAGGGCGTGATCCTCCTCGACGGGGTGCTCCAGTATGCCGCCCAGCTCAATATCTTCCCCGTCAATTTCGAGGGGCATTTCCGCGCCATCGCCGCGCGGCTCCCCGATCTGCGCCGGGTCGACGTCGAGGCGCCGGTCGTGCTCCTGACCGGGATGGGCCACCAGATGTACGGCCACTGGCTGGTCGATTTCCTGCCGAAGCTGTTTCTGCTCGACCGGGCCGGCCACGACATCACGCGGCTCAGCTACCTCCTGCCCGCCGACACGCCGGATTTCGCCCGGGTCTGGCTCGGTCTGCTCGGCATCGGAGAGGACCGCCTCGTCGTCTACGACCGCACCCGGGACCGCGTCGCCTGCCGCCGGCTCCTCGTGCCGACGGCGCTGCGCTTCGTCAGCCGCGCCTCGCCGCTGATGCGGCAGGCCCGCCGCTTCCTGCTCGAACGCGCGGCGCCCGGTCCTCGCCGGCAGCGTCGTTGGCAGGCTCCTTGGACGCTCGGCCGCCGACGCGAGAAGCCGGGGACGGAAAAGCTCCTGATCTCCCGCTCGGACAATGCCGATACGCACAACCGCCGCACCCTGGCGGAGCGGGCCCTGTTCGAAGAGACGGCGCTCGCCCGCGGTTTCACCCGCGTCCGTCCCGAGCGGTTGAGCGTGCCCGAGCAGATCGCCCTGTTCCGCTCGGCCGGCACGATCATCGGGGAATATGGCTCGGGGCTGCACGGCTCGCTGTTCGCGCCCCCCGGCACCACCGTGGTGGCGCTGCGCGACAACGGACTGGAACTCGGTTTCCTGCAGAGCTCCATCGACCACGCGCTCGGCCATGCCAGCGGCTACGTGATCGGCTCGGAACGCTCGGGGGAGGGGTTCTTCTCCGTGGCGCCGCAGGATATCGACTTCCTGTTCGACTGGCTCGACTGGCGCGGCCTGCGCTGACGGAATCTGTTGTCCCTGTGAACGCCTCCCTTCTCTGGCGCGCGCCCGCGCCCCTCCTTCTCGCCTCGGCGAGCGCCACCCGGCGCGACCTCCTGACGGGTGCCGGCCTGCCGGTGGAGACGGCGCCCGCGCGGATCGACGAGCGCGCCCTCGAAGCCGAGGGCGGCGACGTCGCACCGGCCGAACTGGCGCGGCGGCTCGCCCGCGCCAAGGCGCGGGAGGTGGCGGCCCGCCATCCCGGCCGCGTCGTGATCGGCGCCGACCAAGTGCTGGAATGCGAGGGACGCGTCTTCCACAAGCCCGCCGACCCTGCGGCCGCGCACGACCATCTGACCCGGCTCCAGGGCCGCACCCACGCGCTGCATTCGGCGGTGGCGATCCTGCGTGACGGCAGGGCCGAGCCGTTCGTCGCGCAGGACTTCGTGGAGACGGCGCGGCTGGCCATGCGGCCTCTCGATGCGGCGGCCATCGACACCTATCTGCGTCTCGCGGGGCCGGCCGTGACGACTTCGGTCGGCGCCTACCAGCTCGAAGGGCTCGGCATCCACCTGTTCGAGCGGGTCGAGGGCGACCATTCGACGGTCCTCGGCCTGCCGTTGACCCCTCTTCTGGCGCGGCTGCGGGGCCTGGGCCTGCTGGCGTTCTGACACGGCGAGGAACGATGGACGACCATCGGCAGGATCACCGGGACGACCACGCCCATCCGGATCACGGCCACGATCATGCCGGGCAGGGGCACCGCCAGGAGCACAGCCATGCCCACGGTCATGGAGGGCACGGTCACGGCGGACATGGTCATGGTGGACATGGGCACGGCGGACATGGGCACGTTCACGCGCCGAAAAATTTCGGACCGGCCTTCGCCATCGGCATCGCGCTGAATCTCGGCTTCGTCGGCGTCGAGGCGCTCTACGGCTGGCTGTCGAACTCGATGGCGCTGGTGGCCGATGCCGGCCACAACCTCTCCGACGTGCTCGGGCTCGTCGCCGCCTGGATCGCCGCGGTGCTGGTCAAGCGGGCACCGTCGGCCCGCTTCACCTACGGCCTGCGCGGCTCCTCGATCCTCGCCGCCCTGTTCAACGCGGTGGTGCTGCTGGTGGCCACCGGCGGCATCATCGTCGAGGCGGTGCAGCGCTTCCTCGAGCCGGCGCCTGTCGCCGGCACGACGGTGATGGTGGTGGCCGGGATCGGCATCCTCATCAACGGCTTCACGGCGTGGCTGTTCGCCTCGGGCGCGGGGGGCGACATCAACATCCGCGGCGCCTACCTGCACATGGTGGCCGACGCGGCGGTCTCGGCCGGCGTGGTGCTGGCGGGTCTCGTCATCCTCGCCACCGGCTTCGACTGGCTCGACCCGCTGGTGAGCCTCGTCATCGCCGCGCTCATCATCGTCGCGACCTGGGGGCTGCTGCGCGACAGCGTGGCGATGTCGCTTGCCGCGGTCCCGCCCGGCATCGACCCGGAGGCGGTGCGCGCCTGTCTGGCCGCCCGCCCGGGCGTGCGCGGGCTGCACGACCTCCACATCTGGCCGATGAGCACCACCGAGCCGGCGCTCACCGCCCATCTCGTCGTGGCGGGCGAGGCGAACCACGGCCTCTTCCTCAAGGAGACGGCGGACGAGCTGCGCCAGCGCTTCGGCATCGGCCACGCCACCCTCCAGATCGAGGTGGAGGGGGAGACCGCCTGCACGCTGCCCAGGGGCTGCGTCGCGTGATGTCCATCGGCTTCTCAGGCGCATGCGCCGGCAGGATTCCATGACAGTCAGGGCCTTCGTCGTCGGCCACCCGATCCGGCATTCCCGCTCGCCGCTGATCCACGGCCACTGGCTCGCCGAGCACGGGCTCGCCGGCACCTACGAGCGCATCGACGTGGCGCCGGACGCCTTCGAGGCGTTCGTCCGCGGGCTGCCCGGTTCGGGCTTTGCCGGCGGCAACGTCACCATCCCGCACAAGGAGGCGGCCTATCGCCTCGCCGACTCCCTGACGGAGCGCGCGAAGAAAATCGGCGCGGTGAACACGCTGATCGTCGAGGGCGACCGGGTTCGCGGCGACAACACCGACGCCCCGGGCTTCATCGCCCATCTCGACCAGAGCCTCGGCCGAAGCCCGGACCAGGACTGGCCCGAGCGCACCGGCCGGACCGCCCTCGTGCTCGGCGCGGGCGGGGCGGCGCGGGCCATCGTCGTCGGGCTGGTGGAGCGGGGAATGCGGGTCCGTGTCGCCAACCGCAGCCCCGAGCGGGCGCGGGCGCTCGCCGAACTCGACCCCGACCACGTCGAGGCACTGGCCTGGGAGGCGGTGCCGGAGGCGCTCTCCGACACCGGACTTCTCGTCAACACCACCTCGCTCGGCATGGCCGGGCACCCGCCGCTCGCTCTCGATCTCGCCCCGCTCCGGGATCGCGCGGCGGTGGCCGACATCGTCTACGTGCCGCTGGAGACGCCGCTCCTCGCCGCGGCGCGGGCGCGGGGGCTCGCCGCGGTCGACGGGCTCGGCATGCTGCTGCACCAGGCGGTGCCGGGCTTCGCCGCGTGGTTCGGCCTGCGTCCCGCCGTCACGCCGGCCCTGCGCGAGAAAATCGTCGCGGATCTCGCCGCGCGATGAGCGCTCCCGGCCAATCCCGCCGCCCCGTGGTGCTCGGCCTCACCGGCTCGATCGGCATGGGCAAATCGGCCACCGCCGCGATGTTCACCGCCCGCGGCGTGCCGGTCCACGATTCGGACGCGGCGGTCCACGCCCTCTACGGGCCGGGCGGCGCTGCGGCGCGGGCGATCGGCGATGACTTTCCCGGCACCCTGACTCCGGAGGGCGGCGTCGATCGTCCGGCACTGCGCGCGGCGGTGCTGGGTGACGCGGACAAACTCGCCCGGCTGGAGGCGATCGTGCATCCGCTGGTCCGGGAGGAGAGCCGCGCCTTCCTCGCCCGCAACGCGGAGGCGCCGCTGGTCGTCCTCGACATCCCGCTGCTGTTCGAGACCGGGGCCGACGGCCGCTGCGACGCGGTCCTCGTCGTCACGGCCCCGCCGGAGGTCCAGCGTGCCCGCGTGCTCGCCCGCCCCGGCATGACCGAGGCGGCGTTCGAGGCGATCCGCGCCAAGCAGATGCCGGATCCCGAGAAGCGGGCGCGGGCGGACTTTTTGATCGACACGAGCCGCGGGTTCGAACACGCGGAAGCCGAGGTGGGGCGGATCGTCGAGGAGTTGGCGAGCCGAACCCGCTGACGGGCGCCGCCGGTTAACCCATCCTTCGGCGACCGGCGCGCAGGCTGCCCGCCGGCCACGGAACCAAAAAAATGCTGCGCGAGATCGTCCTCGATACCGAGACTACCGGCACGGACGCCAGGAACGGCGACCGGCTGATCGAGATCGGCTGCGTCGAGCTGATCAACCACGTCCAGACCGGCAAATTTTATCATCAGCTCATCAACCCGCAGCGGGCGGTGTCCGAGGGCGCCTTCGCGGTCCACGGCATCTCGGACGCGATGCTCGCCGACAAGCCGGTCTTCGCCGATGTGGTCGATGCCTTCGTCGCCTTCTGCGGCGATGCGCGGCTGGTGATCCACAACGCGCCCTTCGACGTCGGCTTCCTCAACATGGAGTTCGCCCGGCTCGGGCCCGCCGCCCCGAAGGCGATTTCGCTGGAGGACGTGGTCGACACCCTGCTGCTCGCCCGCCGCAAGCATCCGGGCGCGGCCAACAACCTCGACGCCCTGTGCAACCGCTACGGCGTCGACACCACCCGCCGGGTCAAGCACGGCGCGCTCCTTGACGCGCAGATCCTGGCCGAGGTCTATGTCGAACTGCTGGGCGGCAAGCAGACCAGCCTCGGGCTCAGCATCGCCGAGCCGGCCGGAAGCGTGGCGGTCGAGGCGCTGGCCGATTCGGGGCCGGCCGGGCCACGGCCGATGCGCAGCCGGCTCACCGAGACGGAGCGCCTGCGGCATGGCAGCTTTGTCGAGACCCTCGGAACAAACGCCGTCTGGCGGGAATACTTGGAACCGTGAGCGCGCGCGCCCTTCGGCGCATATCGGTAAGTCCCTGCCGGCGCCCGCTCTTCTGCGCCGCATCGCCTGAGGGTCCACCGGAGCGGTCGCCGCGCAGCCATCCAAGCCGGACGCCTTTTTGCTGCAATGCAAAAACTTTCATCTTGCGGCGCAGCAAGAGCATTCCCATACCATCCCTGTGGATGGCGCGGGGATGTGCGCGATGATGGATGTGATGCAGCAGAGCCGGCCGGACGTTCCGCCAGCCATGCGCGGCGGGACCAGATCCGGCGACCTTGAGAAGATCACGGTCAATCTCGGCTTCGTCGATCTCGGGCATGTCGATCTGCTCGTCTCGGAAGGCGTCTACGCCAACCGCAGCGACTTCATCCGCACGGCGATCCGCAACCAGATCGAGCGGCACGCCGACATCACCCGCCAATCGGTGGCCCGCAAACCGATCGAGGTCGGCCTGCGCCGCTACGGCCGGGCCGAACTGGAATCGGCGCGGGCATCGGGGACACGGCTCGATATCCGCGTCCTCGGCCTCGCCGTGATCGCCGACGACGTTCCCGCCGATCTGGCCAGCGCCGCGATCGCCTCGATCGAAGTGCTCGGCAGCCTTCAGGCGAGCCCCGCGGTGAAGCGGGTGCTGGCCGACCGCCTGCTCTGACCCCGGAAGACTCCGGATCCGGACACCCCCCGCCCTCGTGACCCGCTGCGCGCGTGCGCGCCCGTCGCCGACCCGGAAAGCGAGACCCGCATGACCGAACGTCACAACGCCTTCTTCACCGACATGGCCGAGGCCACCCGCCTGACCCGGGCCGGACGGCTCGGCGAGGCGACCGCCCTGATCCAGCGCAGCCTCGGGGCGGCGGGATCGGTCCCCGAGAGGCCGCAGCCGGCCGACGCCCCAGGCACCCCGCGCGCGGTTCCGCGGCTCGACGGTCCGGCGGCCCGGCTCGAGCCGGAAGCGGATGCGGCGCAGGCGGCGCTGATCCCGGAGCGGCTGCGCGAGAACATCGACCAGATGATGCGGGGCCTGCGCACCCTCGCCCCTTCCCTGCGGGGGCTGGTGGGCGGCGGCCTGCACGCTCCGAGCCCGGAGAGCGTCGAGCCGGAGGACGGCCAGTTCATCGAGCGCAGCTTCTCCAACGCGGCGGGCGCGCGGGACTACAAGCTGTTCATCCCGAGCCCGCGGAGCGGGCGGCGGCCGCTCCTCGTGATGCTGCACGGCTGCACCCAGACGCCGGACGATTTCGCGGCGGGAACGCGCATGAACGGGCTCGCCGAGGAGGAGGGGATCTACGTCGTCTATCCCCGCCAATCGAGCCGGGCCAACGCGCAGCGGTGCTGGAACTGGTTCGAGCCCGGCGACCAGGGCCGGGAGATGGGCGAGGCCGGCATCGTCGCCGGGCTCGTCCGCGCGGTCTGCGCCGAGCATCCGATCGACCGCTCCCGCATCTACATCGCCGGACTCTCGGCGGGCGGGGCGGCGGCAGCCAACATCGCCCGGGCCTATCCCGACCTGTTCGCGGGGCTCGGCGTGCATTCGGGTCTCGCTGCGGGCTGCGCCCGCGACCTGCCCTCGGCGCTCGCGGCGATGCGTGTCGGCGCGCTCGGTGCGGCCGAGCCCGGCGGTGCCGCCGGCTTCGGCGCCGGAGCGGTGACGCAGGCCCTGCGGGTGCCGACCATCGTCTTCCACGGCGAGGGGGATGGCACCGTCCACCCCCGCAACGCCGAGGCGGTTCTGGCTCAGGCCGGGATCGAGGCGCTGACGCCGCGGCGGGAGAGCGGGACCGGGAGCGGCCACAGCTACACCCGCACCCGCTACGCCGACGAGACCGGCCGGGTGCAGGCCGAGGCATGGTCGGTGCAGGGTGCGGGCCACGCCTGGTCCGGCGGCAGCCCGGCGGGCAGCTACACCGACCCGAACGGGCCGGATGCCTCGCGGGCGATGCTCGACTTCTTCCTCAGCCACAGCCTGCCGGGGGCGCGGGGGTAAGGCATCATCAAGCTGAGGCCTCAGCCCGAGACGAGCGCCGCCGCGAGCCCGTCGGGAAACAGGGCGACGCCGTCCGGTAGGGCGGCCGGCCGGAGCCAGCGTGCGGTACAGGCCGTGCCGTCATCCTCGCTGAAACGGATCACGTCGCGGTCGTAGAAGGCCGCGTCGTGCAGGCGGGTATCGGCGGCGAAGACGATCTCGTAACCCAGCGCGCTCTCGTGGCGGTCGATGTTCTCGAACACCGTCCGGGGACCGGCGATGGTCACGCCGCAGCCGAGCTCCTCCCGGAATTCCCGCGCCAGGGCCTGCTCGCGGGTTTCGCCGAAGGCGATGCTGCCGCCCGGCGGACGCACGCCCTTGATCCGGCCGCGGTCGTCGAGGACCTCGACCGCCAGCAGCGCGTCCCCGCGCCGGGCCAGCCCGATCACCTTGACGCGGATGGCTTGAGGCGGGCGCCGCGTCGTCGTGGAATTCGGTTCCTTCGATCACCGGCGCGGCCGATGCGGGAGGCTATTCGCCCGGCCCCCGCGCCGCGGCCCCGGCCAGGGCGCGCCGGAACGCCTCCCATTCCGCCGCGTCGATCGCAAGCGTCGCCGCCGGCGGGCGCGGCAGCACGAGGGCGGCGGCGAGACCATCCGCGGCGAGGCTCAGGCCCCGGTACTGCGCGAAATGGGCGAAGGTGACGCCGAGTCCCGCCGGTCCCGCCTCGACGCTGCCGACCGCCAGAAGATCGAGCGGCACGGTGAGGCCGCAGCGCAGGGCCTTGGACAAGGCTTCCTTCAGGCACCACAGCCGGGTCAGCCGCTCGGCCTCCGGGCCTCCGAGATGGTCGGCAAGGAGGCGCCGCTCGGCCGCCGTGGTCTGGCGCGTCAGCAGTGCGACGTTGGCCGGCCGGATCCATTCCAGATCGACCCCCATCGGGCAGGCCTCGGGAAAGGCCACGGCGATGGCGACCGGGCCGGCATGGGACAGGCTGATGCCGAGATTTTCGGGACGGGCGCCGGACAGCACCGGCTGCTCCAGCACGCCGGGCCGGATCGCCAGGGCCCGCGGGTCGAGATCGGGCCGAAGCGCGGCGAGCGCGCATTTGGCGGCGTAGCGCCCGATCAGCAGGCCGTGGCGGCGGCGGGCGTGGAGGCGGTCGGTGAGGAGCGCCTCCTCGTCGCCGTGAAGGAAGCCGGCGCGATGAGCGTCGAGCCAACCGAGCGGCGCGCTCGCCAGCGCCAGGGCGGCCTGCAGCGGCCCGGTCCGGGGCGCGTCGAGCCCGAGGCGCAGGCTGCGCGCCAGCGGGCGGGCGGTCTCCGGTCCTGCCGCGCTTTCGGCGCTTTCCTCACCCGTCATGAGCGCCCGCCTCGTTCGCATCAGCCAAGGGCATCAGCCAAGAAGGAAACGCGCCATTTTCGCAATGCGGACGCTCGGACTCTCCGCCCTCGCCGTGAACGGTCTGCTGGCCGGCTCGGCTCCCGCGGCGGCAGACGATCCCTCGGCGCGGATCGCCGCTGCCGTGGAGCAGGCCTACCGCCCCCTGCTGAAGGCCTACGACGTGCCCGGCCTCGCCGTCGCCGTGATGCGGGACGGGCGTTCCGCCGTCTTCACCTTCGGGCTCGCCGACCGGGAAGGCCGGCGTCCGGTGACGCGGGACACGCTGTTCGAGATCGGCTCGGTCAGCAAGACCTTCACCGCAACGCTCGCCGCCTACGCGGCTGCGCTCGGCCGGCTCTCGCTCGAGGATGCGCCGAGCCGGTTCCTGCCGCTGCTTCGGGGCAGCGCGCTCGATCGCGTCAGCCTGCTCGATCTCGGCACCTACACGGCGGGCGGCCTGCCGTTGCAATTCCCCGACGGCGTCACCGACGAGACGGCGATGATCGCCTATTTCCGGCAGTGGCAGCCCTCCGCGCCGCCCGGCACGCAGCGGCGCTACTCGAATCCGAGCCTCGGCCTGTTCGGAGCCGCCACGGCGGCGGCCATGGGCGGTGACTTCGCCGGCCTGGTGGAGGGCCGGCTGTTTCCGGGGCTCGGTCTCGCGCACAGCTTCATCCGCGTGCCCGCGGCGGAACGGGAGCGCTACGCCTGGGGCTACGGCCGGGACAACGAACCGATCCGGGTCAATCCGGGTGTGCTCGACGGGGAGGCCTACGGCGTCAAATCCAGCGCCGCCGACATGATCCGCTTCGTCGAGGCCAACCTCGATCCGACCCGCCTCGATCCGCCGATGCGGCGGGCGGTCGAGGGCACCCATGTCGGCTACTTCCGAAGCGGCGAGAGGGTGCAGGGGCTCGGCTGGGAGCAATATCCCTACCCGGTCGGGCTGGAGCGCCTTCAAGCCGGCAATGCCCCTCCGATGACCTTGGGGTCGCAACCCGCCGAGCGGCTCGATCCGCCGCAGGTGCCGAGCGGGCCGACCTTGTTCAACAAGACCGGCTCGACCAACGGCTTCGGCGCCTACGTCGCCTTCGTGCCGGAGCGGCGCATCGGCCTCGTCATGCTGGCCAACCGCAGCCTGCCGGTTCCGGCACGGATCGCGGCGGCGCACGCGGTGCTGGAGGTGCTGGCGGACGAGGAGCGGCGAGAGGGGCCCTGATCCCGCTCAGCGCTCCCGGTCGGTGCGGAAGGCGTGCGGCACCCGCGCCATGCCGACGGCCTCGTAATAGCCCTCGATGCCGGGCGCGGCGGTGAGCAGCAGCGAGGTCTCGGGGCCGGCCGCCGCCCGCGTCTCGGCGATGAGGCGCCGGCCGATGCCGAGACCCTGGCAGTCGCGGGCGACCGCGAGATCGGAGAGATAGGCGCAGAAGGCGAAGTCGGTGAGCGTGCGCGCCACGCCGACGAGGCGCCCGCCGCGCCGGGCGGTAACGATCAGGTCGGCCGCCCGCAGCATCCGGTCGAGCCGCTCGAGATACTCGGCCGGCCGCCGCGGTGCGAGGCCGGATTCGACGAGGACACCTTGAAAGGTCTCCGCGTCGAGATCCGGCTCCCGCCCGTAGACGATCGCGTCGCCCACTTCAGGCTTCGGCGGCGAAGCGGCCGTGGCAGTGCTTGTACTTCTTGCCCGAGCCGCAGGGGCAGGGCTCGTTGCGGCCGACCCGGCCCCAGGTCGAGGGGTCATCGGGCTTGCGCTCCAGCACCGCCGTGTCCGCCGAGAGGTCGCGCGCGGCGAAGCCGTAGGCGCCGCCCGCCCCGCCGTCGCTGCCGCCATAGGCGAACTCGTTCTCGCCGGTGGCCGGGTCGCGGTGCTCGGGGAACATCGGCGGCAGTTGCGGCTCGCCGAAGCCCGCCTGTTCGAACCCCGCGCCGGGGAAGTCCTCGGGGCCCTGCTGCATGATCTCGACATGGGCGAGCTGAGCGGTGACCTGCTCGCGCAGGGCCGCCACGAGGCCGTTGAACAGCTCGAAGGCTTCCGACTTGTACTCGTTGAGCGGGTCGCGCTGGGCGAATCCGCGCCAGCCGACCACCTGCCGCAGGTGGTCGAGGGTGACGAGGTGCTCGCGCCAGAGGTGGTCGAGCACCTGCAGCACCACCTGCTTCTCGACATAGGCCATCACCTCCGCGCCGTTGCGCTCGACGCGGGCGGCGTAGGATTCGTCGGAGGCCTTGCGCAGGCGCTCGCGGATCTCCTCGTCGGCGATGCCCTCTTCCTTGACCCAGTCCTCGACCGGCAGGTCGAGGTTGAGCAGGTCGAGGGCGCGGGCCTTCAGCCCCGGCGCGTCCCACTGCTCGGCATAGGCGTTCTCGGGGATGTGGCTGGCGACGAGGTCGTCGATCACGCCGTGGCGCATCTCGTCGACCGTGTCGCGCACGCTCTCCTGGCCCATCAGGTCGCGGCGCTGCTCGAACACGACCTTGCGCTGGTCGTTCATCACGTTGTCGTACTTGAGCACGTTCTTGCGCATGTCGAAGTTGCGCGCCTCGACCTTCTGCTGCGCCTTCTCGATCGCCTTGTTGATCCAGGGGTGGATGATCGCCTCGCCCTGCTCCAGGCCGAGGCGCTGCAGCATCCCGTCCATGCGATCGGACCCGAAGATGCGCATCAGGTCGTCCTTGAGGGACAGGTAGAACTTCGAGCGGCCGGGATCGCCCTGGCGGCCGGAGCGGCCGCGCAGCTGGTTGTCGATGCGGCGCGATTCGTGGCGCTCGGTGCCGATGATGTAGAGCCCGCCCGGCAGATCCTTCTTGCGGCCCGCCTCCGGGTCGGCCTTCTCGCCCGAGGCCAGCACCTTGGCGCGGTTCTCGGCGATCTCGGCCTTCAAGGCCTCGATCGCGGCATCGCGCTCGGGCCCCTCGGCGAGGTGGCCGAGCTCCTTCTCGATGCGCATCTCGAGGTTGCCGCCGAGTTTGATGTCGGTGCCGCGGCCGGCCATGTTGGTGGCGATCGTGATGGCGCCGGGCACGCCGGCCTCCGCCACGATGTAGGCTTCCTGCTCGTGGAAGCGGGCGTTGAGCACGGCGAAGCGCTTCGTCACCCGGTTCTCGCGGGCGGCGGCGTAGACGTCGGTCAGGGCGTTCGGATCGGAATAGTCGAGCAGCGTGTAGCCGGCTTTCTTCAGGAGCTCGCCGATCAGCTCCGACTTCTCGATCGAGCCGGTGCCGACGAGCACGGGCTGCAGGCGGCTATGCGCCCGATCGATCTCCTTGATGATCGCCTCGTACTTCTCCTCGACGGTGCGGTAGACCTCGTCGTCCTCGTCGACGCGCTCGATCTCCTTGTTGGTCGGGATGTCGACCACGTCGAGCTTGTAGATCTCGGCGAACTCGTCGGCCTCGGTCGAGGCGGTGCCGGTCATGCCGGCGAGCTTCTTGTAGAGGCGGAAGTAGTTCTGGAAGGTGATCGAGGCCAGGGTCTGGTTCTCGGGCTGGATCGTCACCCGCTCCTTGGCCTCCAGCGCCTGGTGCAGGCCTTCCGAGTAGCGCCGGCCCTGCATCATGCGGCCGGTGAACTCGTCGATGATGACGACCTCGTCGTTCTTGACGATGTAGTCCTTGTCGAGCGTGAACAGGGTGTGGGCGCGAAGCGCCTGGTTCACGTGGTGGACGAGGGTGACGTTGTGGGCGTCGTAGAGGTCGCCCTCCTTGAGGATGCCGGCCTCGCGCAGGGCCTCCTCGATGAACTCGTTGCCGGCCTCCGTCAGCGAGACCTGGCGCTGCTTCTCGTCGAGGTCGTAATGCTCCGGCTGGAGCTGCGGCATGATCCCGTCGACCGCGACATAGAGCTCCGAGCGGTCATCGACCGGGCCCGAGATGATCAGCGGCGTGCGCGCCTCGTCGATGAGGATCGAGTCGACCTCGTCGACGATGGCGAAGTGGTGCCCCCGCTGCGTCATCTGCGAGAGCTCGTACTTCATGTTGTCGCGCAGGTAGTCGAAGCCGAACTCGTTGTTGGTGCCGTAGGTGATGTCGCAGGCATAGGCCTCCTTGCGCTGCCCGTCGTCGAGCCCGTGCACGATGGTGCCGACCGTGAGGCCGAGGAAGCGGTAGACCCGGCCCATCCACTCCGCGTCGCGCGAGGCGAGGTAGTCGTTGACCGTGACGACGTGGACGCCCTTGCCCTCCAGCGCGTTGAGGTAGACCGGCAGGGTCGCGACCAGGGTCTTGCCCTCGCCGGTCTTCATCTCCGAGATGCCGGATTCGTGCAGCACCATGCCGCCGATCATCTGCACGTCGAAATGGCGCTGCCCGAGCACGCGCTTGGCCGCCTCGCGCACGGTGGCGAAGGCGGGGACCAGCAGGTCGTCGAGGCGGGTGCCGGCGGCGAGCTGATCGCGGAACGCCTGCGTGCGGGCACGCAGCTGCTCGTCGGACAGCGCGCTGATTTCCGGTTCAAGCGCATTGATGGCCGCGACGCGAGGGCGAAAACCCTTGACGCGGCGGTCGTTGGACGAGCCGAAAATCTTCTTGGCGAGGGCACCGAGCATCGTGAACCTGCGGTCGTGAGGTCGTCGCGGGCGGCATGTCATGGCGCCGCCGGCCTGCATTGGGCGGGCTTATAGAGGTAAATATCCGCAGGCGCATCCGGTAGTGCCGAGGCGCGGTCACGAGAGCGCGCAGCCATCAAGGCCACGCTTGCCTTTGCCCCCGGGAGGTTCCACCTGTGTCGCGCTTCGCGGCACCCGCCGCATCCCGACGAGCCCCGCGCGGGACCAAGCCGGACGGCATGATGGCCGGCCCCGCGGGGACGACGCCCAAGGAACGACGCTTCCGATGCCGATTCCGTTCTCCCTCCGGCGCGCGAGCGCCCTCGCGCTGATCCTCGCCCTGCCCGGTACGGCCCTGGCCCAGGCACCCACCGGCCAGAAGGCGCCCGGCACACCCGCGCCGGTCTCGGCGGCGGTTCCGCCGGAAATGGTGGTGGCGCGGGTCAACGGCCAGGCGATCACCGCCGCCGACCTCGCCCTCGCGGGCGAGGATCCGGCCCTGTCGCTGCCGGGCGTCGATGAGGGCGCCAAGCAGAACCTGCTGGTCGATTACATGATCGATCTCAAGGTCGGCGCTCAGGCGGCCGAGGCCGCCAAGGTCGGCGACAGCCCCGAATTCAAGCGCAAGCTCGCCTATTTCCGCGACAAGCTCCTGCTCGACGACTACCTCGAGCGCGAGGCCAAGAAGGCGGTGACGCCCGAGGCCGCCAAGGCGCTCTACGACCAGACCGTGAAGTCGATGAAGCCGGAGGAGGAGGTGCGGGCCCGCCACATCCTCGTGGAGGGCGAGGACGAGGCGAAGAAGATCGCCGCGCGCATCAAGGGCGGCGAGGATTTCGCCAAGATCGCGGCCGAGGTCTCGAAGGATCCGGGTTCCAAGACCGAGGGCGGCGATCTCGGCTGGTTCACCCAGGAGCGGATGGTGAAGCCGTTCGCCGACGCCGCCTTCAAGCTCGCCCCCGGCCAGGTCTCCGATCCGGTCAAGACCCAGTTCGGCTGGCACGTGCTGCGCGTCGAGGAGAAGCGGACCAAGCCGGTGCCGACCTTCGATGAGATGAAGGAGCAGATCGACCAGTACCTCACCCGCAAGGCGCAGCAGGACACCATCGTCAAGCTGCGTGAAGCGGCCAAGGTCGAACGGTCCGGCAGCAGCGGCAGCCCTGCTTCCGGCGACGCGAAGAAGCCCTGAGGCGGCGTTCGGGCGGCGAGGAATGCTCCTGTAGCATGACTGAGCGGCGGTATCTGGTATACCAGATGCCAACGTGCGGTGCGATATAGGCTGCATCGCAACGCAGCAACGGACCTGCCCGCCATGATCGCCCTCATCGTTCTCGCCGCCGCCCTTGCCAACGTGACCTTCGTCGTGATGCTGGCCGAGCGCTTCGGCACCGAGGGCGGCGTGCATGCCTCGGCCGGTGAACTGACCAGCCTCCAGGCCCCCGTCCGCGCGGCCGCTTCGGCCAGCACCGTCAGGCTGGCCAACGAGAACGCCGCGGCCGCGGCCAGGATCGCCGCCTGACATTCTTCCCGCTCGGGACGATCGGAACCGCCCCCGCGCCACCCGGCCGGGGGCGGTTTCGTTTTGGGCGAACGGCCGAGCGCGATCGGCCGACGCGCCCGGCCGGAGGGCGGCTGCGGGCGGGAAGCCGTCACCGGATCGCCGCTTGCCATCGACTCTCGGCCTCGCGCCGATCCCGGCGGTCAGGCGGCCTCCGGAGTCCCTCGGCGGGCGATCGGCTCAGGCCGGACCATAGGTCTCATCCCGCCCGAACAGGCGGTGCCACAGGCCCTGGGCGATGGCCGATTTGTCGATGTCACGGATGTCCTGCGAGTACTGGCCCGTGTAGAGCCGGACGATCATCGCGTCGCGGCACTCGCCCGCGAGAGCGTAGGAGAAGCGGACGCAGACCGGTTTGCGCCGCCTGACGGACGTCACGTCTTCGACCCGGGCCTCGATGTGCGGGAAATGCTCCATCTCGATCCGGATCCGGTCACCGGGGCGCAGGCCGGGATCGGTCGGGAATGACGCGACGC
>Ga0233425_10001185_pt1 | contig 60526 bp, 24 predicted proteins | sample Watercolumn_Towu_2_FD_181712 | JGI IMG/M metagenome (GOLD analysis project Ga0233425, IMG submission 181712) | Freshwater microbial communities from Lake Towuti, South Sulawesi, Indonesia - Watercolumn_Towuti2014_140_MG | ecosystem: Environmental > Aquatic > Freshwater > Lake | place...
CTGACGCTGGATTGGCTAAACGCACATCTTCCAGACGTCGAGTTGCCTGGGAACGCGTGCTTATTTGAACGCCCCACCAGATGTGCTTCATCTCAGCTGCGAATCTTAGCTCACCTCGCAGCAGATCCCGCAGCCGATTCGTGCTGCTATTGCCGCGGTGTTCGAACCATAGACAGAGCGTTTGCACTAAGTCTCCAATTTCGGAACGAGCGACGGTGCTAAAAACGACACTTGTCGACAGCAACAACTTCATCAACTGCATTCGATCACGTGGCGATTTCCAATTGCCGATCGCCTCGACGTTGTGCACCAAGAGTCGTTTCGCATTGCGTAGTCGACCTCCAAACCCCTTGAGCCATGCATCGTCTGACACCAACTGTTCGCAGACAGCCAATCCGTCCGACGAGTCAAACGTGACAGAGATTGTTTTATGCTCGCTTTCGGCTACGTTGCCTGAAACATCTGCTTCTGTTAAACTGCTCATGTGTTCACCTCTTTCCTGGGGGATCGAACATTAGGCGTCGCCAGGCACTAATCTGGCGACGCCGGCTTTCTTAGTCGGCTCTCTTGCCAAGCGCCTCGTCGAGTACGCTATCCGCGTTGTCGTCCTCCTTACCACATGTTCTAGTAGCCCAAGGCGGGACCATGTCGCCATTTGCCACGGCCGTCACGCTGGCGAAGAAACGATGAAGTGCCTCGCGGGACGTCATGCGGATGCCACCGATCATGCAGGTCTCGAGGCGGACGCCGCGGACACCGCGCCCGGCCCATCGCCAAGTTGTCGCCACGTTGACTCCGCGTTTGCCGCGCCTATTCGGAACCTCGCGAGCAGCAGTTGCGAGGGATATGACCGATTCGGTCGAAAGATCAATCATCATGTGAACTCGCTATCGAAAGTCGTGAAATGCAATTTCACGAAATCCTACGCGAGCGCCAGTGGCGCATCCATTTCCAAGAATTGGTACTGTCTGCGCCACGGGTTCTGTGACTTAATGTTCATCAATGCCGGTTAGCACGAGATCTACGGCAACGAGAGGTGTGTGATTGCTTATTGAGTCTTGGCCAAGAATTGGCCTAGCTGCGCCAAACAGTGTCGTACGGAATGGTGTGGCCGGCGCCCGGCTTAGGAACGACCAGCAGGTCGAGGATCTCTTTGGGCAGCTTTTCGACATTCCTTGGTTTGAGGGCATAACTCGAGGCCGAAACACAGCTGCCCTTTGCATCGATCAGGGCTTGAAAGAATGCAGCCATTCGCGCCTTGACAGTTTCCCCTTCGGGGAGTGGATAAGGCTTGCCGTCAATTTGGATAATGAACCTGATTTGGTCGACAACGATGCGTTGCCGCGGCGTCACTTGAGACACGACTCGTTGATGTACTTGTTCTTCGAGTTTAGTTCTCAGTGCATCGAAAATCGTTTCGACTTGCTCGGCGCTTACCGGTTGGCGACCAAGCATCGACAAAGCAGCCGAACATTCTAATTGAATTCGGGAACTTACCCATTCCACCGTTTCTTGGTCAAACGAAATTGGGCCCACGATTTGTTTCACACGCTTCCACTCATTCGGAATCAAGATGGTAGGCGAGTCGGGGCCAAGGGCAACTGTATGGCCCTCTCGCGCCGGATCGTCACTTCGATCCAAGCTGAACTCGGGCTGGCTTCCAGCTCCACCCCAGGAGCATCCTTTTGGTTCTTGCAAATTTCGGAGGAGCATTCTCACCGAATCCGTCAGCCTATCGATGACGACACAGATATCAGTCCCAACGAATCGGCCCACTGAAATCGGCGCCGATCCGATTTCGGTGGATGCACGCAAGATAAGCTGTTTCAGTGGTACGTAATATCGCAATGCAATTGCGCGAAGCTCATCGAGCATTTTCAATGGTTCTTGTGAGTACACACGGGCCACAGTCTCAAGCATTGACGGCCTAAATACTGCTCCCAACGAGAAAGCAATACACTGTGCTAATAGGAACTGAAATTGCACAACGCGATACAGGTACGTGATCCTGACCTGAATGTCAGAGTTGATTGGTCCGAAATCGGGTTCCCCATCAACGATCGCTTCGAGAGTTTTTGCAAAGGTATTCAGCTCACGGTGGACTGAGCGGGTGGGCTGTTGATTCGGGTCACCGTCACTATTCACCTGAGGAACGGCGCTCTCGTTGATTGCGGTTCGAGAATCGTGCTTTGACTTGCTTTGTGTTGAAGCAGTGCGTCGCAGTTTGCTTAGCTTGCGTTTGTCCCGTTGAGGGCGTGGTTTATTGCGTGCCATTCATGCATTGCTCCTCAATTGAATCCAGGCTACCCCACTTCCGCCGCAACGCGAGCCGCAAGCGTGTGATCTCTCTCGGCATAAATCTGAGTGACGTCGGCGCGGGAATGTCCCAGCGTCACCTGCGCGGCCTCGATGCCAAATTGTTTTCGGATTTCCGTGGCTGCCGCATGGCGAAGTTGGTTTGGGCTCCAGCAGTTCTTGGCTCGCCAAGCGGCGGCAGCTTTAGTGATCTCATCGCGCTTTTCGTCGGAGTGGTCCTTGAGCGAAACCAGCAGTTCATCCGGCATTCCAAAAGCTGCTTCACAAGCTCGATGAATCGCACGCCGATAGGAGTCATTGGTGTACCTATCGCGGAAAGTGCGGATGCCTCGGCAATTTGTGCCAGGACGGTTACCGCAACTCAACGGGGTCTTTCGGTTAGCATGTGCCACGTCACGTCGGCGCCTTTCCGACTCATTCGGATCAAAGCAATACGATTCCGCATCTCGGAGCAGGTAGGGCCGGAGTATCGCCTGGGCCTTGGGGCCGATAAAGATGGTTCGTTTCCGGCCATGGTGTTCGGTCTTATGCTCCTGCGGCACGTAGCGCCAAACGGATCCGGAGCGGTCGATGTCGATCGGACGCATTCCACAGACTTCGCCAGGACGAGCGCCCGTCAGCCGTTGGATTCGGACCATGTCCGCCACGGTGGTTGGCAGGTAGGGCAATGTCGCGTCGACAACCGCTTCGGAAACAGGAAGGACTGGATCGTGCTCTCGGGCCTCCGTTCGCCCCTTTGCGAGGCCGGTGACCGTTTCAAGTCCCTGGACCACGATGGGCGAGATCAACTGTTCCGATACGGCCCAGCGGAAGATCTGCTTGATGCGGGACACGTTGTCGTTTACATACCGCCGCGATTGGCCTTGGTCGACCATCTTTACCATCAGTGCTTTCAAGGCGAGAGGCCCAAAGTCAGTTGCCGGCGTATTGGCATAGAGTGAGCGCACGAGGGCGATCACGGGTTTGAAGTTTTCAGCCGTGCCCGTTGCTCGTCCGTGCTTGCGGTAGAACTTCTGAGCGTGGATCCACCATTTGGCCAATATGGTCTTCACACTTATGGCATCGCGCGCCGGTACTGCAAAAACTGGCCGACCCGCAGCCAGCCATTCGCAGATTAGTTTGTCGTACTCAATCTTGCTTGCCTTGGTGCCGTACGGACCCAAGTAATGGTCGCGCGAGGCGATCGTAACGATCGCTTGTCCGGTAGCCCGATGCTTACGGTACTGTGGCACTTTTCGTGTGAGATTTGGCATGTGCGACTCTCTCCTTTGGAGCCAAAACGGTAATTACCGTTTTGCGCTTCGGGAACACAGCCGCACTGCCAACCGCTGGCAGGTAATCTAACTTCCGATTTCGACGGGATTTACAATTGAGTGGGCGGTGAGGGACTCGAACCCCCGACATCCACGGTGTAAACGTGGCGCTCTAGCCAACTGAGCTAACCGCCCGTGATCGATGGTTAACCAATAATCGCCACGGGGTCGTCGCCACTGGATGGTAATCGGGCTGGGTGGCGAGTGTCAATGGACCCGATCTGCAGCTGGGCTATAATCGGGCGTCGCCGATCCAATCCGTTGTTGCAACTCGACTGAATTCAATGATCCTCCTATTCGCATTGATCCTTACCGCGCACCTGCTGTGCGTGAACCTGGCATCGGCCGGTCCGCTGGTCTCGATCTATGCGGATTTTCTTGATCGGCGAGCATGCCAGGGGGCCGCTCAGGCGGGGCGCTTTCTCAACCGGGGCTCCTTGCAAGCGCTGGTTGTCGGCACGCTGATCGGCATTCTTTTGGGCCTGCTGCGCTGGGACGGATTGTACTCGGGGGTGGTACAGCGGCTTTGGTACAAAATCCAGTTTGGGATCTGGGAATGGGGATTCTCGGTAGTGCTGCTCGCGATCAACCTGCGGTTGTGGCGTGAAAAGGACAACGTTGGTTCGCGCCGCCGTTGGGCACGCTCCCTGATTTCGCTGTTGGCGGCCACCAATCTGCTCTATCATTTTCCACCGCTGCTCTACGTGTTGTCCGACCTGGTACGGCGGGCGGAATTGGACGGTGCCCCTTTGGGAGCAGCCGGATTTCGGCAGCGGATGCTGCAGCCGTTCATCCTGGCGCAGACCGTTCATTTCTGGCTTGCGTCGTTCGCTGTGACAGGAGTCGTTCTGGCCGTCTGGTCGATTCGAAGCGGCGGCGGCGGCGGCGGCGAGGGCGAGGGCGAGGGCGGCGGCGGCGAGGGCGGCGGCGAGATTGGCAGCCCAACGGGCGACAGCGCGGAATGGGCCCGGCGTGGCGGGCGGCTGGCGCTCACCGTATCGCTGGCCCAGATTCCGGTCGGCATCTGGTTGCTGGTATCCACGCCGTCACTGACGATGGCTCGATTCCTCGGCGCCGACCCCGCCAGCACTCTGACGTTTGCGGCGGCCGTGCTGCTGGCGATGCACCTGCTGCATCGGCTGGCCAACCTGGCCCTGGGCGAGCTGCACCGCCGGTCGATCGCCGTCGCGGCAGCCTCCCTGGTGATCGTGGTCTTTCTGATGACGCTGGGGCTGCAGCTGGCGCAAATCAAAGGCCCTTAGCGCCGCCGCATTCGCTATGACCCGCATAAACGGCAGTTTCGGCGCGCCGTGATCCTGCGGCAGATAGATCAGCGCGCCGCGCACGATTCCTGGCCTACATTTTCCCAGGAGATATCGAGATGCTCGTGATTGTTGGTTGCATCGTCGTGATCGGTTCGGTGCTGGGTGGTTTCACCATCGCCGGCGGACATATCCATGCGCTGATTCACCCTTCCGAATTGCTGACCATCGGTGGCTCCGCCCTCGGTGCCCTGATCATTATGGCGCCGATGAAGGTCATCAAGGACCTGATCAAGGGCATCATTGGCACACTCAAGGGCTCCCCGTTCAACAAGGCGGCCTATATCGAACTGTTGAAGCTGATGTACCACCTGCTGCGGCTCGCGCGGCGCGACGGCATGCTGGCCCTGGAGGCCCATATCCGGGACCCGCATGCCAGCGAAATTTTCCAGAAGTACCCCAAGGTCGCCAACAACCATCATGCCTCCACCTTCATCTGCGGAATGCTGACGCCACTGATGGATGGATCGATCACTCCCGAACGGCTCAACGACCTCGCGGAAACCGAGTTGCGATCGATGGAGGAGGAACATCATGCGCCGATGAGCGTGCTGGCGAAGACGGCCGATGGAATGCCCGGCTTCGGTATCGTCGCGGCCGTATTGGGAATCGTGATCACCATGGGCGCCATCGATGGCCCCGTCGAAGAAATCGGACACAAAGTCGGCGCCGCGCTGGTCGGAACGTTTCTCGGAATTCTGCTGTCGTACGGATTCCTGGCGCCGCTGGTTGTGAACATGGAATTTCTCGGCCATGCCGAACTGGCGTTCTTCCGAGCGATCGCCAAGATCGTCGATGGCTTCGCGCAAAGCCTGCCGCCCAAAGTCGTCATCGAAGTCGCGCGGCGCGGTATGCCCAGCGAAGTGCGGCCGAGTGAACAAGAACTGGAAGAACTGTTCAAGGCGGTTGAAGCAGGATAGGCAGCGGTTGAATCTGGGGCCCCTCGTGGGAGCGAAAGCGGAGTAAGACTATGGCTGGTGGAGGTGGCGCCTGGAAAGTCGCGTATGCGGACTTCGTAACCGCGATGATGGCCTTCTTTATGGTGATGTGGCTGGTGTCGCAGAATGCCAAAGTCCGTGAAGCGATCGCCGAGCACTTCCGCGAGCCGGATCCGTTAAGCGTTTTCGATTCGACCAAATCAGGCAATTCCGCCGGGCGCGACAAGCGGGGCAAGAAGCACTACGCAAAATCCACGGGCAGCAGCCAAACCCCGACACTCGACCCGAACAGCAGGAAGAACGCTCGCCTGGGCACCCAACGCCAATCGGATGCCTCCGGTGTCTCCTTCCTGGTGAACTTCCCGGAAGACCAGGCCCAACTCGACGAGGAAACGAAAAAGTCAATCGATCGGTTTCTCGGCCAGGTCCTGGGAAAATCGTTCAAGCTGGAGATTCGGGGGCACTCCTCACGCCGGCCGCTTCCCGAGGAGAGCCCCTACAAGGACCACTGGGACCTCTGCTACCAACGATGCCAGGCCGTGCGCGAGTATCTCGTTGAAAAAGGCGTCGAGGCCGAACGTCTTCGGATCAGTCAGGCCGGCATCTATGAACCTCGTTCCATCCGTGCCGACGCCAAATGGGAGGCCGGCAACGCGCGCGTCGAAGTCACCATGTTGGCCGAGGTCGCCGAAGACCTGAAAGGCGTGGCCCAAGAACGCAACGCGCTCTATACCGAACAGGCCCATGAAGGCGGGTGAAGACGGTTTACTGGGACCGGGGAGCGGGTTACAGACGGCAGGTTTCAGATTACATTAGAGGCTCCCCGTTCCCCGTTCCCCAATTCGGGAGTCGAGATGAGTGCATATCCAAGGCCACGATTGTGGCGTGTCTTGTTTGTTATCGTTGCGGTGTCTGGGCCGGGGTCGGTTACGCGTGCCAATCCTGCGCTGCAGGGGTACCTGAATCACGAGTCGCTGACGCAGCGACTGGTGGAGCTGGACCAGTCCGAACTGGTGACGTTGCAGTCGATCGGAAAATCTCACGGCGGTCGAAACATCTGGTTGCTTACCGTCGGCCCGGGAACGGGGCCGGCAATCGCCGTGGTTGGTAATCTGCAGTCCGGCCATTTGGCCGGTGGTGAGATCTGCCTGCGGATGGCGCAAAGGCTCGTGGCTTTGTCGGCCACCGACGAGACGGTTCGCAAATTGCTTTCCGAGCGGACGTTCTATTTCCTGCCTCGGCCGGACCCGGACGGTTGCGAAAAATCATTTGTTGGCCCCTGGCGACTGCCGGCTGGCAATGGTCGGCGCACGGACGACGATCGCGATTTCCAATTTGGGGAGGACCCACCGGAGGATTTGGACGGGGATGGCTGGATCACGTCGATGCGGGTGGAGGATGAAACGGGCAGCCATATCCCGCTTCCGGAAGATCCACGGCTGATGATCGTCGCCGATCGCAATAAGAACGAGCGGGGAACACATCGAATACTGGTGGAAGGTGTCGACAATGACGGGGACGAGTCCTGGAACGAGGATGCGGGGGACGGGGTTGCCCTGGATCGGAACTTTCCGTTCCGCTACCAGCCGTTTGAAGCTCACCATGGCCCGAATGCGGTTTCAGAACCTGAAAGTCGCGCGATCGCCGACTTCTTCCACGATCGTACGAACATTGCGTTGGTCCTGAGCTTCAGCACCGAGGAGAACCTGCTGCATCCCTGGAAGCCGAACCCGGACCGCGAGCGGCAGAGAATCAAGACGTCGATACTCGGCGCGGATGCGCCGGCGCTGGAGTACATCTCCAACGACTACAAGCAGAAACTGGGCTCCAGTGAGGGTCCTGGGGGAACGGATAGTCAAGGAACGTTTGCGAGTTGGATTTACTTTCACCTTGGCAAATGGAGCCTGTCGGCGAGGGGATGGTCGATTCCCAAAGTGGAACTCGGCGCCGACGAAAAGCCACCGAACGACAAACGGGGCGCGGACGAGTGGAATGCGCTGCGTTGGTACGGCAAGCAGGAGCGGGACGGATTCTCCGCTTGGAAGTCCGTGGATCACCCAGATTTTCCCAACCGCAAAGTCGAGGTTGGCGGTTTTCGTCCTTTCTTTCTGCTGAATCCGCCCGCCGACCAACTCGACGGCATCGCCGAGAAGCACACGCAATTCCTGTTGGGATTACCGACATTGATGGCCCGGTCGGCCATTGCCGAGACACGCGTCGAGGTCTTAGGCGGTAACGTCGTGCGGATTACGGCAAAGAGCGTGAATCGCGGGTTCCTGGCCACGATGCCGGAGATGGGACAGGTCAACGGGCAGCCAATTCAGCTGCAGATCGAACTGCGAGCGCCGGCGGAGACGGTTTTTCTGCGCGGTTCGCCGCGGCAGCGTGTGCCCCGACTGAGCGGGAACGGGGGTAACCAGGAAACTCATTGGCTGATACGGCTTCCGAACTCGGAGCCGGTCAAGATGTCGATCGAACTGACGGCACCGACGGTCGACACAAGCCGAGCCGAGATTGAGATCAAACCGCCGTCGTGAGTGCAGGCCTTTGTGGCGCAACGGATCGCCCGCGTATTGCAGCGCCGAGCGGCGCTCGTGAACCGAATTCCTTTTTGTCAAAACACGGAGAACCTGCCGCCATGCGGTCGAAACAACTCGGCGAGCCAGTGATCGACAAGCGTACGTTGTTCCAGGTCGGACTTCTGGCCGGCGTCATCGTGTTGACCGCGATCGGAATCACGCGGGCCGAAGGGGAAAAGCAGGTTTACCGCCCCGTCGGAACTCCCACTGCGCCGAAGGTTCCGGCGCAGTGGAATCGCTACCACGATTACTCGGAATCGGCAAAGATGTTCGCCGACCTGGCGGCGGCCCACCCGGAATATGCTCGGCTGGTGAGTCTGGGCAAGTCGTATGGCGGCCGCGACATGTGGGTAATGACCGTCAGCGATTTCTCGGCATCGGACGAACGCCGCAAGCCGGGCTTCTGGATTGACGGAGCGATCCACGCCAACGAAATCCAGGCCACAGAAGTGGTGCTGTATACCGCGTGGTACCTGTTGGAGATGCGCGCGGAGAGCCCCCAGATCCAGAAGTTGCTCAAGGAACGGGTTTTCTACCTGATGCCGATGATGAGCCCCGATTCCCGCGAGGCGCATTTCTATGAACCGAACAGCACGAACTCGCCGCGGACCGGCCAGCGCCCGGTGGACGATGATCAGGATGGCCGCGTCGATGAGGATGGCCCCGACGACATCAATGGCGATGGGCATATCACCATGATGCGAGTCAAAGACCCGCATGGCCGCTGGAAGCCGCATCCCGACTTTCCCGATTTGATGGTGCCGGTGAAGGCGGGCGAGAAAGGCGAATTCAGTCTGCTCGGCGCAGAGGGCATCGATAACGATGGCGACGGCCAGGTCAACGAAGACGGCGACGGTTCTTATGATCCGAACCGCGACTGGGGCTGGATGTGGCAACCCGACTACGTGCAGCGGGGCGCTCATCGCTATCCTTTCTCGATCCTGGAGAACAGGCTGGTCGCGGACTTCATTACCGACCATCCGAACATCGTCGGTGCTCAGTCGTACCACAATTCCGGCGGCATGATCCTGCGTGGCCCCGGTTCCAAGGAGGACGCGTTTGACGCGGCCGATCTGCGGGTCTACGACGCCATCGGCAAGCGCGGCGAACAGTTGCTCCCCGGGTATCGATACATCAATATCGCTAACGACCTGTATGAGGTCTGGGGCGGCGAGGTCGATTGGCTGCATCAGGCGCGCGGCGTATTCACTTTCACCAACGAGTTGTTCACGCCGTTCAACTACTTCCGCACATCGGGACACGAAGGGTTTTTTGGGTCGAACGAGGTACAGCACGCATTTGACCGCTACCTGCTGCTTGGGGATGGCTCGATCCCATGGCGGGAATTTGAACATCCGCAATTTGGCAAGATCGAAATCGGCGGATTCAAGAAGAACTGGGTACGTCAGCCTCCCGCATTTCTGCTGGAGGAGGAATGCCATCGCAACATGGCCTTCACGCTCTTCCATGCCGACGAACTTCCGCTGGTAAAGGTCACGTCCGCCCGTGTGAAACAGCTGGCTGGCGATCTGCGAGAAATTACCGCCATCATCGAGAACCCGAAAATTACGCCTACGCACTCCGTGGCCGACGTCCGCAGAAAGATTACGCCACCCGACCTGGTGACGGTGTCGGGAACCGACCTTCATGTCTTGTTGGGAATCAACTCGAACGAAGCGTTTTTCCAGCAGCCGCGCGAGACGCGCAAGAATCCTCAACAGATCAAACTCGACTCGATCCCGGGGCACGGCTTGATCTATGTCCGCTGGTTGCTGCGCGGCGTGGGTCCTTACCGAATCACGGTGGAATCGGTCAAAGGTGGCCGGCACGAATTGACCATCGAGTGAAACGGATCGGATGAACGTCCCGGGTTCCTGCCGCAGAGCAGACGAGGATCGCTGATAAGCGAGCGCCGCTACTTTGCAGTACCCGGCAACGGATCGGTCAACGGCGCGCGATTGGCGCTGAATCCGTCGCCATCCACATCGACAAAGATCGGATTTGCGACGGCAATCGGAGCGTACTCGCCGTACGTCGGCCCCATGACGCGAGAGAGCTTGAGCCCCTCGCCAATTGCTGCCGCGATGACATGGGCATCCTGCGGCAATCGCAGCTGCATGGTGTGGTCAAACTTGACGACGTCGTCTCCGAAAAGGCCGGGGGTGGTGCGTCGCGTGAAATTCAGCTCGGGATGGGGCTCTCCGTTGACGAAAATCTGAACGCGATTGACGTCCAGCCAATTTGGGCATTGCACGCGCACTCGAATCATCAGGTCGCCGCCTGGGATATCCGCCTGCTCTCCGGGCCCATAGAGTTTCCGCAGTGCCGCCGCGCTCTGCAATGAGACCTCCAGGAACGGTCCCGTGGTCATCACGATTTTCCCCGCCTCGCAGGCCCGCACGATTTCCAGCGTATCGATCCTGGCGGGGTCGTCGGTCGAGCAACGCACGTAGTTTCGCATCCAGCCTGACCCGTGAAAGTTATAGTGTGCATCGGTGTTGACGACGGCCGGAACGCGGATTCCCTGATTCAGCAACTGCAGCCAATGGTGAATTCTGCGATCGCCCGGCTTTCCGTTCACCGGTTCGCTGAACAGATAGTGCAGCGGATGAACTTCGATTACATCCATGGCGGCAAACATGTCGCGAAAGCCGTCGTCCGGAGTACCATCCAGTTCTTTGTCGCCAAACATCTGGACGATGTTCGGGTGGTTGCACTGTACCAGCTTCTCGCTGCCACCGTCCCACATCGCCAGTCTCTGGATCTGTCGCACCGGGTCGGCGTCCGGCTGTGGCCCGCCGCCGTCCTGTTGGCGTGGCGTCGCAAGCAGCGGGAAGGCGTTCTGATGGTTCAATGGCAGTGGCTGTCCGGTCAATTCGATGCCGCTGCAAGTTCCCATCCGCGACACGGCGCCAAGTCGTTGCAGATGCGGCAGGTAGGAGTCGATGCGATTGTGCTCGGTGCAGGGCGCGAATTCCACGTGTTCCGCAAGCAGATTAAGAACGCGGCCAAGCTGGCTGCTGACATTGTCGCCGGAGGGGCTGGAATGGCTGTGAAAGTCGGCGCTGACCCAGCCGGTGGTGACGACCGACCGCACCAGCACCGCCTGCAGCAGCGTCTCTTTTCCTGCGGCGACCTCGATTGTTTTCTGCACGACGTCAAACTCCGGCCCGTGGCTGATCAGGACGTCGTAGGTTCCGGGCGCGATCTCCGTGCGAAACTCGCCATCGGCGGAATAAATCAGATTCAGTACGCCGAAGTCGTCTGTTTCCGGGCCGAAGAAGGGCAGCAACTTGTCGGGGGCGAATTTTCCATCCGGCGTGCGCGGCCAGTCTTCCACGTCGCGCAGCGGTCGAAAGGCGACCTTGCAGGCAATCGGGCCGCCCGCCAGGCTGCGGACGTTGCCGGCGACATAGCCGCAGGGCTCCATCGTCGCTGTGACTGGCCCAGGCTGCCGATTCGACAACATGACGGTCAACGGCGGTCGGGATGGCGATTCAACCCGCGCCGTCGCCGCTTCGGAATACAGATCGAATTCAATCCTCCCCTGCGCGTCGGTTCGACCCGATCCGATCTCCGCCTGGCCTTCCTTGATCGTCACCTTCGCGCCCGCGACGGCACCCGCCGGGTCCTTGACCAGCAGTTCGACGGGACTGCCACGCAGTCCATTTGCTCGACCGACCACGGAACGCAGTTGCAGACGATCGGCGCCGGGGAAAAACCGCCGTCGCACGGTCGCCATCGAATGTGCCGGAATCGATACGGTATTCGAACCATCCCGTGTCAGTTTCAGGACTTTGTCATTGACGATTGTTCGTCCTTCCACGAGCACGCCGTAGGCTTGACGGTACCAATCGTCGTGTGCCCAGAACATGCCGGTCAATGTGTCGGTTCCGAACGTGAATGTGCGATCGGCGCGAATCGCATCGACGAGTTCCTCGCTCAACGGTTCTTCACTTTCATTTTCGTAGTCTGTTTCAATCCGTACAAACGGGTCACCATCGGCGAGAATATATCGATTACGGACCTTCAAAAGTCTTGGTGACACCGTGGTTTGAAACTCGACGCGGATCTGTACACCGGCCAACACGCCGGCAGGGATCGCTTGAGCGGAGCTGTCGTCAGCGAAGCAGCGCACTTTTGACGGATCGCTGAAGACATAGCGGCCTCCGCCCGGAAAATAAGCGCCCAACTGATCGTTTGTAGGCTCCCGCCGGCTGCAATCGATGATACAACCACCGACGTTCTTGATCGACATGTTGGCGTTGCGGTTGGCCGACGGCATGGCAATCACGACGGCAAGTTGATCGTTGCGCAAAACAAGATCGCCAAGGATGCAGTCGACTTCTTTACCTTGTGGAGCGTACTGGTCCCAATTATCGGCCGTCAGTCGCACCAGTTCCGCGGCGTCCGCCGCAGCCGCAACCAGCATCGCCACGAACACGAGCGAACCGACCCCAAGCATCCGCATGATAGCGCTCCCTCGAAGATTGCCCGCAACCGACTACCGGGACCAATATTGCGGATTTGACCGACAAGTTCAACTCAGGTGAACTTTAACGGCGCGGCGGGAAATCGCAGCGCCGCCGGCAGCGGCGGCGGCAGAAGTAACTGATCGCTGGCACGCGAAATCACCCGCTGCAGTCGAGGCAGATCGCGCGCGTACAAAGTCGCCAGCCCATCGCGATAGAGCTCGCACCACCCCTCCTCAGCCGCGAACAGTTGATCCCACTCCGAATCGCATTTGACCAGCACAATGTCGGCAAATCGGTCACGCAGGGGGCTACCCTCCGGCCGGATCGAGGTCTTTTCGTCCTCCCCGGGCAGTGCCCCCAGTTCAGCGACGGTCGCCAGGTCGGGCGACAAGTGCCATTTCAGATAGGGGACCCACTCCGTATCTGTCGACAGTTCGAATTGCAGTTCTTCCCGCAGGATCACACTCAGAGCCTGAACCGGCATGGCATGGCCCGGATCGGCGGCCTGTGCGCGGTAAGCACCAACATGCCAGGGAGCAATACCCTGCAGGTAGCGCGACAAAGGCTCGACCGTCATGAGCGTTAGCAGCCAATGGAGAAGCACCACGCGCGCCAGCCACTGCAATCGACGAGCGGTTGATTGGCGAGCGATGAATGCCCCGGCGAGAATCATCCCGCGTTGTATCGGTCGGCCGGCAAACGACACGACCCCGATTCCGACCAGTGCCGGACTACCTGTCGTGATTAACACGGCAGGGACGACCAGCAGCAACTGCAGCGACGCCGATCGACTCCCGATCTTGGAGCGAGGAACGGCGCAGGCCATAAGCCATGCCCACAACGGCAGATAGTCGCTGAAGCCAAATGCGGCAATCCGCTGCATCGGATCCCAAATCGGCTTCCAGTTCGACGCCGGCAATCCGGCCGTGTGGATGCCGTCCAGGGCCAGCGGCAGCCAGACGCCTGACCAACCCGCGAGCAGCACGAATACCAGCGTAACCACAGGTCGAGTAACCGGATGGCGGCGCGATGAAGTCAGAATCACCGCGCCCGTCGTCAAGCCGTGCACGAGCATTCCTAACCATGCCGCGCTGTCCGCGAATGCCCAAAACATCGCCAGACCGAACAACAGCCCTGCGGCGCGGCGACTGTATCGCTCCAGATAACATGACAAGGCGGCCGCGTACCAGGCGAAGAATGCCAGCGTGATTGTCGATTCGCCGATCGTATGCAGCTGTCGCAGCAACGGATCGAGGGCCATGAACAGCACCGCGAGCGCCGGCAGGCTTCGCAGGCGCATTCGGTAGAGCATCCCGAACAGGGGCAGGAGCGTTGCGGCGGACAGAGTGTTGCGCAAGAGCACGATTCCAGAATCGCCGAACCGTCCCCAGGCCAGCGTAAAGATGTTCGACGGCTGCCGCGCCAAGAACCAAAGCGCCGGCGATGCCTCCGACCAACTGCATGACGCAACCAGAAGCAACAGGAAGCTCCCACAGAGTAGCGAGAGCCGGCCCCGTTTCGTAATCCCGCCGGCTGCCGAGTTGCGTCTCATCATTGGTTGAGCGGTGGGCATACCAGACTGTCTGCATCATTGACCGGCTCTTGAGCCGGCCGTTGGGGTGCGACGTTGGCAGCGGAGCGCATGGCCGGCGGATTGGGGAGCGAAGACTTTGGCCGGCCGCGTTCGGCGTCACGAGACTTCCGTGGCAGCCCGAGCAACCCGTACTTTTTCATTTTCTTGTACAGCCCGACGCGACTGATACCCAACGCCTGGGCGGTAGCGGTGCGACGAAAGCCATGCGCGCGCAAGGCGTCCTGAAGAATGCTCTTCTCCGTCGAGGCAACCTGCTCGAACAGAGAATGCGGCGTTGAATCGAGCGACGCCTCCAGCTTGCGATGCCGAGCCACATCGCGCAGTCCGGGCGCCAAATCCGCCGAAGTCAGCTCGCCCTGCCGACAGAACAATACGGCGCGCCGGATGTGATTCTTCAGTTCAAGAATGTTCCCAGGCCAGTCATGGTTCTTGAGAATCTCCAGACACTCGGGAGCGATCCGATCAACCTTGATGCCATGAGCCTGGCAGAACTCTCTGACAAAACCGACGGTAAGCGGCACGATGTCGCGGGGACGCTCACGCAACGGGGGCAGATGAAACTCAAGCACGTTGAGCCGGTAATAGAGGTCGGCTCGAAACTCCGATTTTTCCATCAGGCCCTTCAGGTCGACATTGGAAGCGACGATGAGCCGTGCCAGACAACGACGGGTCGCAGCGGTTCCCACCGGTTCGAATTCTCCGGTCTCGATCACCCGCAACAACCTTGTCTGCAGTGCCGGTGAAAGCACGTCGATTTCATCCACTAACAGCGATCCCGCTCCGGCAAGCTCTAATCGAGGCGTCCGAGCCAGTTCGCCATCGCTGGGATCGCTGCGACGTCCGCCGAACAATTCGAGTTCAACCTGCTGGGCCGGAAACGAACCGCAGGCGACGGTCTGAAACGGTTCTCGCCGCCGCAAAGACAACTCGTGGATCAGCCGCGCGACCAGCGTTTTCCCCGTGCCCGTTTCGCCGACCAGCAGCAGCGTAACATCGTGCGTCGCCATCATCACGAGTTGATCGAGCATCGCGTGCATGGTCGGTGTGTGGCATTCGTAAACCAGGTCCCCCGCGCGAACGATCCAGGGCGGCGCTAAGGAACTCGTCAAGCTCGAATCGCCGCGCGCCTTGATTGAAGCCAAGACCTCGACGAGTTGCTGGGGCTCGTACGGTTGAACCCACCGACCCTGAATGCATCGACCGGCCTCTACTGCCCATTCGAGTTTCCATCCGGTATCACCCAGTTGCACGCAAGGCACCGGCAGGGGCGCCGCCATCGTGATCCGTGACAGGTTCAGGAGCGGTTCGTCGGCGACAAAACTGGAGACCATGTCGATCAGAAGCACGTCCGGCCGCTGATCGGCCAGAATCCGCTGCGTCTCCGACAGGGAATCCGCCTGGAAAACAGTCGTTAACCCCTTGGATCCCAGGCTCGACCGGACTGCCGACAACAGCGAGGGATCGCGCGAAACCACGATTGCCTTGGACGGCGGCGGGGTCCTGTAGCGGGAGTCGGTAATCGGCATGCCGTAAGTCCTTGCAAGGAATAGTGTTGGATCAAAGCGGACCGGCGATCCAGGTGCAATCGGCGACGCCGGGCAGTTTCCAGACTAATTCGATCCAGACGAGATTCAATAGACTGCATCCGCGGGTTAGCACGATTCACGCAAGCGTACACGCGGGTAAGCAATCGGCTGTCAAAATCCTCCGAGATTCCCTGTCCTACCGCCGAGAGCGATTTTTCCTCGAATTAGTAACGTGCCAAGTTTGTTGCCAATTCCCGTGATTGCCGATGAAGGAACAGGGACCGTATTTCTGTTTCAGAGCACATTGTGCACAGGCAGCAGACATGACACGGACGTTTTTCAGCCGCCGCGCGATTGGGATTCTGGTGATCGTCTTTTTCCTGTTCCCGTTCGCATTGCGTGGCGCCCGTAATTCGATCCAGGGAATGAAGAACGACGTGCGCAATTGGCTGCCGTCGACGTTTGCGGAAACCGCGGAAATGGAGTGGTTCTGGAAGCACTTTCTCGGCGAGCGATTTGTGATCGCCAGTTGGCCGGGGTGTGAGCAGGGCTCGGAAGCCTACGAGCTGATGCTGAAGAAGCTGCAGGTGGAGCGACCGCCGTCCATGCGGAATACGGAGGAAGCCTCCTCAAAACAACTGGAATCACTAACGACCGATGAAGCGACGGTCAGTCATGAGAAGGCGATGCACAGCATCGTACTGGAACGGGACTACGATTTCGTGGGCGACCGGCTGGAACTGTATTGTACCGGCAACGTGTACCAGAATTGGGGTGGGCGCGATGAGAAATGGCTGCGCGGCAAGGGGGACCTATGGTACTTCCTGACGCCCCAAGGCGACCTATACTCCTGGGATGGCGGCAAGGCGCCATTGGCGGCCGGGCTGATTCAGCTATGGCGACGCGTCAGTGGTGGCAAGATCCAAGGTGATCATGTCGCTAGTTTCTCCCAAGAAGATGCAGCCTGGTATTACGAGAATCCGCGGCGCCTCAATGCCCAGTACTTCAAGACGGTCACGACGGGACCGTCGGTCCTGCAAGGGCTGATCGACGAATCACGCGGCGTGTTGCGCGACAACGTGCCGGAAGCGGAGAAACGACTGCGTGGATCGTTGTTCGGGCCCGACGGCAAACTGACTTGCTTCGTCCTGACGCTCACCGACGCGGGACGGGCCGACATGCACCGTGTTATCGGGCGGGGTGTTCTCGGCAAGCCGGTTGGACGACTCTACGAATTGGCGACGGAATGTGGGCTGAAGACGGACGAGTTTCATCTGGGAGGCCCGCCGGTCGACAACGTGGCGATCGACGAGGAGGGGACGATCACCCTGGTGAGGCTGGTGTCGCTGTGTGTTCTGCTGGGCGTCGGTCTGGCGTATGCCTGTTTCCGCACCATCAGCGCCACGACGATGGTATTCGTGGTGGGAGGGATCGCGGCGGTGGCAAGTCTGGCATTGGTCGGATGGTTGGGATCCGAGCTGGACGCAGTATTGATGTCGATGCCGGCGCTCGTATATGTGCTTGGCATCTCCGGCGCCGCGCACCTGATCAACTACTACCGTGAGGCGGTGGAGGAACATGGATTTGCCGGCGCGCCGGAATCCGCGGTGAAGCATGGCTGGAAGCCGGCCTTGCTCTGCAACTTGACCACGGCGCTTGGGCTTTTTTCACTTTTCACGAGTGACATTGTGCCGATTCGGAAATTCGGTGTCTTCTCCGGCGTGGCGGTGATGGCAACCTTGGTTCTGCTGTTTACCTATCTGCCCGCCGCATTACAGATCTGGCCGCAGAGGCCTCGAACAGCCAACGAACGATTGCGCGCTGAAAACCCATGGTACGACCGGTATCTGGTTCACTTCTGGGACCGGCTGGCCTCGTTCATTATCCGTCACCACGTCGGCGTGAGCATGGCCTGCATTGCCGTCTGTGTCAGCGTCGGATGGGGTATTACACGAATCAACACCACGGTGAACATGCTCAAAATGTTCGACGGCAAAGCCAAAATCCTTGCCGATTATGCCTGGCTGGAAACCAACATTGGCAAGTTGGTACCGATGGAAATCGTGATCAAGGTGCCCAAGGAAAAACTGCAGCCGACGATGGTAACCCGCACCACGAACGGCCCGACCGAGAACAGCCCGCTGAAGCTGACCTTCCTGGAGCGGATGCAGATTGTCGACGCCGCCCAGAGGATCATTGAGGACCAATTCGGCGACGCGGGGCGCGGGATCGCGGGACGCTCGCTATCCGCGGTCACATTCGCGCCGGTGCTGCCGCAGCCGAAGCCGGGGATGAATATCGAGCGCTATGCCAAACAGGGCAGCCTGGAAAAATACCGTGACGAATTCCTGAAGTCGGAGTATCTGCGGATCGACCGCCAGGATGGTTCGGAGCTGTGGCGAATCAGCTTGCGCATCGCTGCCCTGCAAGACGTCGATTACGGCGACTTCGTCAAGGAACTTAAGGCGGCGATCGAACCGGTGATAGCCGCCCAGGGTTACAGGGATCAGGTGCTGCAGCAAGTACTCGAACGGCGCGAAGACGGTAAGCTCACCAAGGCCAGCGTCTGTATTCTCGGAGCGGCGTTGGGGTCCAGGAAACCGAAGACCGAAGGCGACACTCCAGTCGACGACGTCGCGGCGCGGTCACTCACGATCGACAGCTCCCGCATCCTGGCCCAGACGTTGCGAGAATTGCTGAAGGGGAAGTTGCGGGTCGAGTGGCATGATCCGAGTGACGGCCCGCTCACCGAGCGATCGATGGAGAACCTCAGCAAATTCGATTGCATCGTGCTGGCTGGCGATATGAGCCTCTACGATCTGGGCGCGATTCAAGAGCGGGCACGATCGGTTGTCGACCTGCGGAACGCTGATCCGTCGAATTACGCGGTCTCCGCGGAAAGCGATGTCGCCGCGGGTTCGACGAGGCCCATATCGGCTGTTTACACGGGAGTTGTACCGATTGTGTACAAGGCCCAGCGGTCGCTGTTGGAAAGCCTGATTCAAAGCACGTTCTGGTCGTTCGTGACGATCACCCCGTTAATGATGCTCGTCTCCCGCAGCTTCGGTGCGGGGCTGGTGGCGATGCTGCCCAACGTGCTGCCGGTATTCGTGATCTTTGGCGCGATGGGCTGGATGAATATCCAAGTCGACATCGGCTCCATGATGACGGCGAGTATCGCCTTGGGAGTGGCGGTCGACGATACGATTCACTATTTGTCCTGGTATCGCATCGAGATCGACAAAGGACTGGCCAGGCCCGCGGCAATACTCAACACCTACAAACGCTGCGCTACCCCCACGTTTCAGGCCGCGACAATCAGCGGTCTGGGACTGTCGATCTTCGCTTTCAGCACCTTCACTCCGACGCAGCGATTCGGCTATTTGATGCTCACGATCCTGTTCATGGGCGTGGTCGCCGAACTGATTTTCTTTCCGGCATTATTGGCCGGGCCGCTGGGCCGCGTTTTCCGTCCGCGCAAGACGCCGGTGCAGGCGACGGTCGATGACGGTTTCAACGAAGCCGTTGTCTACTCCCTGGAGGAAGAACGTAGCGATCGCCCCCATTCGGGAGTCGCGGCGCCACGGCTGGGAACCCCACGAGTTGGTGAACGGGGCACAGGAACACGCGACCGCTGAAACGACACGACGCGGAACGGATTGCACTCCGTTCCGCGATGTGATTTCGATTCATCTCCCGTTCCGAGGCAGCAACGCCACCGGCGGTGGAACTACAGCCTCTTGAACAGTTTGTCGGCGACCTGTTCGCGATGCGCCCCCTCCACGTCGGCAGCCAGCTGATCGAGCAGCGCGTCGAACGAATCCTCAATCGGATTGACGAATCGCGAACTGGCCGCACCGGAGGTGGCCGCGCTGACCGAGACCACCGGCGAATCGGCAGACCGAGTGGCGTTGGCGGTTGCGGCTGATGTCCCCGGCTGTGCTGTGGCTGGCTGTTCGATCCTTCGCGCCGTGGTCGGAGCCAGTTGGGAAGCAGCCGCCAAACTGAATTCGCCCTCACCGCCCGCCCCACGTGCCGTCAGGCTGGCGGAGAGACCGTTCAGATAGTTAATCACCAGGATTGCATCGATCGGAGCGATGCTGCTGTCGCCATTAATATCCAGGAATGGAGCGGCGACAGCCACCGTTTCCAGTCGCCGCGAGCGATTGTGGTTCAAATCATTGATCAGCAGCAGCGCGTCCAGGTTGGTGACCAATCCGTCGTTATTCACGTCGTACGGATTACGCGGATTGACGTTCGGCCCACTGGTGTGCGAATCCGGGTTGCCCGAACTGCCGTTGATCGGCGGGTCGAAGTTACCGACGATCGGTAAGGCATACTCGTCGCCGTACGCCGCGTAGGTGTCCTTACCGAACGGGACCGGCTTGAACGCATGATCCAGCGTATTGACGCGTGTCTGTCCAACAAAGCCGGCACCCGAGTGTCGAATGGCACCGGTCGGATCATTGGAGACCAGGAAGTACCACTCGGCGGCCTCCTGCGGATTCTGGCCGGCTCGATCCGGCACCCACAATCCAATGTCGTCAATGCCGTCCTGATCCATGTCAGCGGCGACCGGCCGTTCGCGGACGCCGATGTAGCCGAATTCGATCGTGGCATCAACCTGACCAAAACCGTTGTATCGCAGATCGAACATGAAAACGTCGTCGCTCCAGGCGCCGACGTCGTCCAATCCGTCCCCGTCGAAGTCACCGGCAATCGGCCAGCCGCGCAGACCGTTCGTGAACCGTGAGGCAACATTGACGCGGTAGTCGTGGTCGGTATCGAGGAACCAGTTGGTGCCGTCGAATACGCCGACTTCGTCACCGTTCGCCGGATTGCCGTCGAAATCGCCGGCGAACGGCAAACCGTTCACCGCCGCCGGATCGATCGCCTTGATATCGGCGACGCCGTCGTTGTTGGTGTCGATCAGCCAACGGTAGATCCCTGTCGCGTCCTTGCCGTAGGCGCCCAACTTGTCAAATCCATCCGCCACGCTGGCGGCGGTCGGCGAGAAATTGCCGGCGATGACATCATCGCTGGTGAAGAATTTGTCATTGCTGGTCAGATGCCGGACCGCATAGACGATATCGCGGTTGACGAAGTCCAGGTTGCCCGGATCAAACTGATTGTTTCCATTCGTGTCGACCCAGACGTTGCCGGAATCCCAAGCTCCCAGTTCTGGTCGGCTGTCGACCGTGAATCGGGCCACAAAGTCGGTGCCCGGCTGGCCATCGCCGGACGGGAACGAAGGCGTGCCGACCGGCTGCTGGGCGTTGGACTCGCCGTCCAGTTTGTTACCCGCGATGTCAACGACCTCGTCGGAGATCGTCAATGTGAAGCGATCGTCGGGCAGCGGCTCAAAGAACGTCAGTTGGATCGTTCCCGTCGCCGGCGATCCATTTACCAATGGATCGAGAATGACGGTAATCGACTGGATCGGGATCCGGCCGTTATAGTCACCCGTCAGGAGATATTGACCGGGCGTCGAGGCGACCAGGGCGGAAAGTGCCGGGTGCGCCGGGAAGTTCGCTGGATCCCGATTCGGCAAGTCGCGCACGCGGATCGAGAGGGAATTGACGAGCGGCGTTGGTCGCGGCGTCGGCTTCAGATCGAACAGGTTGAATGCCGGATCCGCCGTGATAAACACGTTGGTGACCTGCGGGCCTTGCGTGTCGACCATGATCCGCAACGACTGCGGCGCCGATAAGTTCCCGGCGACGTCTTCCGCCGTCACCAAGATACGACGCGTCCCGTCCACGCCCAAGTCGACGGTCGCGCCGGCCAGCGTGACGGCGTTCGGTGCGTTCATATGCACGTCCGACGTCAGCTCCCAATGACCGTTCGGATACTGGTTGGTACCATCCAGCGGTTGGGACACCGCCAGCCCGATGAACACGTCGCCCGTATCGACCGCACCGTCGTTGTTGCGGTCGATATAGGCTCGAACAATCGTGTCCGCCTCCGCCACGCCGAAGAATGTCGGTGAGGTATCGTTGGTTATCCGGTCCACAAACGTCGGTGCCTGCGGAATCACTCCCGAATCGCTGTCCGGGTGAAGTCCGTCGGTGGCACTCGCCGCGTCACCGAAGAACACCGGTGGCGGAACGGTGTCGACGATGATTTCGAACGGCACGCTTCGCGGTCCAAAGCCGGTCTGCTGCGGATTCGCCGGATCGATCATCTGCACGCGCGCCGTGAGGAAATGGCTGCCGTCGGTCAGTGTGGGCGTCGTAAAGCTGTAGACACCTTCCTGCCCTGTCGCCACGGCAAAGCCGAGCGGAACCTGGGGAGCGGTTGCGGTCTGCGGCAACGTGTTGCCTTCGTCGAAGATGGCGATGGCGAAACCGGGTACGGTCGGTTGAGCGATTCCCGCTTGGAACGGTATGCGGATCACTTCGTCGAACGGCAGGCCGTTCACGGCATTGCCGGGAGCATCGTGCAGCAGGATTCCATCGTCGAGCCGGAAAAACAACGTCGGGGTATTATCGTACGTGATGTTGTCGTGCTGGGAACGGCCGGTATCGCTGTTGTCGGCCTGCCCGGGCGGATTGGTCGCGCCGTTGGCCGGGTTATCGTCCAGTTCCATCGCATACGGTGTCGGTGGCTCAACGTTGATCACCGTCAGGTTGTAATTGTTGGCAGCGGCAACTCCATTGCTCAGATTGCCGAAAACCCGCAGGTAGTAGACCTGTCCTTGAACGGCGGGAATTCGGATTCGCTCGTTCTCCGCGAACGGATCGCCGTCCACGTTCAACTCGGGATTGGCACCGCCTCCGTTGTTGCCGCCGAAATTCGGGCCGGCTCCGGCGATCAATGTGCCGTCGACGTCGTACAGCTCGATGTCGAGGTTGCCATTATTCGGCAGGCCTGGCCGCCCGCTGGATGGTATCGTGGCGATCTCCTCGAAGAACGCCTGGACATCCAGCGTGCCCGTGACTTCTGCCTCAATCAGGTACCAGTCCTCATCGCCCGGTACATTCTGGCCGTCGCCAAATGGATTGGCGATCGGACCGGGATCGATGGTTGGATCGACATTGACCGTTTCATTCGCCCCGATATGCGTGGCAACAAAGCGATCATCGTTGTATTCGTACGGATCGTGCTTAAAGACGACCAGCCTGCTGCCGGTCGCCGGCGAATTCAACGCAGCGCCCGCTTCGTCCAGGAATTGCACGCGTTCCACGCCGTCGAATACCACCTCAAACGCCTCGGCATTGCCCGGGCCGACGGTAACGGTTCCGTCACTGTCGCTGACGCCCTTGCGGTAAATCGTCAGGTCGTCCGCGCCGTTGTCCACGATGATTAACCGATCGCCGGCTCCGCTAGCCGACCCAGCATGCACGGTCATCTGAACCGCGTTCCGTGCCGCGTCGATAGCCAAGGCGTCGGCATTCTGCACACGAATCAGATCGGAGCCGCTTTCGGAAGAAATCCGGGCTTCCTCGACCGTGCGAACGCCCGCTACGAGTAACAGCGTATCGACCTGCAATACGCCGTTGACGGTGTGGCTCAAGGAAGTGGCCAGCGTCTGATTGACATCGATCACGTCCGGCCCGGAAGTTCCGGAAATCAGAATCGCGTCCCAGCCCGCCCCGCCATCGATGGTATCGGCACCGCTGCCACCGATAAAACGATCTTCACCGGCACCACCGATCAATAGGTCGTCGCCGTCACCGCCCAGGATCAGGTCGTTGCCGTCGCCGCCGTTGAGCGTTTGGGAAACGAGCACTCCATCGGCAGGAGTCTCGTTGCCGACGAGCGTGTCGTCGCCTGCACCGCCGTTTAAACTCCCGAATCCGCTGAGATAATCGTCTCCTTCGCCGCCGTTAACGACCAGATTGTTCACATTGGCCGGAGCCACTCCGAAAATCGCCGACAACCCGTCCGACACCGTCACGACGTCGTTGCCTTCATTGGCATTGAATGTCAGAGTGTCGTTGTCTCCCGGGGAATCGAGGCTGGCGACATTGATGTCGTAGGCCAGGCCAGCGATATTCACGACCGCCCCCTGCGCGGTCAGCGTCACCACGTCCGAAACAGTGCGGCCCGCAACCGTTACCGTATCCGTCTCAGGACCGGCCAGATCGGCACCCACGTCAAGATTGACCTGGCGGATATCGGTGGTGGCGAGGTCGCGCAGGTCGATATTGTCCGCACCGATGCCACCGTTGATGTCGATTTGCTCCACCTTGCCCATGTCGATCGTGAACGGGATCAGATTGGTGCGCTCGAAGAATGCCCGCGACGCATCGCCGGTCTTGGTACGGAGCAGGAAGTTATCTCCGGCGGTGATCGATCCATTGACGATCTGAACGTCGACGCCCTCGTCGCCCTCGAAGACGTCCGAGTTGTCGCCGTTGTTCCAGATGTTGCGGTCGGAGCCGCTGCCGCCAAAGATCTTGTCGTTTCCGGTTCCGCCGGTGATCAGATCGTTACCGTCACCACCATAGATGGTGTCGTCGCCGCCCAGACCGTTGATGGTATCGTTGCCCGCCCCGCCGAAAATGAGGTCGGCCAATGGGGATCCGGTCAAGGTATCATCGCCATCGCCACCGAAAATCGTAGCGTCCAGCATCGTCGACACGTTGACGACGTCGTTACCGTCGCCGGCGTCAACGACCTTGCGGCTGCCCGCGAGTGTCAAGCCCAGCGTAATCGAGTCGTCGCCCGCCAGGGTGATGACGCGAATCTCGGTGAAATTGGCGCCGATTGCCACCGGCACCGAATTGGTCGTGACGACGTTCGTCGTGGACGTCACCGTGTCGATGCCTGCGGTGCCGATGATCTCCACGACGTCGCTGATCGGCGTGTTGGGGAATCCGACGACAGTTAGCAAATTCGAGAATCCAGTGAGGTTGGTCGGGTAGACCTGGAACAGGTCGGTGCCTTGCTGATTGATCAATGTTACGTCGCGGAATCCGGCGTAATCGAACGACTCACGACCGGCGATCTGGACCCGGTCGACGGCGGTGCCCGCCGACACGCTCCAGTGACTGTCACGCTGGTCATCGCTGATCTGCAAGGTGTCGGCGTCCTGAGCATTTCCGGCGAGGAATAGATGTTCGATCCCGGTGTAGGCCGCAAATAGATTACCGTTACCGATCACCGTCACATTCCCGAATCCGGATGTCGAACCGGGACTGACATTCATACCGTTCACGACGCCGGCTTCGCCGTTAATCGTCAATGAGTCACTGCCACCCGGACCACCACCATTCGTATTGATGGTGGTGACGCCGGCAGCCATCGGCAGTTGGATATTGAACTGATCGTCGCCATCGAGTCCGTTCAACGTGTAGGTCTCAACGCCGGAGACCAGCAGCGGCAATCGCGTGTTGAGCGCAATTCGGCCCAGCAGCGCCGAGCGATCGACATGGAATCGGTCGCTGAGATCGGTTCCGTTGACAACCAGGATGTCGGAGCCACCTGCGGTTGCATCCAACGTGATCGTGGCCGCCAGACCGAGATTCTGATAACTCCATGCAAGAGTCTCGTTGACGCGAATTGTGCCTTCGTCGCGCCCGGCACCCGGCGTATGGATAATCAAGTCACCGGCTGCGGAATCCACTATTGTCAGCCGATCATTCCCCGTCTCGCCGTCATAGACCAGCGATTCGAATCCACCATCACTGGAGGCATACTCATTGATGCCATTTTTGTCGCAATCGACAACAAAATTCCTGACGAGATTGATCGTGGTGTCGAACGCTTGGCCGCTGTTGGTGGAGTCGAGTCGGATCGTACCGGTCTCCGACGTGAGCGGCTCGTAACGGACCCGGTTGGCAGCCGGCGTCTCGAGCTGGAATACGTCGCCCTGGTCTCCGGTGGCGGCGGATGGAGTCCCACCGACCACAAAAGCCCGCACATTCCAGGCGATCGGCTGATTGTTGGCCGGATTGATCGCTGGAGCTTGGAAGACGACATCGTCATCGCCCGACAGGGCATCGACGAACAGATCGATCTCCGGGTCGGCCGGATCATTGTTGACCCAGAGAATTTCCGGACCGCCGTTGACACTCGAGGTGAAATCCTTGTTGCCGTCCGCGGTTGCAAAGCGCAGCGGATTCGCCAGTTGGGTCCGGGCAATAATCGTGATGTCGTCGTCGCCGTTGGTGCCCATGATCAGCACGCATCCCGCGCCCGCCACCACGCCGGCCTCGATGTGGTCGAAGCTCAAGCGAGCGTTGCCGTTCACGATGATCCCGCCCTCGTCATCCTCCGGTCCCGCTTCGAAGGTCACCAGCGCGCCACCGGCGTTCACCACGAATCGGTCGCCCGCCGTCTGGCCGATCGGATCGCCACCGTCAAAGAACAGCGGGATATTGCCGGCGGTAATGTTGAAAGTGTCATCCCCTTCCAGGCCAAACACGCCCAAAGCCTCGGTGTTCGCCGTAAACGTCACGGTTCCGTCGAGCACTCCGTTGTTCAGGTCGTCGATCGACACCGAGCCCGCCGGAATATTGATGGCGAAGGTCTGACTGAGCGCATTACCTCGGACCTGCAGCCGGTCCTGGCCTCCCACCGGATCGACATTCAGAGGATTGCGACTGGTGTTGGTGTAATTAACGACCGGTGCATCACCGTTGGCCTCCACCGAACCACTGGACGCGTCCAGCACGGTCGCGACGATCGTATCGTCGCCGGCGGTGCCAAACACGGTCAACGTCTGGCCGCCAGCGTCGATATTGATCGCATCCAGTCCGGTGTAAGAGAATATCTGCGCGCCGTAGCCGCCAATCAATGCGTTGCCCAGGTCGACCGAGGCCGCGGCCAGCGGTGCCTGCAGATTCAATACATCGCCGTCATCCGGCCCGCCGCCGCGAACACCGATCGATGTAAACAGAGCGGTCCCGGACACCTGGAAGGTGTCGCTACCATCCAATCCATGGAGCTCGATGAATCCGACTCCTGGTGTAGCAATCGGGAGCGTGCGGGCAAGCTGCAATGAATCGAATATCTGCGCCACGCCGTTGTTAGCGAGCGTGAAGCTGTCATCGAGTCCTGTTCCCTGAAGGTCGAGAACATCTTCACGCGCCGCGGCACTGCCGAATTGCAATGTGCCGTTCAATCCAAGGTCCTTGAAACTCAGCGGCGTGAGCAGTCGCCCGCCCGCGATCGACCGGCCCACGACCTCCGCGCTGTCGGCAGTGGCGCCCGGAAGGTAGCTGAAGGCATCCGCACCCGCCGGACTGCGTACCGTCAGTGCATCGCCGCCACCTTGGCCGTTGATCGTTACATGCTCGGTCGTCGTGAAGGTAATCGGAATTGCGAGCGTTACGGTTCCCGATTCCGCGGAGGTCGGGGCATAGCTGATGGCGTCGGCCGTCGCGGTCCCGTTCACGATCAGTTCATCGCTGGCCGTCGGATCGCCGCCATCCACAAGTATCGAAGTCACGCCAACCAGACCGGCGGGCGTTACGCTGAATCGATCATCGCCGAATCGACCCTGCAGGCTGACGGTTCCGAATGTGGCAAATTGCACGACGGCCCGACCGTTCATCCAGACGCGGTTGGCGCCACCGAGGAACGCCAGAGCGATCTCGTCGCCCGCGTGTGTTCCCTGGAATACGATCGTCTCCGCCGCGGTGCTGGCGGTTACCGCGACGTTGGCGAAGCCGACAAAATTCACGATCCCGTCCGCGTTATCAACGATGCCCGACGAATCGGAATCGCTGGGGCGAATGGTCGTGGTGGCGCCTGCGGTCGCCGTGTTCGTCACGTTCAAGCGATCCGCCTGGGCGACGGTGACGTCATCGCCACCGATCACGGTGAGTCCCGGACCAGCAGATCCGGTGACACTGACCGTGTCGACTCCTCGTCCGGCATCAACCACCAGCGACTCGATATTGGCCGTCGTCAGGTGAACGACCTTGAGCGCCCCGACCGATACGGTCGTGTCGGCGCCACGCGCTACGGCAATCGCATCCGCGGATGTCGTTCCCGACACGATCAGCTCGTCTCCGTCGCCGACGGTTCCCTCGACAAATGTCAACGTCCCGGCATTGGTCGTGCGAACCACCTGATTCACGCCCGATACCGAGAACAGCGTGCTCGTCGCCGAAATCGGCGTCACCGCGAATCGATTCGGGTCGCTGCTGCCAAAGATCGAAAGCGAACCGGCCGCGGCGTTCAGGTGCGCAGATTCGATGCCGTTCAATGTCACCGTGCCCAGTCCTCCGCCGGTAACGGTCTGCGTCGCCGTTCCCGTAGTGAATGTGACCGCGGTGCCATCCCCGGTGATCGTGGCCTGATCCGAGGCCGAAGGATTGTTGCCGCGGAGGGCGATGGTGGCATAGAGTTGCGGACCGGCTACGAGGAATTCATCGTCGCCGTCCAACGCATCCAGGATCAGGTTCTCAACGTTAGCGCTGTTGACTCGATTCAGTACGACATGTGTCCCCAGGTCCGATGTCAATGAGACGTTGCCGCTGTCGGCACCGACGAGCACGCGGAAGATGTCGTTGGACCCGCGGCCGAATGCCAGCAGCGTGTCGTTGGCAGTGGTGCCATCGATTGCCACAGTTCCCGAGCTACCCAACGCCAGGTACTGGATCGGCAAAGTGGAGTTTACCTGCACCGAGCCGGCATCGACGGCATTTCCCGGCGTGTGTGTGAAGATTCCGCCGCCTGCGACCGTCAGTGTTTCGTTATCCGATTCGCCGAAATAGGCCAGGCTTTCCACGCCAACCAGCGTGATCGCTGCCGGCAGGGAAGCAAGTCCCAAGGTTCCGGACGAGCTGCCGGTCGGCACGAATCGCGGTTGATCGTTCAGACCGGCGACGCCGGTCACGGTCACTCGGTCAGCATCCACGGCGGGTAGTTGACCGTCCACCGAGATGCTCACCCCCAGGTTGTTGACTTCCACGTCGATATCAAAGTCATCATCGCCGCTGCGTCCCTGCAGGCTCGCGGCATTCGAGCCACTGAAGAGAACTGCCGGTCCGGCATTGACACTCACTCGGTAGCTGTTGGCGCTGACTCCGGTCAACGTGATGTCGTCGTCGGCATTCGTGCCGACAACGGTGACCTGCATGTTGTTTCCGGTGTTGTCGGTCACACTGCTGGCTTCAATCCGGTCAAAACTGACCACGCCCAGATTCGTCGTATAACCGCCTTCGTCGGATTCGGGACCGATCTGGTAGGTCACGGTCGAGAAGTCGGCGACGAGATTCAAAGCGTCGCCCGGCACCGTCGCGTTGGAAGCGGCAATCGGGTCTCCGCCGTCGACGAAAACGGGGATGGCTCCGGGGCGCACGACGAACGTGTCATTGCCCTCGGCGCCGAATACCGCGAGTGCTTCGTTGTTCGACCAGGTCACGGTGCCGTCGATCGTGGCATCGTTAAGATCGTCCACGGTCGTGGTGCTGGTGGCGACATCCACATTGAAGGTTTGTGTCAACGAGTTGCCGCGGATCTCGATACGATCTTGTCCACCGGCGGCGTCGATATTGACCGCCTTGCCCGTGGTGTTGTTGTAGTTAACGGTCGGGTTGGCTCCGTTGGCACGTACGCTGCCGGAAGATGCGTCGTTGGGCACGACAACCAGGGTGTCGTCCCCGGCGGTACCGATGACGTTGATCACGGCACCCTTGGCGTCAATATTGATCGCGCTCAGGCCGCGGTACGTGAAGGTTGCGGGGCCGTAACCGCCGATCGTGCCGTTGCCCAGATCGACGCTGGCCGGCGTGGAAATCGGCGACGTCAAGGTCAGCACGTCACCCTGGTCCGGCTCACCGCCATGAACGGTAAGCTGGGTGAATTTGGTCGTACCGCTGACGTTGAATTGATCGTCGCCCGCCAGCCCATGCAGATTCAGAGCTGTGATTCCCGGCGTGGAAATGACCAGCGATCGCGGCAGGTTCTGCGTATCGAATAGCTGTTGATCGCCGTTGGCAGCCGACGTAAACAGATCGTCGGTTCCAGTCCCATGCAGGTCAAGCACGTCGGCCGGCTGGTTCAGCGGATTCTGGAAGGTCACCGTTCCGCTCAATCCCAGATTGGTAAATTGCAGCGGCGTCAGCGGGCCTCCGGTGCTAAGTTGACGTCCTAGGACGGTCGCCGCATCACTGGTCGCGCCGGGCAGATAGGTAAATGCGTCGCTGCCGGGGGGGCTGAAGATCGTCAGCCGATCATTGCCGCCAAGACCATTGATCGTCACATGTTCCGTCGTGGCATAATTGATCGGCACTCCGAGCGTAACCGACCCCTTATCGGCAGCCGTCGGAGCAAAGGTAATCGTGTCCGTGGCAGCGGAGCCATTGACCACCAGGTTATCGCTGGCCGTGGGGTCTCCGCCGCTGACGTTAATCGACGTGACGCCGACTAAAGTCGTCGGGCTGATGCTGAAGCGATCATCGCCGAAATTGCCCACGAGATTGACCGTGGCAAAGGTACTGAACTGAACAACCGCTCGCGCATTGACCTCGACCTGGTTCACTCCGTCATTGCGGAGGGCGATTTCGTCGCCGGCATTCGTTCCATGAACTTCGATCGTCTCCGCGGCGCTGTTCGCGACCACCGCGACGCTGGAAACCCCAAGGAATCGCACGATGCCATCAACGTTGCTGACGATCCCATCGCCGTCATTCGCGGCCGGCAGCACGGTGGTGATCACGCCCGCCGCAGCGGTGTTGAAGATCCGCAGACTATCCGCCTGGGCGATCGTCGGCTCGGTCGTTCCGCCGATGACCGTCAACGCTGGTCCGTCGGCTCCCGTAATGACCATGGCGTCGGTACCCAGACCCGCATCAACCAGCAATGCTTCCACGGAGGCCGTCGTGATGTGTACCGGCTTCAGACCATTCACCGATACGACGGTATCCGCCCCGCGCGTAATCAGGATATTGTCGGACTGGCTTGTGCCGTGCACGGTGACGCGGTCACCGTCGGCAGCAGTTCCCTCCACGATCGTGAGATCGCCAAGGCTCTCGGTACGGACCAGCTGATTTACTCCCGCGACGGTGATCCATGCCGAATCGACACCGATCGGCGTCACCGCGAACGCGTTGGGTTCCCCATTGCCGAACAGGCTGATTCTTCCCGCGCCCGAATTCAACCGCAGCTCCTCGACCCCAACCAGCAACACGTTTTGGAAACCACCGCCCTGAACCGTCTGGGTCGCCTGGCCTGTCTGGAGAGTCATATCGGACCCATCGCCGAACAGTTCGGCCAGATCGGATGCCGAAGGATCGTTGCCGGAGAGCGTGATTGCCTGATACGGCTGAGCGCCGAAAAGAACGAATCGGTCATCGCCGTTCAAGGCGTCCAGCAGCAGCGATTCCACATTGGCAAAGCTCCCTCGATCAAGGGTCACATGTGTACCGAGATCGGAAACGAGCGATACGTCACCGCTGCCCGCCAGGACCGTGAATCGGTCGTTGGAATCGCGGCCAAACGCGACCAGCGTATCGTCGCGCCCCGTGCCGTCGATTGCGACTTGTCCGGCCGCGCCAAGCTGGGAGTACTGAATGGGCAGCAACGAGTTCAGCTGCACCGTCCCACTGTCCACCGTTGCGCCTGGCGAATGGGTAAAGGTACCGGCACCGGATACCGTAAGCAGTTCGTTGTCGCCTTCGCCGACGTAGGCGACGGATTCCACGCCGCCCAGAATAATCGGGTTGAGCAAGGTGCCGAGTCCCAACGTGCCGCTGTTGGAACTGGTGGGAGTGTAGACCGGCAGGTCATTCAATCCCGCGACGCCCGTTACGGTAACTCGATCGCCGTCGGTCGACGGCGACTGACCGTCGATGACCAGCGTCAGATCGAGATTGGCTACTTCGATGTCGATATCGAAATCGTCATCGCCGGCTCGACCTTCCAGTTGAGCGAAATTCGATCCACTGAATCGAATGGCCGGACCGCCATTGACGCTGACGGAGTACTCGTTAGCGCCGATGCCGGTGAGTGTAATGTCGTCATCGGCGTTTGTACCGACGACGGTCACCTGCAGATCGTTGCCGATTGTGTCGACGACGCTGCTGGCCTCGATCTTGTCGTAGGAGACATTGCCGAGATTGGTTGTAAATCCACCCTCGTCCGATTCCGGACCGGGTTGGAAGGTGACGCTGGCCAGATTCGCGGTAATGTTGAGCGTGTCTCCGCTCGTGGTCGCATTGCTGGTGGCGATCGGATCCCCGCCGTCGATCATTAATTCGATGGCGCCGGGAACGACGACAAAGCTGTCGTTGCCTTCCTGGCCGAAAACAGTCACGGCTTCAATGTTCGTCCAGGTCACGACGCCGTCGTTGGTGGCGTCGCCGAGATCATCCACCGCTACGGTGGCCGTAGCCATGTTAACGTCGAACGTCTGCGCGAGTGCATTGCCGCGCACCTCGATTCGATCCTGCCCCGCGGCGCCATCGATGCGAACGGCATTCCCGGCGGTGTTCCGATAATGAACCGTCGGCGCCGCGGCATGAGCCTGAACGTGTCCTGAATTGGCGTCCGCGGGTGTCACGACCAGCGTGTCGTCGCCCGCCGTGCCTGTGATTTCAACCACGGCGGCGCCGGCGTCGATGCTGATCAGGGTCAGTCCCTCGTAGCGGAAATTGGCCGCGCCATATCCGGAAATCGTCGAACTTCCCAGGTTCACTCCGGCCGGAGTGGCGACCGGTGAGGTCAACAAAAGTCGATCACCGCTATCGTCCGCACCGCCGTGCACGGTCAGCGTGCTGTACCTGGTCGTTCCGATGACCTCGAACTGGTCCACACCCGCCAGACCATGCAGGTTGGCCGTAGTAATCGCCGGTGTGGATATCACCAGCGTGCGCGCCAGACCTTGCGGGTCGAGAATCTGCAGATTGCCGTTGGCAGCCACGCGTACGACATCGTCCAGGTCGGTTCCGAGCAGGTCGAGGACATCCGCCGGCTGCGCGAGACTGCTGGTGAACGATACGGTCCCGATCGCGCCCAGGTTGGTGAATGCCAGCGGCGTGAGCGGACTGCCGCCCAGAATCCGTCCTGCGACACCCGCGGCGTCGGGGGTTGCTCCCGGCGTGAATGTGAACGCGGCGTTCGCGACCGTATTTCGAATCTCCAACGAGTCACCGCCACCTTGACCGTTGATCGTGACGTGCTCCGTGGTGGTGTAGGTAATCGGGATGCCCAGGGTCACGCTGCCCGATTCAGCGCCGGTGGGAGCAAATGTGATTGTGTTTGCGGCGGCAGTTCCGTTGACCACCAGTTCGTCGCTGGCTGTCGGATCGCCACCGTCGACCAGGATCGCGTTAACTCCGACCAATCCCACGGGCGAGACGCTGAACCGGTCATCGCCGAAGCGACCCTGCAGGCTCACAGTGCCAAAGCTGGCGAACTGCAGCACCGCTCGCCCATTCAGCCAGACCCGGTTGGCGTTGCCGAGAAACGCCAGAGCGATTTCGTCGCCGGCGTGTGTACCGAGCACGGCGATCGTTTCGGCGGCGCTACTGGCCGTAACACCCAGGTTGGCAATTCCTTCGTAATTGACGATCCCGTCAGAATTTTCGACGGTTCCGGCATTTTCCTTGTCGCTCGGCCGAATCGTTGTCGTCGCGCCGGCGGTTGCGGTGTTGGTCACGTTCAGACGATCGGACTGTGCAATTGTTGCATCATCGCCGCCGATGACAGTCAACCCCGGACCGGCCGATCCGCCGACGTTGATCGTGTCCGCACCCAAGCCGGCGTCGACAATCAGCGCCTCCATGGTGGCGGTGGCAATGGAAACCAGTTTCAGCCCGTTCACGGCGACCGTGGTCGTTGCGCCGCGCGTGATGCCGATCGTATCCGCGGAGGACGTCCCGCGCACCGTGACTTGGTCGCCGTCCGCCGCAGTACCTTCGTCCAACAGCAATGTGCCGTTGTTGGTCGTACGCAATTGCTGATTGACTCCCGCAACCGTGATCAACGCGGAACGGGCCGAGACCGGAGTCACGTCGAATGCGTTCGGATCGGCGTTACCGGAAACGCGAATGCTCCCCGCACCGGCGTCCACCGTGACATGTTCGATCCCAGAAAGTGTTACGACACCCAGGCCACCCCCTGTCGCAGTCTGGCTCTGGCCGCCGGTGAAGTAACTCATATCCGTCCCGTCACCAACGAGGCTAGCCGAATCCGATGCCGACGGGTCGTTGCCGAGCAACGTCAGCGAACGGTAAGGCTGCGGTCCGGTGACGGTAAACTGATCGTCGCCCTCCAGGCCATCGAGTATGACGCTTTCAAGATTGGCAAACGCAGCCCGATCAAGCGGAACATGGGAGCCGAGATCGGACGTCAGTATGATGTTGCCCGTATTCGCGGCGACATCGATGCGATCGCTTGAAGCGCCGCCGAACGCGACCAGACTGTCCGCCAGGCCGGTGGCATTGATAGCAACGCGGCCGCCGGCGCCGAGCGCGACGTAGGCGAGCGGGATCGTGGAGTCGACTTGGACCGAACCGGAATCGATCGCCGAACCGGGCCGATGGGTGAATCGCCCCGCTCCCGAAACGGTCAACGTCTCGTTATCGCCCTCACCGCTGTAGGTAACCGATTCAATACTGAACAGAGAAATCGGGCCCGTCGACGTCACAACATTCATGGTCGCGGAATTGCCGGCGCCCGGTGTGTAGTTCACAGCGTCGTCAACGCCTTGAACACCGGTGATCGTCAGCCGATCCCCATCCGCTACCGGCGATTGGCCGTCGACCGTGATCGTCACATCCAGATTTGGCACGTTCAGGTCGACATCAATGTCATCGTCACCACTGAGGCCCGACAAGACGGCGCCATTCGAACCGGTCACCAGAATCGCGGGGCCACCGTTAACACTCACTGTATAACCGAACTGCTGTTGCCCGATCAAAGTGATATCGTCGTCCCCGTTTGTTCCAAAGACCGAGAACAGCAGATCGTCGCCAACCAGATCGCTGATCGACAGCGACTCGACATGGTCGTAGCTCACGTCTCCCAGATCGGTTGTCACCGAACCCTCGTCGCTCTCCGGTCCCGCACCGAATCCGGCGAATGCCAGGTTGCCCGTGATAACGATCGAGTCCCCCTTGGCGAACGGCGTTGTCGCTACCGGGTCTCCGCCGTCGATGAAGATCGGCACGTTGGTGACGGGGGTAACGTTGAAAGTATCGGCCCCACTGTTACCGAGTACCCGCAGCTCTTCAATATTTGTCGCGTCGTAATTCACCGTCTTCAATGCCGGGCCGGCAGTTACCTGCACAACCGTCGCATTGATGGTCACGGTCTCGGCGGCAGCACCTAACTCGACAGTGAGCGTATCCGAGTCGCCGGCGGATCCATCGACCACCGACAAGCTTCCCGTATTGGTCGTCGTAAACCGTGTCCCGCTTCCGCTGACGGTTACCACTGCCGAATCGGCGTTTTGCGGCGTTACCCGATACTGCTCATTGGCGGTCTGACCGAGAAACAGAATGTCGGCGGCAGCATTGGAAATCGATGCGGCTTCCGTGTCGGTCAACACGATGCGCCGATTGGTCAATCCACCGCCAATCAAATCGGATTGCGCGGGTTGGAGTTGGACGCTCAGGGGATCGACTCCATTACCGACCGCGGATACCAGATCCTCGCCGTTGCCGGATTCCACCTGGATCAGATCGTACCGGTTGCCTTGTTGGCTGATCTCAACATCGTCGGCGCCATCGAGCAGCAGCAGCGTCAGGTTCGCGATCTGGGTAGTGAACACCGTGGGGCGGCCAGCGGTCGCCACCAAATCACCCGAAACGACACGAATCGAATCGTCGCCATCCGTGGCCCACATTGCGAGTTGATCGCCGGCAGCGCCGGTACCCGCCAGGCTGATCGACGACGCGGCCGCAATTCCGAGATAGCTGATCGGGAAATTGTCGGCGGTCACGAGCCCCGCGTCCGAGGTGGTCCCGGGAATCGATTGATAGTCCGATGCGCCGGAGACCGAGAGATTCGCGCCGCCACTGAGATTCGCCTGAACCGAACGCAGGCCCGAATAGATGATGGAAGCGGGTCCCGCCCCCGTGATCGTGCTCGTCGCCACGTCGACAGCCACCGTAGCCGCAACGGCGTTTACGCTCAAGCTGTCGCCGTCGGTCGGATCACCGCCGTTGACGCGCAACGTGCCCGAAAAACCGCTCGACGTGCCGGCAAGGTGAATTGCGTCGGTACCGGCATTACCGTTGATCGTAAGGTCGGTCTTGTTGGCGAATTCCAGGGTCTCGAAACTGTCGATCGCAATCAGGCCGTTAGTGGGACTGACTGCCGAGTAACTAATCTGGTTGGCGTCGGCCGTGCCTTGGACGGTGAGTGCGCCAGGCACCAGGTCGATCACCGGTTCCAGGTTCCGGAACGTCACGCGCTGCGTGACGCCGGCGGCACTGTGCAGGACGGTCCCGGACGTAACATCGGGTCCGACACTGTACGTCGCACTGACCGCATTCGGGCCCACCAGCCGCAATGAGTCATTGCCAGACTGCCCGTCGAAATGAATGCCGCTGGAGAATCCCAGCAACCCGGCGACGTTATCGGTCACCAGTTCGTCGTTGCCGGCGCCGCCAAGGACGTTGACATGATTGAAGCTGCTGAACGAGATCGGCACCCAGGTGTTGACCAGGTTGGCCGCCAAGGTGGCCCGACTGAGTCCCGCGATGCCGGTCTGCACCAGCGTAATGCGATCGTTCGACGCGCTGCCGATGAAATCGAGTTGATCGACGTTAGGGCCGCCGTCGACGCGCAGATTATCGTTGCCGGTATTGAATCCGACCAGCGAAATCGTCGGCCCTGAGCCGCCGCGACTGAAGCTGGCCGTGGATGGACTGAGACTGGTGTAACTCAACACGTCCGGACCACTTGTCAATGAAATGTTGACCGTGTCGGAATCCCCGGCGTTGTTCAGATCGCCGCCGTTGAGTGTAAGCGAACGAATGTCACTGGCCACGCCGTAGTTGGATACGGTGAAGGCATCGGTTTGTGCATCAAGGCCGTTGGCGGTCGCCGATTCGACACCTTGCAGTCCGATTCCGCCGGTGGCCAGAATTCCCGTGATGGTACCGGTCGCGAAATTCAATCCGGCCGTGACGCCGGCCTGCAGGGCAACAGAAATCGAATCGTTGCCGTCCCCGCCGATCACCGTCAGGCCACCAGGAATCGAGATCGTGTTGGCTCCAAGGACCGGAGAGACACTGAACGAATCGTCGCCCGCCAGGCCGTTCAATACGACCACATTGGCCGCCGTCACATCGATGGGATTCCCGTTGACGCGAACAACTTCCTGGTCGGCCGTGCCGTCGTCGGCCAGATCTTCCAGCGCCAGGCTGATGGTATCACTGCCGGCCGTGGCCGTGATAACTAACGTTCCGCCAGCAACGACTGGGTTTTCCACGTTGGAGTAAGCCAGGGAGAGCAACGGTTGATTGACTGCATTCACGGCATTCACCGTGCCAGAGCCCACCGTGGAACCGGCGACAATGGTGGCATTGGCCGTAGTTGCGGACAACGTGTCGGAAGGATTGGCGCCGACGCCCGGTGTACCCGCATCGAGAGAAGCGTCGGACACTCCATTGATCAGAAAACTGATGTTGTTGCCTCCGGCGTCCTGCAGGTTCAACTGCCCGTCGTTGACCGCCGTCGGCGTCCAGGCGTAGCGGTCGGCGTTGATGGTACCGATCACATGCACGCGATCGAGATTACCATCGCCACTCGCATCGTTACGGTAATTCAGCGACGATGCGCGGCTGCCCAGATTGGCATAGCTTACGACCGCGAAATCGTCCACGGCGATCGAACCGTTTAGCGCGTCCAGCGGTCGAATAGTCGCGGTATTGATACCGCTGGATCCATTGACATTGACCACGTCGGTACCCGCACCGCCTCCACCGTCGGCGACCAGCTGGTCCACCCGCGACAGATTGACGATTGTCGATCCGGTCGCACCGGCGCGCGCCACCGAGGCATCGAGCGCTCCGGAGCCGGCGCCGGGGGTTGTCGTGAACCGGTCCGAGTCGTCCAGCACACCCAACAAGGTCACGACGTCGGCCTGGGCATCGGCGCCACCGTCGACAACGATCCGCAATGAACCGTCGTTGCGCCCAATCAGCGTCGCCGAATCCCGCCCGGCAAGCATTTCGATATTGATCGTATTGAAGTTCACCAGCGTCTGCAGGCGATAAAGAACCGTATTCGAATCCGCGTCGCGCACGGTGACCATCGGGTTGGCCGCATCGCCGGCCGCGGTAAAGTCGGCGGTAAAACTCTCGTTACCGGAGACCAATGCGTTCGCCGGATCCGGATTTGTCCCGCGCAACGTCAACCGATCGGTATCGCTGGCAAAGCCGTCGTCATCCAGCACTCGGATATCGGTGTTGGCCAGATAGTCGATCACCACGATCGGCGTGCCGGTCGAAGCGTTGTTGGCAAAAATCTGACCGGCATCCGGCGCGGAGGGCTGTATGACGATGTCTTCCGAAACCGGACCGCCAAACAGCGAGGTGCGATAGATCAGCAAGTCGGCCTGATCGCCATCCGTTCCCGCCGGTGCGCCTTCGTTGAAGTTCACGTGGACTCCCCAGCCGCGCGGCGTGTTATCGGCGTACGGCCGCACATCCAACGTGTCGATGCCCCCGGCCTCCTGGTCGGCCTTGGCATCGATCCCTGGATTGGTGCGATCAACACCAATCAGGTCGTAGCCATAGGCATTCAGGAACTGCACGCCGTCGACCAGGATCGGGGCACTTCCATTGACCACCACCGCAAATTCCTGGTACCCGGCGTCGCTTGGATCGCCGTCCACATCGCGGCCGGTAACCACGAAGTTATCGTCCTGATCGAAGCTGGCAGTATTGTTGTCGCCGATCAGATTCAAGACGCCGTTACCTGGAAACAGCAGCGTTCGTTCAATCGAACTGTTGACCACGCTAAACGGATTATTACCCGCGAAGATCGAAACACTAGGTGGAGTCGTCTTGTCGCTCCAGATGTTGAACGACGAGGGCGAGATCAAATCCAATTGATCACCGACGGGCGATCCGTTCCCGCCGAAAGCCAGCCCGGGCAGGTTGCCGTTGACGGCGATGTTGAACAACGGGTGAGCAGTTGCCGCGATATGATCCGCGATGCCGTTGGCGCGAGGCGCCGCCTCGTCGCCGGCGTTGATCGTCAAGCCGGCTCTGGCCGTCGGCAGTCCACCGTTCGTGAACGTGGCTGCGACTAACGATACGGGAAGCAACGGTCCGCTCACCGTGTTGCGCGTCGTCACTTGATTGGCCGCCGACACGGAACTGCCCGCCGGATCGAACACGGTGGCCCCATGGACGCCGATCAGGTCGTAGGCGTTTCCGCCACCGACCCCGGGCACCAACACGCCGGGTGTTCCCAGACCAAAAATGTCATTGGTACCGCCCGGTACCAATAGACTGGATTCACTCAACGCCTGGACCACCGCCCGGTTGCCGACGTCGTTCGTACCGCTGCCGTCGAGTTGTATGCCGCGCGTCGCACTGACGCCGTTGATCAGCATGTCGGGACCCTGACCGCCGCCGGCGAGTCCGGGAAGGAATGTGGCCAGCGATTCAGGCGGCACGTCGAGGTAGGGGTTGCCGTCGAGGAATACAAATGCGGAAGTCGCGTTGGGCCGCAGGGCGACGGTCAATAGATCGTCACGGCTGGTGCCCTGGACGTTGACCAGGTCGTTCGTGCCGGTCGAATTGAATACCAGCGTTTCCAGGGTACGCAGATTCAGCGCCAGCGCGCCGCCACCGTTGGCGCCGAACAGGCCGTTGCCCGCGCTGTTCGCCAGGATGTTGATGTCGCCCTGGGTGTCAAGGTAGTCGTAGGTAATATCCCGCGCAAAGGCCGTGTTGTTGTCGTTGATCGTCAACCGGTCGCGATTGTTGCTGTCGACAGCGGGATTGCTGTTGCCCTGAATCGTCACACCGCTGACGGTGGCGAAGGCGCTTTGTCCGATATGGCCGGTGATCGTAAGTGTGAAGTTGTCGTTACCGTCGAATCCCAAAAGGTTGTTTTGAGCGCTGAGGAAAGCGCCGCGGATTGCAAACTGGTCATTGCCTTCACGCCCGTCGATGTTGCTGCTCGAAGTCGCCGTCGTGTCGTTCACGTTGATCGTGTCATTTCCCCGCGACGCGCGCACATTGAGAGTTTCCAGCCGTGAGCTGGCACCCAGTGAATGGAAGTACTCGATATTTGCGGGCGCGAAACCTGCCAGCCGCGTCGTCGAACCAGAGATACTGATCGATCGTGCATCGCCGGTAGCGCCGGCCGGGCCCGCCGTGAACTTCGTGGCGCCCTGGTTGGAAATCGTCGCGGCGGCATTCAGCGCGCCGGTACCCGAGTCATCGACATTCAAGGTATCCAAGTCGTTGGTCCCGGCAGGGTCGGGCACAACAGTCACCGAGCCGGCAATCGCATCCAGGCTGCCGTCGAACACCGAAGCCGCAAAGTCGGCGCTGGTATTGCCGATCGTGATCACATCGGCGCCGTTCTGGCTGCCGCCGATGAGGTACCACGTTCCGGCGTTGGTCGACGTGATGTCGACGACGTCGTTGGTCGTCCGGGAAGTGAATATCGCCACAACGTCGATACTGGCGTAGTTGAACGTCGTCGGCGCGGCGCCGGCGATGGCGGTCGAGGTAACCGAGACCGTGTTCGCCGTGAGCGAATTCGTGTCATCGAGGTAGAGCATGTCGGTACCCGCATCGCCGTTGATCGAATAGGTACCTTGGACCGGATCGAGATTGGCATTTCCGGAAGTGAACAAGTCGTTGCCCCTGTTGCCGCGCAACTGATGCGCGATGCCGGCGGCGGACTGGGAGAACCGCAACGTGTCCCCCGCGCTGTCATCGGCCGGTTGACCACCCACCCCGGCGGCAACGTGCCCGTACAGTTCCAAGGTTGCCATACCGGCGGCGGCGACCGTGTAGTTCATCGTCAACGAATCCGAGCCGCTGGCGCCCATCACGCGCACGTTGGTCTTGTTGGCGAATGTCGTGGTTTCAAAGGTCCCGCCCACGTCGATGATCTGCATGTTGGGCGTGGTAAACGGCGCGCCTAGTGTGCCATTCTCGATCGACACGACGTCGTTCGCGCCACTGAGGATCAGGTCAAATGTGGTGGCCGGGATGTCGGAGTCCACCGGTTCCAATCCCGTGAAGTTGATGATCAATTCATCGCCATTCGCCGCCAGGTTGGCTCCCGCTCCGCGATTGCCGTCCGGATCGACGATCCAGGTGCCCGCGTCCTGGGTAGCGCCCACCAGGTATGTTTCCCGCACCGCGACCGAGCCGGGATTGCCGGTGATCAATAGAGAATCACCAGGGTTCACCGCCGGCCCATTGCCGTTGACATTGACGGTGCGATTGACCAGCCCGTTGGTGTTGTCGATGACGGTGCGATCGGCGTCCGCCGAACCGGTAACGGTGATCGAGCGTACGGCGGAGTAAGGCTGCGTCGAGAAAATTACCGGGTTGGGGACGCCCCCGTTATCGGTCGTGTTCGTGTCGACCAGGATCTCCAGCAGAGTCCCGCCGACATTGCGCCGAATCAGAACCTGGTTCGGCGTCCCGTCCGTCGGAACGGCCACGACATCGTCGAACTTCTTTACACCGCTGGGAGCAACCGACTCGAAGTTGGTGAATGTCACCGACTGCACGCCAGCGCCCGTGATCTGCCCCGCATTGGCACCGGTAACGGTTTTGGTTACCGGATCGGGCCCGTCATAGACCAGCGTATCCCCGGGCGACGTGGTAGGGTTCCCGCCATTCAGGTCGAACGCCGTGGTCGCACTGGCAACGACCGTAACGGCATCCGCCGCGGTGTTACCGGTTTGAAGGACAAGACGGTCCATTCCCGAGTAACTGATCGAACCGCCTGCGGGCAGGAAGTTGTCTCCGACCCCGGCGCCCACCGCGGAGCCGGTGACCGTAACGGTTCGGGCCGCTGTTTCGTCAAGGTCCATTACCCCCAGCGTATCCCCGGCCTGACCACCGCCGTTCACCACCAGCGCCCCGATAATCCCGTTCACGCGTCCACCCGCTGCGGCGCTGTTCGAGTCGATATTGACTCGGTCGGTCCCACCCAAGGTGTTAATGGTCGTCGTGACGCCCGCCAGAATGCGCGTCACGAATACGGTATCCGCTCCCGCGGCCGATGTTCGCACCGTCACGCCGCCACCATAGGAGCCCCCGGTGGCAAAATAACTAATCGTCGCTGGTGCCAGGCCGGTAATCGAATCGTCAGAAATAACGACCGCCGCATTGGCCCCGGCCGAATCGTCGCTGACCTGCAAGCTGTTGGAATCTCCCTGCCCATCCAGATTCACCGGTCCGTTGATCGCGCCGACATTTCCCGTTACACCGCTGCCGTCCGACGACAGGCGAAAACTGTCGGCGCCGGCACCGCCGTTGACATTGGTGGTCAGTCCGGCCGTCGTACGGCGAATCTCAATCACGTCGGCACCCGTACCCGTGTCGATCGTGACACTCGAAATCCCTTGAGGCGCTGTCGTCACATTTACGGACACCGTATCGGAAGCCGCGGCACCGTCGTTGCTGGCCAAATCGATGAACAAGTCGGTTACGTCATAGAAGGTCGGGATCTCGAAAGCCACTCCGCCACTTGTCCCCGTAAGCTGTACCGCGGCCTCCCCGCCGACCGCCGTCGCGTTCACCAGTGACACGTTGTCCACGGCGTTCGGCGCGACAAAAGTGAAGCTGGCGAAGTTGGAAAACTCGACCGGCTCCAGCTCCGTGGCGGTAATCGCTGCCCCGCCGACCACCGACACCGTGCCACCATCCGTGCCGATCGGCGTGTAGGAGCCGGTCCCGCCACCGCCGGTGACAATCAGCCGATCGCGCTCGGTCAGCGAGGGATCGGTTCCTTCGCCACCGCGAATACGGAAAGTCGCCGCAATCGTCCCATCGATCAGAATGTCGTCGTTGTTTATTCCACCGTCGATCAAGATCGTTCCATCCGTGTCCGTCGCCAGATCGATGGTATAGGTTTCCGTCGCAATCAACGACGTCTTCGCGGCATCGCTAAACGCGTCGACACGCACGTTCACAATCCCGCCCCCCGCATTCGTGAGGGCGATGCGGTCATGAGCACCCGTACCGGTCACGTAGGCCAAGTCCGGGCGGCCGGATGCGTCGTCGTCCCGCAGTCCAATGTCCGCATCATTGGCGGCAAACAAGTAGTTGTTGGGCTCCGCAACGGCCGCGTCGTGCGTCAAGTCGAAACGCGTCACCATGAACGGAAAATCGCGCGTGTTGGAACCGCGGCGAATGACGTCGCCGCTGGATGTCAGCCCCGTCGTGTGGACCAGAGTAAATGTGTGAAACGCCTCGTGCGTCGCCGTGTAGGCAAGCCGATAGGCCAAATTGCGATTGAATTGCGCCGTCCCGACAACGCCCGGCGTGGCGCCAAAAACGGTATCGGCAAATGTCAGCGTGGCTTCATCCTGCTGGTTGCCAGCCTGCGCGAACAGGTCATCGGCCGCCGCAATCCCAAACAGTCCCGAATTGTCGTTGCGATCACCGTCCGCAGTCGAATTGTCCCCAACCGATCCGCCGCAGTATCCGTCCGACGCAATATCCATAATGAAATTGTAGGCATCAAATTCGCCGGTCGCGTCAGCGGCGTTGGCCGCGACCGAAGCGACCGCGTCCGCAAAACTGGTCGCGGCGGCGATCGCCACCGAAATGTCAAATGGCTCCAGCGCTCGCTGCACAATGGGTAATACCGCGGCGCCGAGCGCAGCGAGATCCGCATTGTCCACAATCGCATCACCGTTGAAATCGTATGCCAACGGGCGGAAGTCGAGCGAATCGCCACCCAACAGGCCACCAAGCGTCAAATCGGAACCCGTACCAAACGAACCGCCGCCCCCAGGATCGCCAACACCAAAAATATCGCGGAAGTCATTCACCGTCGTGCTGAGTGTATTGCCGACGCCAATCCCCGCACCGAAATCCAAGAACATTGTCGTCGTCAACAGCCGCCGATCCTCCAGCGATTCGACCGCCAACTCGGACTTCAACGCTGCTGCATCTGCGGAAGTGGGTGACCGGAAAGTGCCAAGCAAGCTACCAAGGAACGAACGACGCTGCTTCTGCTGATTGGTCGAACGACGTTGGCTACTTTTGCGTGATTTCACAAAACTCTCCTTACAAGTACACCGGTGGCCGCGGCGAAACGAAGTTTGCCTCCGAACTGACCGCGAACGCGAGATTGGGCAAAACGATAAAATGGATGAAATGGGCAAGACACGCAGCTTGCGAAGCTGGCGCTTTCCAGGCCAAATGGTAGCCACTGGCAGAACCTCCCGTCAATAATCCACCAACTAAATATCTGATATGACATTGGTGGTGTTTGAGATCGGCCGAGACGATTCGACGGTCTTATTCGCGCCAGGAAACCGGGGTGCGGCTCGGTCGCCCATTTCCCGACATGAGCGGCCCGCTGCTGATGGACAACGGTTAGAAGGGGGGACTGTCGGACTACATTCCGGGCCGACAATCAAGCGGCTCAGCGATAAATCCGGCTGCGCGGTTAGCCGTCTTACCGTGTGCAAATTCGGGCGCCAGACCGGCTCAGCGTACCACGGAAGCTCGATCGAAACCGCATGCCGCAGTTGGGCTTAGCACCCACAGGCCGATCGGCCTGTTTCTGGATATTGGCGCGGACTGGTTGCGCCAGACGAAGGCGGCGACGGCTCGACGCAGAATTCGAGCCGTGAAACGGAACGGGCCCGTCGCATGGATGGGCCCGTTTGAGATCGGAAGTCGCTGGAAACTTCTGGAGGACGATGGTGCCTTACCAGCGGCCCTCGATGCGGGCGATGAAACCGTCGAAGGTCATCTTATCGGTCATGTCGACGAAGTTGTTGGTCTGCACACCCTTGATCCACTCGTCGGTCTGCACGACGTTTAACCAGGAATTGAAAGTGTAACCGACGGTTGCGCGCCAGTTTCCACAGCAGCTGACCCAGCCGGCACCGACTTCCAGGTCGAGCATCGTGACCAGCCTTCCCGCGGTCCAGGCTGTATCGACCCGAATGACGTTGTTGGAATGGATTTGATCGTAGTCGGCCCGGAATTCGCCGGGGATGAAACTGGCATAAGTCTTTCCGTAGACCATGAAGCCGTTGCTGGTGTAGCGTTCGCCTTCCAATCCCAGTCGGATACCCGCACCATAGAAATCGAGATCGGTGGTAACGTTGTGAGTACCGTTGAACTGGAACGTGGAATTGAACGCCTGCTCCATTTGTGTCAATCGCAAGCCGACCAGGTAGTTGATTTTGTAGTCAACGTCATACGCGATCAGGTTGCGGTAGTCGAAGTCGAGCATCTCATACTGGATTGCTTGAGAACCGGAGGCGGTCAGTCCGTCCAGCGCACCGTTAAATGTACCGGGATGGCCAACCAGCGATCGAACCACCAGCGGTGCGTTCACCGTAACCGCATCCCGGGTGTTCCCTTCGAAGTTCGAGTACTGCACTCCAAACGACGAGCATTCGTCGAGGAACTTGCCGAATCCGACAAAGAACCCCGGCTGGAAGTCGAGATCGAGGACTCGCACTGGCCCGGCCTGCACGGCGACCGTGCCTGGTGCGATGGGGCCGTTGGCTGGCACGGCGTAGGCGATTTCGGCGTCCCGAGGCCGCAGGTACATGAATCCGCCGTAAGCGTAATTGCATGCGGTCCAGCCTTCGACGGCGCAGTCATCGCATCCGTCCTGGTGTAGCGCGGCGGCAGCCGCACTGTACCCCACCGGAGAGACTCCATAGGGCGTCGGTCCAATCATCGGTCCCATTTGCGGCGCGGTTTGGGCTGGGAACGGAACATTCTGCGCCTGAACATCTGGTGCAATTCCGAACAGTCCGGCCACGAATGCGACAATTAATGCATAGCGTTTCTTCATGGAAAATCCCCCTGTGCGATATTACCCGCAATAACGAATCGACCCTTTCCTCCGGCAAATCGAGATGAATTGGAATCCTCGGAAAAGTTATTGCCATTTGTGCGAAGGCCGCTGTTTCCCTATCCTGCCAACAGCCGTTTTTACAGCGGCCGGACGTTGACTGGTCGGACGCCAGCCGGGCTGATAGGCTTGAAGCCCTTCCGAATCGACCGCGAACTTGACGATGCAGGGGGCTGCAATCGATGAACGGAATTCCGTCGCGCTTCGGCGCCAAGCGGCTGGTTGGCTGGTTGATATGCAGCCTGCTGGCAGGGCAGATGCTAACGGCAGCGTCGGCGGTGGAGCCGATGCCCGAGCGATTGGTCGTTCTGACTTTCGACGATTCGGCCAAGTCGCATTTCACCAATGCGCGGCCATTACTATTGGAACTTGGGTTCGGCGCCACCTTTTTCGTCACCGAAGGGTTCGACTTTCGCGACAACAAGCGCGACTACATGACCTGGGAGGAGATCGCTCAACTGCATCGCGACGGTTTTGAGATCGGCAATCACTCACGCGACCACCTGGCGATGAACGCACAGAATCTCGCCGACTACGACGTGCAACTCGCGGCGATCGACGATGCCTGCCAGCGCCACGGGATTCCTCGGCCCGTCAGCTTTGCCTATCCCGGGAATGCGATTGATCGCGATGCCCTGGCGATATTGCGACGCCACGGTATTCGATTTGCGCGACGCGGGGGAGCGCCGGAATTCGACTACCGGTCGGGCAGGGGAGTCGCCTATGAACCGCGGCTGGATGATCCACTCTTGATTCCGTCCGCGGGAGATGCTCGACCGGACTGGACGATGCCCGACTTCGAACGGGCGGTGTCGCTGGCCCGTGGCGGTCGTGTGGCAGTGCTGCAATTCCACGGTGTTCCCGACACGGCGCATGACTGGGTAACGACGCCCTTCGCATTATTTGAGCAGTACATGCGCTATCTCCAGCGCGGCGGATTTCACGTGGTCGCGCTGCGCGATCTCGCCAGGTATGTCGATCCCGACATTCATCCGTCCGATCCCTGGGGACCGATCGAAGACCGGCGCGAACGGCTCGCCAAAGGGTTACCGTTGGAAGAGACACGGGAGCCACGGGACGAGGCTGACTCGAACTTCTGGCTGCGCGTCATGGCCGATCATGGTTTCTCTCGGTCGGAAATTCAGGCCGCCACGGGTTGGCCGCTGGAGAAAATCGAGCAGGAAATTCGCAGCGCCGGCGTTGCATGGACCGATACGAAGGCGAACCGCGCCGATGCGATTCATGTCCTGCCGTATCCTGGGGGGCGGCATCCGCGAGCCGCCTTCCTGGACGGAGCGATCCGACCTCAGCGCGAGACCAAGGTCAGCGTCTTCGCACCGTGGGAAGGCGGCGGTTACGTCGTTGTCGATGTTCCCGAGGCGATCTGGATGGATGCGGTACCGAAGCGGCAACTGCTCTACCTGGCCCATACGCATGTCCCGACCATCTGGAGCAAGAGCGGGCAAGCGATGGAGCCGTTGGAGTGGCAGCGCGGCCAGCCGAATCGGCTGACCATGACGCGCACTCTGCCGAACCGGGTTCGGATCGATTCGGTCGTGAGCTATGACCAGCAGGCGCTGCGCATGCAGCTGGAACTCCACAATGCGACATCCGAGATGCTCACGGGATTGGTCGTACAAAATTGCGTGATGCTGGCGGCAGCGCCGGACTTCGCATCGGTGGAGCCCGAACGGATCCGGATTCGCCAGCCTCTGATTGCCTGCGGCAGTGCCGATGGCATGCGGTGGGTGATCACCGGCTGGCGACCGACGGTCCGCACCTGGGCCAATCCGCCCTGTCCCTGCATTCACTCGGATCCCCAGATTCCCGATTGTCCCCCCGGCGAGTCGCGCAAAGTTACGGGTTGGCTCTCGTATTACCGCGGAGCTGACATTGAAACGGAACTCCAGCGGCTGGCGGAACTCGACTGGACGCCTTGAGCACCCCCAGGCCAACCGGATCGTCAAGAATGCCGAACCCGGACTGCGTATCGGTGGCCTCGATGTTCATTTTGGTCCCGGTGTACATCACGCTGGAGTTCTGTGTGCCACTGGTGAGGTACTCCGAGCCAGTGCTCAAGCGACCGAGCACGGGTTGAAGAGCGGCGAATGGTGGAGTCGGGCATCGGACAATCGTCGCAATATTTTGGTGGTTAAGGACATTGAGTTCGAATGAGCACGGCGCGGCAGGATTCCACGAATTGTCCTCGATGGTGAATTCGCAGGTCGCGTGAATACCGATGCCCGACTCGCCGCTCGTTTACAGTCTAAACTATGTTCTGTCGCCTGAGCACTGGCTCGGAGTACCTCGCCAGTGGCACACGAACTTTTCGTCAGGCCGTTGCTGTTGTATTCAAAGCTCCAGGCGTTGCTGGCCGGGTCGGTGGCGGTCGCCCGGTTGCCATATTTATCCAGCGTATAGGTCCAGGTCCGACTGGCATCGTCGGTCTCCGTCAGCAGTTGATGGAACGTGCTGTCGAAAAAATGTTCCCCAGCGGATCGGTCCACTCCACGACACCTCCGAATCGGTCGACCTTGTAGTTGCTTGAGTTCCCTCGATTCAGCGCTCCATCGGTTGCGGTCTCGGCGGGCCCATGAGTGTCGATGGACCGATGCGCTCGACCGCCGGCGCGTCGCGTAGGACGGTAACCGGGGGTAGCCGGAGTACCGGCAACCCCCGGCTGCGCGGCAGAAAAACCCCTTCGGGGTATATGGCGACGATCCGATCAGGCAGTCGTTGCGAGCGGCAGGTTGTCTGGGTCGAGCAACAGCGGAAAAAACGTCCCGCCCATCGGTCTTCCGGTCGGGATTGGCGGAACACCTTGCAACAGCGGCTCGCTGGAGTCGGAGCGTGTTCCGTCGCGGAACATGTTGACGACGACCGCGCGGCGAGGCCGATCGGTCTTGTTTTCGTACGAGCCATGAATGAGCAAGGGATGATGGAACGCGCACTCACCGGCGCGCAATTCGATTGCAACCGGCCGGCGAAAACGGTCCCACTGCTCGCCGGTCAATACTTCTCGGATCGCTTCCATGTTGCCGGCAAGGCCCGTGATCGGCAGCAGATCCCAGCGATGGCTGCCCGGGATATACTGCAGGCAACCGTTGTCGCAACGGCTATCGTCGAGACCAATCCAGCAGGTGAGATGTCCCAGTGGTTTGGTGCGTGTCCAGTAGGAATAGTCCTGATGCCAGGCGACCACTCCGCCATGGTGTGCCGGTTTGCAGAATAATTGATCGTGCCAGAACCGCACTCGACCGCCCAACAGTTGCGACGCCGGCATCGTCAACCGTGGCGCCCAGAGAATATCGTGGAAGCCCGGTGTGATTCGCCAGGCACCCAGCGCATGGAAAAGCACATGGTCCGGATTCGTCGATTCATTGGAGTGATATTCGTACCAGAGTTCGCGTCCGGCGTGGTCGGGCTGGAAGAGCGGCGCCAGTTCCTCGCGCAATTGGCCAATCTGGGCATCATCCAGAATCCGGATACCCGCGACATAACCATGTTCGTGGTAAAACGCGACCTGTTCGTCGGTGAGCTTCATCGCATCCCACTCGGCCCGATTACGCGGCAGTGCAAAGGTGGTCCCCACAAATCCTTGCCGTTGGGACAGGTCCGCAGTCATTCGTAGCTCCTCACTCCGCACGAGTTCATCAGCGAGTTATGCTCTGGTGGAATCGCCCCCCGTATCGTATCAACTGTGGCGATCGTGCAAAATGGGAGCGGATTGCGTTGGCCGAGGGCACGACCGGTCGCACAAGCTTTGGCGATCTTACGGTCGAAATGGAGTCGTGGCAGGGGCATCTTGCCCCTGCCCAAACAGCTTGCGTCCATAGTGGTGGGCGGCTGGGCCACATTGAGCGGCAATTCGAAGGTCCAGCCACACGGTCACTCAACTTCCTTCATCACGTGTCGCTCGGGTGCCTCGTTGTGAGCGATCGCGGAGAGCACCGGACGGATGACGAGGTTCTTCAAGGGGTGACGATGACGCAACCAGACCGTCAAGGGCACCGGTTTCGCGCCGAGTTTGGCCTTCGGTTCGAGCGCCGTCCTTCCTAACGACAACCGACGGCAGCCGAGCGCGATCGCGTCAGCAATGGTGGCCTGCAAGAGGCGGAAGTAGACCGGCAGCTCTTCGTTCACCCGGTAATCAAGTCCGATCAGGTAGCCGACCGACATATCGCGATCCTTGATCGAGGTAACGAATCCTGCCAGTTCGTCGCCGCGTCGCAACACGGTACAGCGGAAGCGCGTGGGGCCCAGGGCCTGGGCAAGGGCGGGCAGGTACGTCGCCGGTGCGGTGACCGGCTTCACGGCCGCTCGCTGGTGGACGTTGAGGTATAACCTCCAGAGCGGATCGGCCACGGGAGCAAGGTCGGAGAGTTGCTCCAGGCGCCAACCGGCTGCCTCGATGGTCGAGGCGATTTTGCGGGCGCTGCCGCGGTACTTGGAAGTGAGGCTCGCAAGGTAGTCATCGAAATGCCGCCATGAGGTGGCGATCTCGAGCACCATATCGGGATCGGTTTCAACGCAGCGGTAGCTGAAGCGCCGCAATGCGGCATGAGATTGCGACTTCGCGGCCGGCAGGTCCTTGATCAGCAAGTAGTCGGTCTTGCCGACCAGCCGCTCCGCGCTGCGTAGCCGATACAGTGCCTCCGCCACCGCTGGCCAAAGCCGTTGCTCCTCCGCGCCGTCCGCGAAGGCCAAGCCGTGGTTGCCCCATGAAAGCAAATTGCCACAGAGCAATATGCGACGCGTCATCCCTCCCGCCGCGCGGCGCCCTACGTTCGACAACAGGCGCCTGGCCCGCTGTCGCAAGCCATGACGAGTTTCTTCACCGTCGCTATCGCCGCGCTGGCCGTCGTCCGAATTTCCCACCAGGCGTTGTCCGGAAAGTGTGAGCCTTTGGCACGCCAGCGCGGCCAGCGGTTGCCCCTGCTGAAAGATCAGGCAGAGTCGGGACGAAATTTCCTTCGGACCAGCATCGCGCAGAGCGCGCAGGTAGTCGCGGCTCATGAAGATCGACGCGTCGCGAGTCACCTGGTCCCAGGCCGCCGAATTCAAAAAGTCGATATCGTCCGCCAAAGCGAACTGCAGCCCCGTTGCCCGATGCCGCTCGGCATGGTCGGACCGCGCCTGATTCACTTTGGACGCTACAGATTTCAGAGACAGTCGGCGCGGCATCGAATTACCTTCGGCAGGCTTCCAGCGATTCCAGCCCACGCAGGTCAAAATGAAGGTTCACGACAGCTGGCGATGGTTTCTCAGCTTGCGAATATGTTCCGGCCTGGTGCCACAGCAGCCGCCCAGGATCTGCACCGGCCAGTTTTGAGCGTACCGCAAGTATCCTTCGGGGTCGACGGCGTCGGTGTTGATCCAGCCTTGCGACGCATCGGCATAGCCAATGTTACCATAAGCGATGAGCGGAAACGCGGGGCCGCAGACCGCCCGCAACTCGGCCAACGGTTTCGCCAGCGTTTGGGCCGGACCGCAGTTGACGCCCAGGGCATGCACCCCGAACGGCAATAGGATCTCCGCGGCAACCGCCACCGACTCGCCAGACAGGATCTGGCCTTCGGGGTTGCAGACAAAACTGACCAGAGTGGGCCGGCCGGTGTCCGTTGCCAGTCTGGCCGCGACGGCAGCCTCCCGGATGGAATTCATCGTCTCGATCAGCAACAGGTCAACGCCCGCTTCGATGAGATGATCGATGCGTTCCGCGTGCTCGGCGCGGCATGCGTCATCGGGCGGAACCAGGTCGGGGCGATAACAATCCTCCAGGGGGGCCACCGAGCCAGCCACTTGCGCAGGCTGACCGAATTCAGCAATCGCCTCGAGGGCGATCGCCACCGCTCGCATGGTCAGTTCGCGCGCGGTATACCCTTTGCCCACCAGCGCGCGGCGATGCGTACGAAAAGTATTCGCAGTCAGGATGTTCGCGCCGGCGTCCAAATAGTCTCGATGAATCTGCCGCAGTACGTTCAACCCCGTGTCGTTGGCGAGCGCATTGGCCGACCACATCGGCAAGCCGGTGTCGACTCCCCGCCGATTCAACTCCGTGCCGGTTGCGCCATCAAGCAAGACTAGTTCGCTGCTCATTTCAATATCTGCCAGTCACCTGTTTCTGATCCCCGAAGAATAGGACGCTCAATGGCACTTCCGCAATGGCCCTTGGCACCATGTTGAAACGGAGATCCAATGTAGCCGAGTTGCTCCGCAACTCGGCCCAGCGTCGCGGACCGACTTCGCCAGATTCGAATGAATAGCGAGCGTACATGACCCATTACACGGGACATTATCATGAACGCGCATTTTGACGACGAGAATCGCCCGCTCCGCCATGCATGCTCTGAGGCGAAAGCAGTTCTGGGCGATGTTACCGAAGAATTGCGAATTGTCCTTCCGTGGCATCCGCGTCACAAGCCGATCGGCCGCCTTCCAACGGTATAGTCGATGATGCCCGCGGTTTTCTTGCTGCTGATTGCCTGAGCGGGTTCTAACGATTTTGTTACGATTTTGAATAATGAAAATCTTGTCGCCGGATCGATGGTAACCATGTGGATAACTCGACGAACGACAATGGATTGTCGTGTTTGACGGCGATGTTCGCGGCCGGCTACTTCTCGCCTCGTTAGGCTAGGCCCGCGAACTGGAGTCGCACGGAAGGAGCCCTTGATGAATCGGTATCGCCGAGGGACGCGACCAGCTGCCATCGTCGTGGCCGTCGTTTGCACTGTATGGCCGAGCTTGGCTAATGCAACTCCGCAGTTTGCCCGCACCTATGGCCTGAACTGCACGGCTTGCCATACTCTGCCGCCAATGCTCAACGCCCGCGGCCAGGACTTCCTTCAAAGAGGATATCGCCCTTCGGCCGAATCCGACCTGCCGGTTTACGAAACGGCGCCGATTGCGGCATGGCTCACGCTGCGCCAGGAAGACCGCCTCGACGCCAACTTCGGTGAAGGGTTGTGCCTCGCGTGGAACTCATCAGCGCTGGCCCCATACCGATCCCAGGCTATATTGAGGAAACCTTTTCCTATTTTGTCGAATGGCGAACTATTAGTTTGGAAAGCCGTGGCAACGGCACACTGCGAGACCGCAGCGGCCGGTTTGAGGATGCGTTCGTGAACTGGCAGGTTTCTGATCGCTTCCAGGTCAGTGCGGGGCAATTTCGCAGCCTGACGCAAGTGGACGTGTCCCGACGGCTTTCCGTCAGCGAGCCGATTATCTTCAGCACTTCGTTGCCCGGCGACCCCGTCCCCGGCAACGCGCGAGTCACCTCGCTTCGAGCGTTCTCTCCCTCAGGTCGCCAGCCAGGACTGATGGCGCAGTATCAGGCCATTCAAGGTGCGTCCGAAGCGGACGGGCTGTTTTTGTCGGCCGTCCTTCCATTCGTCGGTGAATGGTCGCTTCCAATTACGCCCGCAGCGCACACCGAAGCCAGCTTCGTGTCTCAGGGACCACTCAAAGGGGCCTTCCTGGAGAGCTACTATCGCTGGGACCTGACATCGGTTGGCGGACATGTCTTTTTCGGCGACGACCGCTGGATCGTCAACCTGGTAGGCACACTTAACTATGCCGAGTCAGATTTGGCCAAAGACATCTACCTGACCGCGGCCGTCGGCTGGGACGATAGCGTACGCACCGTCGAACGCACTCGCTGGAGCGTGGACGTGCTCTACCTTCCAATCTGCTGCGATCACGACTCGTACCGTACGGGAGTCGGTTTCCGGGCGGAGGAAGTGATTAGCCCTGGCGCCTTCCCTGCTTATATCCCGTACATTGCCTTCAGTTCGCCCAACGAGTCGCACACGTTGCTGATGCAAGTCGAATACCGACACCAGGAGAATAACCGCAGCTTTTTCCTGGATGTTTCGCTTATCTTCTAGCTGCTGTCGCGCGAACCCGGATTCGTGCCCAGTTCGCGATACTGGGGATCGGTAAGTCCAAACGCGTCGGCGACGCGGTTGAAAAACGCAAACATCGCCACCACATAGACGGCTTCCGCCAACTGGGCGTCGGTCCATCCCACGGTCCGCAGCCGCTGCAAATCGTCGGCCACGATCTGGTGCGATTGCAGTGTCAATTTGCGAGCGAACTCCAGCAATTCGCGTTCGGCAGGTACGAGTCGGGCCTGATCGAGTTCGGCGCGCGCAACGGCATCGACGAGTTGCGAGTCGGGCTCCTGCAACTGCAGGAAATAGGCGTGCGAGCCGGTTCAGTAGGGGCAATGGTTGAGGCCCGAGACGAACGTCGCCAGCATTTCCTTGACGCGGCGCGTCAAATGGCCTTCGCGAAAGTGGACGCGATCGCTGAAATCGATCACGCAGCGCAGGAAATCGGGCCGCTGACCAAAACACTTGAGGATGTCGGGGATGTGCCAGCGGCCCGGATTGCGTTGTCGCCATTCGTCGTAGACCGTGGCCAACTCGCCGTCAGCCTCCGCTTCCCCGAACCATTGCAAGAACGGCCTGGATGGATCCGGCATCTCAATTGGCCTCGCGCGGTTGCTCGATCACGTGCAGTCGGTCGACCTCCAGGCCGGTCAGTTCCTGCTGCTGCCCGCCGGGCCAGCGAATGACCACCTTGTCCACGGCCGCCGCTTCGCCCAGACCGAACGTCAATGCCAATTCCGAATGCGAGAGATAGCTGCGACAGGGGTTGACATATCGGGGCAGGACCTGGTCGCCCCGGTGGACGTCGACGGACGCACCGATGGCGTCGCGATTGCTGCTGGTACCGACCAGCTTGATCCGCAGCCAATGGCGATTCAATTCCGTATCGTTTCGCAACAGGCGAGGCTTGGATCCATTTCCCGCAATTAAGAGATCCAGGTCACCGTCGTTGTCAATGTCGGCAAACGCCGAACCGCGTCCGACCATCGGCAAGGCGAGGTCGGGACCACAATTCGAGGGCGGGACGTTCAGAAACTCCGGCTTGCTGCGCGGGCCGCAATTCCAATACAAGCGCGGTGACTGTTCATAGTGTTGCGTCTCCTGCACGGTATTGATGTTGTCATTCAGGTGCCCATTGGCCGCCAGCAGATCGAGCCGCCCGTCGAGGTCCAGATCGACGAATAGCACGCCGAACGTCAGGTACAATCGCGTAGCCGGCCCCAAGCCGGTTGCGGTGGCTGCGTCGAAAAAATGCAGCGGCGACTTGGGCGACATATAGAATGCCGTCATTTCGTTGGCGAAGTTGCCAATCGCTATCGTCCAGCAGGCGTCGTTGCGCGGGCGGCCAATATCGATTCCCATCGCCCCTCGCGCGTCGCCGCGCCCGTCGTAGGCGATACCGGCATCGCCGGCGATCTCACGGAAGCTGCCGTTACCCAGATTGTGAAACAGGAAATTCTGAACCGTGTCATTGGCGACGACCAGATCGACAAAACCGTCATTATCCAGATCCGCCGGAACGACACCCATCGTCTTGGCCACCGGGACGCCCGTGTCCGGATGCCGGACCTGCAACCCGCTCTGCTCGGTCACATCGGTAAATCGAGCGCCATCGTTGCGGTACAGGTAAGGAAATGTGCCTCGGAACATCAGCGGTGGACCGTACGATCGGTTCTTTCCGTCCAGCGTCGTATGAATCGAGAGATCAATTTCACGCGACCATTGGATATAGTTGCCGACGAACAGATCGAGGTCGCCGTCGTTATCGAAGTCAAACCAGCAGCAGCTGGTCCCCCACTGATCGTCCGCGCCGGCGACTCCCATTTCTTCCGTCACGTCGCGAAACCGGCCTCGCTCATTATGGAACAGATAGTCTCTTCCTACAGCGGAGATGAACAGGTCGACAAAACCGTCGTTATCATAGTCTGCGGCCGCCATGCCCATCCCGTACAGCGTGTGTTGGAGTCCGGCCTGGGCGGTGACGTCCGTGAAGTTGCCATGGCCGTCATTGGCGAATAAGGCCAGAGTGGGCTGGGGATCGACGGGCACGTTGGTCCACGGCCAGTCGCATCCATTGATCATCAGGATGTCGGCATCGCCATCGTTGTCGTAGTCCAGAAAGGCGCAGCCGCCTCCCATGGTCTCCGGCATCAGCTTTTCGCCCCGTGCACCGGTAAAGTGGGTGAACCTCAACCCGCTTTCCTGCGTGATATCCGTGAACTTCATCCTGGGGATTTCGATCCGACTGGTGTCGCGGCTGACGGGCGCTTTGAGCTCCGACTGTTCGGTGATTACCGGCGTGACGGGCCGCTTGAAATACCAGATTGCCAATGCCCCCACCGCGGCGAGAGTCAGGATCAGGCCCAGCGAGCTCCAGAAGGCGATTCCGATGACGGCGTCATCCTGGCGATCGGAATCGGCGTCCCCGTTCTGCTCCGTATCTGGTTCATACTCCTCAGCCGCCCCGGAATGGCGGGTACGTTGGACTTCCCTCTTGCGGCTCAATCTCCACCTCCGACGGGCGCTGGCTGAGGATCATGCTGCGGATTTTGCGGCAATCCTGGGGCTCCAGGACGGTGCAGCGAGTATATCACCAGAGGTTCCGCCGCCACGTTTGCCGCGGGATATTTCTGCCGCGCCAAAGCGATGGCTCGATCCCGCGCGTTATCGTCCGGCTTGTACCGCTCGTGCAACTCGCGGTGCCGCGCACTCCGCTCCTGATCGTCCAATTCACGATAGAGCAGGTGCAGATTGTAATGTGCGGTGACGTTTTCCGAATCGACTTTCAAGGTACGCTGGAATTGCTCGGCTGCTTGCCGCAACAGAACTTCCCGCTGCCCCCGTTCGTCGTCCGCCGAAAACTGTTTGGCCCGCTCGAACAGGGTGATCCCCAATTCATTGATCACCTCATAGTCCAAGCTGAAGTCAAATTTCCGTTTGCGCATTTCCGCCGTATGATCCTCGAGCACGGCGCGAAAATTGGCTTCGGCCGCTTCCAGGTCACCGGTCTGTCGATTGAGGAGCCCACTCAGCCAGGAAATGGTCCAGGGAGGCGCGGCCGGATCCTCGAAGGCCGCGGCGCGGCGGATGGCATCGGCAGCCTTATCGACCTCGCCCTCAATATTCAGAATACGAGCCAGATTCAAGGGACCGTCGTATCGGCCCAGCTGCTCGACCCGTTCGAACGCCGCGGTCGCCTGGCGAATTTCGCCCTTCGGTCCGCCCTGACCTTCCAGAAACAACCCGATCCCATAATCATTCCAGCGCTGCCATTCGGGAATCTCGGGCGTCGGGTTGTCGACCGAATGGTTCAGGCCTTCAATCGGAAACTGGATGCGATCGGCCGCCAAGGTCGTGATCGGCAGGCGATTGACATATTCCTTTTCCTTGTCGGGCTCCGCGTCGCGAAGCGTCTGCTTACGCTCCGCGGCCGACTTGTTCACGAATTGCATATACTCCTGGTCGAACTTGCGGTACTGGAGTTTGACCTCCACCGTGATCGGCTCGGAGATATCTTCCGGCACGCGCAGGTCGAGGTGCGCGACCTGCGCCGCTCCCGGTGGAATCTGGTGGTTATACAGCGGCACGAAAATATCCTGCGGGTTGCGGCGGTTGATGCGATTGCCGTCGCGGTCAAGCATGAACACATTGATAAAATGAGTCCAGGGATCGACCGCTCCCCGCTCGTCCATTCCGCCCAGTCGTCCGATGACCCGCTCGCCCGCCTTGACGGTGACGTCCAGCCAGAGCTCATTCGAATCGACGGTCCCTTGCGTCAGGGGATGACCGACCTTTAATGTCCGGATCACCGCCTCGATCAGGTAGCGAGCCCCCGGCCTCAGGGCCGGTACCAACGGCCGCAATGGCGCCGTCAGCGGCCCGTCGATGGTTCCCCCTTCTTTGACGCCGAGAATATCGAGCCGAACCACGTTTTTCAGAAATTCCTGGTGCCGTCGGATCGTCGGTTCATCGTTCAGGAGGTAAGCGATCCCGGTGTTGGCTGCCGGAAAAAGGTGGTCGTGCACTGTGAGTTTTCCGGTGCCGTCGAAGTCCTTGGAGCCGAAATCATCCGACTCCGCCAGCGGCATATGGCATTGCGAGCAGTTCGTTTTTGCCTGGTCCGGATAGTAGAAACTCCGCGCACCATGTCCGGAGACGCCGCTCAGCAGATACGTATCGTAATGGTTCTGGCCGCGCAAAAACTCCTTGTAGTGATTCAGCTCTCTCGGCAGAGAGACCTTATGGCAGGTGGAGCAGAATTCGGCCGTCTTGTGAAAGTCCTTCAAGAACGTTCGCTTGTGAAAGGCCGGCTTGGCTTTAATCATCTGGTTGTTGATGTATTGCAACAGCGGGTTGGTGCTGGTCGCGAACGGATAATGTTCGGGATGCTCGAGCGTGTAATCGCCGTTGCCGACCGTGGAATTGACGGAGGTCATGGCGTGACAGACGGTGCAGGTGATGCCCGCCTTCGCGGTAACGTCGTTTTCCACGTCGTATTCGGGATTATCAAACCCACCGCTCAAGAACGGTACCGGGTCGTGGCACCCCGCGCACCATCGTGAAGCCTTCACGTTTCCGTCCCGTTTCAAGGCGACCTGTCGCGTTTCCAGGACGCTGGCCAGGTAAGCCGGATTGTTGAAGGAGCTGAACCGGTGGGCACTGTGAAACCAGCCCGTGTAGACATCCTCGTGGCACTTCTTGCAGTAATCATCCATCATCAACACGTCCGAAGGGACAAAATTGCCATTGGACGTTTTTGCCAGCGACGGCTCAAAATATTTCATACCCTCAGCCGAGCCGCGGGCATTGGTGAGCCGCGGGTCGTGCATCTTCATCGCGATCATGCCGGCAACCACCAGTCCGACAATCGCGGCAAACGACAGGCCGAGCCTCCAGCGAATCCGCTGTCCGGCCAGACGGTGCAGCCAGTAAAGCCAGACCGCCAGGAACGGGCTGATCACATGGGCCCAATAGACGAGGCTGCGCATCCAATCAACTTGCAGCTGAAATCCTCCGAAACGCACCAGCCCCAGCCCGGACACCAGTACCACGATCGATATCGCAAACAGCGCATAGCCGATCCGAACCGCCCGTTTGTTCTTTCGCCCGCGGGAACTGATCAAGTGAATCGTGCCGAACAGGACAAATGGCAGGATCAGCAGCAGGCCCAGTCCCAAGTGAAATAGAAACATCACCTGGTAAAACTGATCCTGTAGCGATTGCCGCGACAACCACTCGGCAGCCGTGATGCCGCCCAGGTAGGCCGAGTTGGCGACCAGCATCGCCACCAAAGCGAAAACCACATAAAGAAGGATCCGCAGACGGGGCCCGACTGCGGGAGTGTAGGTCCTGGCTCGACCGATCCGCGCGGTCGAAGGCGGGGTAGACATCATGACGCGATTTCCTGGAAAACGGGCAGCTCATTCGAAGTATAGCGTGTCCCGATTCGCACTGACCTGTCGAGTCGAACTTCGAAAAGTCCACTCGCGGAGGGGGCGCGTCCCGGGGTGCAGCGGAGCGTACCGGCGGACAGGCGCGTGCTCGCCGGAGCACAGGCTACTTCGGAGGCCGCTCCAGCCGTCCAGGGTGACACGCTGTTTCCAACAAATCCGTCATCTCGCGATTATCTCTTGCCTGATCCGGTTGCAGAATTTCGCAGGTCGACAAGACTGCAAGCTGATCGTTGAGGTTCAAGGCGCCCCAAGGCAAGGATTCGTCAGGCACCGACGGAGCCGATTGGCATTGTGGTCCACGGCAAGGACCACGAGGAGCACTCGGCGTCGACGCCTGGGGGCCGTGAAAGCGCATAAGACTCGGTAACGTCGGGGTTTCGCCGAGATCGGGGACCGCGAAAGTCCGCCAGTTCAGCGGCTGGTAAATGTGAAAATCGCCGCAACTGGCATTCGCTTGTTGCGTGCCGATTACAAGCAGAAACCCCAGAAACAGTGCGGTCCCGGCATACGATCTGCCTACGCGCATCACTCGCGTTCGATAAACGGATCGATCTATCGGCGAGGACCACATAACGTCAATGCTAACAGGGATTTGCGTGAAGCAGCTTTCTATAATAACCGTCCTTGGCTAGGGGTCAACACGATCCTGATATCCGTTCGCGTTGTCCACCCCCGAACCGTCGAACTTACGCCAGAATTGCACGGATGGCTGTTGCCGAGTTTGGTAACGCTTCAGGTACGCCCGATATTCGCTGCGGTTCAAGGCATAACTGTCGCCATCAGGATAATCTCGCATCGCTTGAAACGGCATCGGTTCTACGGTCTGGCCGGTAACGGTGTTCAATAGGCAATCTTTCTCCCAGCCGGTGTTATGCAGCAGAAAATCACGGGTCCAGCCCGCCGGCGGTTCCGGCAGCGCTTCAAATTCCACCACGATTTCGTCTCCCGCTCCGAAAACCGCCAGTCGATCGTCGGTTCGTTCCAGCAGTTCACGGACGTCGCCATAGCGCGTAAAACGGCCCGCCATCGGCGGCCAGAGCGGACCGACGTGAACGCGATGGTAGTCGAACGTCTCGGGACTCTCCGGTGCCGGCACCAGCGGTTCGCAGAATCCGCGAAATCGCAGATCGGCCCGCAGAAGGCGAGCCGTCGCGACACGGGTCTCC
>Ga0233425_10001187_pt1 | contig 60490 bp, 43 predicted proteins | sample Watercolumn_Towu_2_FD_181712 | JGI IMG/M metagenome (GOLD analysis project Ga0233425, IMG submission 181712) | Freshwater microbial communities from Lake Towuti, South Sulawesi, Indonesia - Watercolumn_Towuti2014_140_MG | ecosystem: Environmental > Aquatic > Freshwater > Lake | place...
CGATGCATTGACCTATATGCACCGGAACCATATTATCCATCGCGATATCAAACACTCCAATATTGTGATTGACTCGGCGGGACGGGCAGTCTTGGTGGATTTTGGAATTGCCAAAGAGTACGATCCAAACCGTCCCACAACGATTAGCGCGCGCGCGGTAACTCCAGGTTTTGCACCGAATGAACAGTATCATGGCGGTACTGATGAGCGTTCGGATATTTACGCGATGGGTGCGACGCTTTATTTTTGTTTAACCGGCAGAGTGCCGCCAGAGGCAACGAGTCGCGCGGATCCTTCCCAACCGATCCAACTCACACCACCGCGCCAAATCAATGCCGGTATTTCGCTGATGATGGAAAGAGTAATTCTCAAAGCGATGGAAATGCCGATGAACGCGCGCTATCAAACCGCGGATAAATTACGCGCGGCGTTGCGCTCAGTGCATCAAGGCGCGCAACAACTCTTTGGCACGATCAATTTGCCGCGCTGGATTTTTAGCCCGGATGCCTACAGTCCCGGTTATTCGCGCAAAGGTTACGCGTTTCATCTGACGACTGCGAATGGTGTGGTGTTGTGCGAACTGACCGGGTTTATGTTTCCGCTCACGTTGTTGCAAGGCGCGCGCGTGCGCGTGGAAGGCAAAATGGATGCAAATAATGTTTTTCACGTCGAGCATTTGACTGATCTGCAGATGAGCAAAACCTGGAGTCCCAAGTCAACGCTCGGACGCTGGGAACAACTCAAGATTGATCTGGGTTTGATGAATCCGTAAATAATTTGGTAATGTCAGATCGCGTGATTTGACCCGTAGGGTGCGACCCTTGTGGTCGCCCGGCTGGGGCGAACCGTGAGATCGCCCGGCTGGGGCGAGGACAAGCCATCGCCCCTACAACGCCAAAATAATTTTGGAACGCCGCAAGAATTTGTGTCACACTTGCATTATTCAATTGAAAGAGGATCAAAGATGACCACTCAAGGAATTGCCCCGAATCCGCCCGAACGCAATGTCGTGTTTGACACCTATTTGCCGCGCGATATGCGCGATTTGGCGAATCGGATTCGTCCGCACGATAGCGACGCGACGAAACGGTTGGAAGAGATCGCGAATCAATTGCCCGATCAGCAAAACCAGGACAAGCCGATTGATCATCTCGCCACGATCAATCCGTACGACGTGATCAATCCCGATGCGATTGAACGCCACGCGGCGGAATCATCATTTCAACATGCGGGCTGGTTCGGCTGTCTTGAAATGGTGCGCAATTTTCTGGTGTTGATGCCGATTCTGATCACCTGGATCGCGCTCTCGATTGCCAGTCACAATTACGCCGAAACCGTCGCCATGGTACCCGACAAAGCCGGCGCGCCATTTTTGCTATTGTGGGAACAAGGATTCCCGGTCGGGACGTTTACCTGGTTGCGGTTCAGTTGGGTAGCGGGCGCGGATTTTCTGATCATCGCGCTCGTGATTGGCTTGACGATCTTTTTTCACTACGCGACAGAAGTCCATAGCCAACAAGTCAAAAAGACTGCCCAAACCCTGCGTAAGGATTTGGATCATGTCTTGTGGCGATTGGCGCTGGCATTGGCGCACGGTCGCCGCGAGCAAGACCCCAATCAACTCGCCGCGCATTTATCCGGGATGGCGCGACGCTTGGAAACCGAGCGCGATCATTTGCATCAATTGAATACCCAAGTCGCGGATAATACGCGTCTCTTGAGCGACGCGTACCGATCGTTTGAAAAAGAACGCGCCGATTTTCTAACCCAGATCGGCGGCTTGACGCAAACCCAAACATCCGTCGTCGCGAAAATGGCGGAGAATATCACGCAGGTCGAAGCCGCGACGGTCGCGATCAAAACCAGTTTGCAAGGTGTGAGCGCGGATTTGCGCCAAGCGGTGGACGCCGCGCGTCAAGCCGCCGATGTCGCGTCGAACGGATTCACGGTCGCACAAAAAGCGGTCGAGAGCGCGGAAAGCACCACGCAATCGGTTGAACGCGTCGGACAGCAACTGGGCACAGTCGTCAATCATTTGGGCGCGGTAACGAATACGCTCGCGCAGACAAATCAATCGCTGGAGAGTAATGCGAACGAAACCAAAACGTTGAATCAACAACTTGGGCAAGTCAATCAAAATGTCAACGCGGTTGCGTCGAACATCGGCGCGATCCCCGGCAGTCTGCAAGGTATCAGCGCGAGTTTGCAAACCTCCGCGCAACAGACGGCAGATACCGCGCGCGCGACCGCCGGTTTATTGCACCCGCTCGGCACGCTCGTCGCGCAATTACCGACCGTGTCTCAAGGAATGCAAAATGTCGCCAACAATCTGGATCGCACATCGCAGGCAATGGCGCAGTCCGTTGGCGAATCGGCAAATCTGAATCGCGTTTTGCAACAAACCGCGCAAGCGTTTCCGCAGGGCGTTCAACAAATGGCACAACAGTTCGCGCAAGGCGTGATCGATCCGCTCAAAGTGCAGGCGCACACGATTCAATCCGGTTTAGCAAGTCAGGCGAACGCGTTTCAAACCCAATTGAACAATCAAGCCACTGCCGCATCGGCGCAAATGACAAACCAGGTCAATGCGACTAACACGCAGTTACAAGCGCTCCAACAACAGTTGCTCTATGTGCAACAAATGGTGCAGGGTGTTACCGGTATCGGCGCGCGGCGAATGAATCCCTGGATGCGAATAACCAAATGGTTTTTTGTGTTGTTTTTCGGCGCGATTTGCTTGGCGACAATTGCGCTCGCGCCCTGGCTTTTGATGCAAGCGATGACGGCGCCGGCGCTGGTTGCCGGCGGCGGCGCATTGATCGCGATGATTATTGTCGCCGCCGCGCTTGCGTGGCAAGGATAATCCGATGCAACAACGCAAAACCATTCATCTCGCCGGTTGGCTCTTTGCCGATTTACTGCTCGGCTTGGCAATGTTGTTCATTACCTCGATGGTCGGTTTGCCGATTCCAACTCCGTCGCCCACATTGCCGCCCGGCGTAACGCCCACCGCAACTTTGACGCGAACACCAACGCCAACCTTGACGCGCACACCCACGGCGACGATGACTCCCGCCGGTTCTGGACCGGGCAATGCGCCCGCAACACCCACGCCGGCGTTTGGGTTGAACTCGACGCCATTTCTCGTCACGTTGCGCGTCGATCCAAATCTAATGCCGGCAATGATGGCGAATCCAAATTCATCCGCCGCGAGTACCGTTCGCAATCAGTTGGGTCAACAAATTCGCGAGTGCTTTCAAAAATTCGACGGCAGAACTGAAGCCGGGATGGTTTTGACTTTTGGGGGTAGCCCGAATTTGACTTACGGCAATCAATTAGCCGCCATTGCCAGCGCGCTATTGCGCGAACAATTACCGCGCGTGTTCACACTCGCGCCAAGAAAAACCGTGTTCAAAGATATGCATGCCGTGTCGCGCCGCGCCGCAGTCAATGGGACTGTCGAGCTGGAGGTCTATTTTCTCTCCAGCCCCGAATTTCCGATCAACCCAATTCAAACACTGGGGAGCACCTGCAATCCACCGCCAGTGTGGTGCGTGGATACAGCGCCACAACGCGCCGGCACCAAAGTTCCCATCACGGTTTATAATTGGGCAGGCGCGAATGGCGCGCCGCTGAACTTGACGATCAATGGTCGCTCCGATTCGGTGCCAACCGCCGAAGGTGAAAATCCCGTCTACAAGTGTTTCCTTACCGAGCCCGGGCGGATCGCTTGGACGGCGACCTGGGGGCGTTTTGATGGACAGGGAAGTGTCAATGTCGAGGCGGCGAGCACGCTGAATGTGTGCGTCCGCAATGGGCAACTTGCCGTGGACTGTCAGGGCGATTCCGCGCCCGATGATGGACGCGGCAAATAATTTGTCAGCGATCACTTGCACCGCGCCTGCCAAAGAATTATTTTGGCAGGCGCGGTTTGCTTTTTCCGCGAACACCTGTATAATCGTTTCGAAAATGGGTAGTGGCTAAATTTCCAATGATAAAGTAAAATTCAGCACATTATGATACGTACCCAGGCCACCCATCACTGCGCCCATTGCCAGAGCGCGCACATTATCAAGAACGGACACGATCCCAAAGGCAAACAGCAATACCGTTGCAAGAACTGCGGTCGCGGTGGCGTCCTCAATCCGACCGTGCGCTATCCCCCCGCAGAAAAGGAACGGATCATCCATGCGTATTATGAACGCCCCAGCATGCGCGGGATTGAGCGGGTGTTTGGCGTCACGCGCCAGACCTTGGCGACCTGGTTAAAAAAAGCCGCGGGCACTCTAGCGGTTCCAGAGACGCTCGTTCCCGCACGTCCCGATGATACCTTGGAACTCGATGAGATTTGGTCCTTTGTTTATCGGCGTACGAATAAACGGTGGCTCTGGACAGCCATGTGTCGGCGGACGCGCCAGATCGTCGCGTTTGTGATTGGGGATCGGAGTGCACGAACCTGTCGACAACTCTGGCAACGCATTCCAAGACGCAACAAACGCTGTCACAGTTTTAGCGATTTCTGGGATGCGTATGCGTTGGTCTTTCCGAAAGCGACTCATCGGTGCATCGCTAACGGCATGGGCGAAACGAATCACATGGAACGCTGGAACAATACCTTGCGCCAATCCAACGCGAGCTATGTCCGCAAGACGCTGTCCTTTTCCAAATCGGACCTCTATCACGAACTCGTGACGCGCTTGTTCATTGTGCGGCACAATTTGAAACGATCATTGACTTTTTAACCATCACCAGAAATAAATGACGTCGAACAACACCTGGAGCTATACCCAAACTGAATTGTTGGTAACGGTAGCGGCGAGTCTACTGGAAGATAACAAAAGCGCCATTCTCGGTACCGGATTGCCTTTGTTGGCTGGATTACTGGCACAGCAAACCCACGCACCCAATCTGTTGTTGATTTTTGAAGCGGGTGGAATCGGTGCCCAGGTTCCCCAATTGCCAATCTCGGTTGGCGATTCGCGTACTTTCTACCGTGCCAACATTGCCAGCAGCATGCACGACGTGATGAGCGCCGGACAGTCTGGCTACATTGATTACGGTTTTTTGGGTGCCGCCCAGATCGATCCGTATGGCGACCTGAACACGACGGTGATTGGTCCGCACGATCTGCCCAAAGCCCGGTTGCCAGGTTCTGGCGGTGCGGCAGACATTGGATCCTTCGCCTGGAAAACAATCATCGTAATGCTGAATCAGGATGCGCGCCGTTTTGTGCCCAGACTTGATTTTCTAACCACACCTGGGTATCTGGATGGACCTGGCACGCGAGCACGGGCGGGCTTGCCCGCTGGCACGGGTCCGCATCGCGTCATCACCCAATTGGGGCTGTACGATTTTGATGAACGGACCAAGCGGATGCGGCTGATCGCTGTTCACGCCGGCGTAACCGTCGCCGAAGCCCGAGCCGCCACAGGATTTGAACTCCTGGTCGCGGACCAAATGGCAATCACAGATCCGCCGACCGAAAAACAATTGCGAATCGTGCGTCAACTCGATCCCCAGGGATTGATCCTGGGACGATAAATTTTATCGCGCCAACATGCGGCTTGAACTGGGTCGGATCGATTCGTGAAACCTACCTACAGGACAGATCCATCCCCAGAAGGGAACCAGCATATGATTCTAGTACTTTGACACACTGATATTGCAAGGTTTGGCAATTTGAGTATCCTTGGGTCAAGCAATCAGATTCCAGGAGGACTCGATGCCAAAAAAGTATGTTGTCAAACTTAAGCGTGACGAACGTCAACACTTGCAGACCCTGAGTCAAAATGGCAAAGGTTCAGCCAAAATGCTGACTCATGCCCGCATTTTGCTCAAAGCCGATCAGACGAAAGGTCAGCCGGCTTGGACCGATGAAACCATCAGTGATGCTCTTGACATCAGCGTGGCGACGGTGGAGCGTGTCCGTCAAAAGTATGTTTGTCACGGACTGGATGCGGCAGTGAAACGCCGCGCGCGTGAGCGCGAGCGCACGCGCCGCCTCGATGGGAAACAAGAAGCCCATTTGATTGCACTGACCTGTAGCGAACCGCCTGCCGGACATGCCCGTTGGACGATGCGTTTGCTGGCAGACCGAATGATCGAATTGGAATACGTGGATGAACTGTCACGTGAAACCGTTCGGCGGACGCTTAAAAAAACGAACTCAAACCGTGGTTGAAAAAAGCATGGTGCATTCCGCCGAAAGCCAACGGCGCGTTTGTTGCACACATGGAAGAAGTCCTGGATCTCTATGAAAAACCGTATGATTCGCGCTACCCGTTGATCTGCATGGACGAAACGAGCAAACAACTCATCAACGAGGTCCAAGACCCGTTGCGACCCCAACCAGGTCAAGCCGCGCGACAAGATTACGAATACGAGCGCCTGGGTGTGTGCAATCTCTTCATCTGCTTTGAACCGCTACGGAGCCGGCGACATGTGCAAGTCACCGATCAGCGCACCGCGGTCGATTGGGCGCATTTCATGCGCGAGGTGGCGTACGCGCATTATCCCGATGCGAAAAAGATTGTGGTGGTCATGGACAACTTGAATACACACGGTCCAGGATCATTCTATGAAGCATTTGCTCCTGACGAAGCCAAACGCCTCGCCGCGCGTTTTGAGTTTCACTATACACCCAAGCACGGCAGTTGGCTCAATATGGCCGAGATCGAATTGAGTGCATTGAGTCGCACCTGTTTGGATCAACGGATCCCTGACAAGGATGCGCTCACGCGCGAAGTCTCCGCGTGGGAATGCGAACGCAATGCCAGGTCTGTTACCGTGGACTGGCAGTTCACCACTGACGATGCACGTATCAAACTCAAAAAACTTTACCCGTCAGTATAAGTGTGTCAGAGTACTAGCGAAAACACGTTTCGTGGCTACGCTCTTTGGTCTTGAACAGGCGATAAGGTTACAGCCACTACGGGATCCCCCATTTGGTTTCCGCCGCAAAGAGAAAAATATGATCGTGCAGATTAGATTGCTGGACAAGTCTGTCGGGCGATACTTCATTTTCCGAGATGGTTAAGTGACGACCAAGAGTGGGATCCATCCCAATCGCATTCGCCTTGGGCGCACGATAAGGTGTCTTCAAAACTTTGATGGGCGTACCGATGGCGACCCGCGTGAAGATTTCCCCACGCGAAGCGTTGCTGTCGCGATCCCGAATCAAGAAACGCGGTGCTTGGCCGAACGGTGTTGCTTCGCGTAATTGCTGGGCAATCCAGGCATCGGTCGGTGACGGCGTTGCCCCGAAATGAACAATCCGTCGCGAGGCTCATCGAGCCCGCGAGAACAAGAAAGGTGCGGCAGGTCATAACCTGCCGCACCTTTCTATGTGAGAAAGTACCCTGGATAGAGCATTTCACGGTCGCTTGATTTTGCGGACACGGCAATCGTGCCGGAGGAAACCAGAAACTGTGCCAATGCCGCTAACACGCTTGGGTTGATGCACTGGAAGTCGTTACGAATGGAAGTTGTTGTCTACCGGTTGTCTCAAAACTTCCAACGAACGCGTATCAAATTCCGGCAATTCATCCAAAAACAATACGCCGCGATGCGCGAGCGAAATCTCCCCAGGTCGGGGCCAGCGCCCGCCGCCGACGAGACCCGCGTGTGAAATGGTGTGATGCGGTGCGCGAAATGGACGATGCCGGATCAACGGTGAATCGCCCGGCAACATGTCGTTCACCGAATAGATGCGCGTGATCTCCAACGCTTCTTCGAGCGTGAGGTTCGGCAAGATCGAAGGAAAGGATCGCGCAAGCAGAGTCTTGCCCGCGCCCGGCGGACCGCTCATCAACAAATTGTGTTGCCCGGCGGCGGCAACTTCCAAGGCGCGCTTGACGTGTTCTTGTCCGCGCACTTCGGCGAAATCGGTTGCATAACTTGGCGCGGTGTCGGGAGCAAAATCGCGCGTCGCGCGATACGGCGCGAGCGGTTGCATGCCGTTGATGTGCGCGGAGAGCGCGAACAAGGTTTCAATCGGATACACATTCAAATCGGGAACAAGCGCGGCTTCCGGCGCGTCGCTCGCGGGAACGAACAAATCGCAGAACCCGCGTTCGCGCGCAACTGCCGCCATTGGCAGAACACCGTTCGTGTGGCGCACGATGCCATCGAGCGACAATTCGCCGATGACGAGCGTGCGCGATAAATCTGCGGCGAGTTGTTCGGAGGCGATGAGCAAGCCGACGGCGATCGGGAGATCGTACGCCGGACCTTCTTTGCGCAGATCCGCGGGGGCGAGGTTGACGGTGATGCGTTTGTTGAAGGGGTAGAAGAAATTCGAGTTTTTGATCGCGGCGCGGACGCGTTCGCGCGATTCTTGGACTGCCGCGTCGGGGAGACCGACGATGGTGAAACCAGGTTGTCCGTTCGAGATGTCTACTTCGACATCCACAAGCGCGCCGTCGAGACCGACGACGGCGCAAGAAGTGACTTTGGCGAGCATCCGCACCTCTCCGTTGAGCAAAGATTGGATAACGAAAACCGGGGCAAAGCGAATGAACTGGATAGATTGTACTCGGGTGTGTGAGGTACGTCAAAATCGGAATCGCGCGTGCGCGTTTGTGGCATCCACTTTTCCGGCGAATTTCATGCTCGTCGCCGCGATGAATCCGTGTCCTTGATCCTTCCAATCATTGCGATTGATGACGCTGGGAAAAATTTGTTGCGCGCGCGTACCGGCGCACGCGAAGCCTCAAACGCGCGCGCACGATTGCGGGTTTAGGGGTCTTCTGACTTTGGTGTAGAATTTGATTTTTTGCAATCTTGACACCGAGTTTGGCGAGCCGAATAGATTTTCTACATCAAAGTCGGTAGAGCCGTTATTTTTTTTACGAACCCTAAAGGTTTTCGCAAAGCGGACCTGTGGGTTGTGGCTTTACATTGCAGTAACAAGCGTTGCTATTTTGCAAAGATCATCACTGCAGAGATTAGTTTTCGTCGGGAAACCTCTTGCGCGTGATCCGTGATCCTTGGTCCATACCACTTGATCAATTCACCTTTATGCGCGCAGTTTCGGATCAAGCGCGTCGCGCAAGCCGTCGCCGAGCAAGTTGACGAACAGCACTGCCGCGAAAATCGCCACGCCGGGAAAGACCGACATCCACCACGCATCGTGCAAATAGTTACGCCCATAGTTCAGCATCGCGCCCCATTCCGGCGATGGCGGTTGCGCGCCCAACCCGAGATAACTCAAACCGGCGGTGAGGATGATCGCCGTGCCCAGCCCGACCGTCGCGTACACGATCAGCGGCGCGAGAATGTTCGGCAAAATGTGGATCAGCATAATGCGCGCGTCCGGCGCGCCGACCACGCGCGCCGCTGTAACATACTCGCGATTTTTGGTCGCCAGCACTGTGCCGCGCACAAAGCGGGACACGTTCGGAATAAACGACACGCCGAGCGCGATCAACACCGTGCCTAGGTTCGGACCGAGCGCGGCGACGATACTCAGCAACAAGAGAATCGTGGGGAACGCGAGGAACACATCCACGATCCGCATAATCAGCGCGTCCGTGATGCCGCCGAAATAACCGGCGACGAGTCCCAACGTGATGCCGCCCAGCGCGGCGATGAGGATCGCGAGCAACGCGACGCGGAGCGATTCTTGTCCGCCCCACAACACGCGGCTCAAAATATCGCGCCCCAGATCGTCGGTGCCGAAGGGATGTTGCGCGTTCGGCGGTTGAAGCGTGTTCGCCAAATTCATTGCGGTTGGATCGGCAGGCGCGAGCATGGGCGCGAGCGCGACCAGCGATAATAAAATCGCCAAGCCGACGAGTCCGATCATCCCGGTCGGATGATGGCGCAAGGTGCGCCACGCGCTCCGCCACAAACTTTCGCCTGCAGTTTTTGGTTTGCCCATCGTTGCGTCCCCGGGTTAATCAAAACGAATGCGCGGATCGAGCCAACCGTACGCCAAATCCACCAGCAGATTGAGGACGACGTACACCGTCGCCATAAACAACACGATCCCTTGCACCTGGGGATAATCGCGCGCGGACACGGCGTTGACCACAAAGCGCCCCAGACCAGGTCGCGCAAAGACGCTTTCGATAAACACCGCGCCGCTCAGCATCGCCGCGAATTGCATTCCGATCACCGTAATGACCGGGATAAGCGCGTTGCGTAAAACGTGTTTCAACACGATGGCGCGTTCCTGCATCCCTTTGGCGCGCGCTGTGCGAACATAATCCTCGCGAATCACTTCGAGAACACTCGATCGCGTGAGCCGTGCCAACACCGCCGCCGGTCCTAACGCGAGACAAACAGCGGGCAGGATCAAATCTTTCAACCCTTCGCCGCCGGTAACCGCGACCCATTGCAGTTTGACGCCGAACACGAGGATGAGCAAAATCGCCAACCAAAAACTGGGCACGGAGAGGCCGACGAGCGCAATGATCATCGTCAGCGTTTGTGCGACGCGATTGCGCGTGGCGGCGGCGATCACGCCCGCGCCCACACCGCCGATGATCGCGAGCAACATCGCGGCAAGCGTGAGTTCGAACGTGCTAGGCAACCGCATCCAGATTTCGCGCAGAACCGGCGTCTGACCGCGCACCGATTGACCCAAGTCGCCGCGCAACGCGTTCCCCACATAGCGCGCATACTGCACAAGCAAGGGATCGTTATAACCCAACTGCTCGCGCACGGCGGCGACACGCTCCGGCGTCGCGCCCACGCCCAACATCAACGCGACCGGGTCGCCGGGCGTGATCTGCGCGATCGCGAACGTCAACAAGGTGACGCCGAGCAAAATCGGAATCAAGAGCAACAAGCGGCGCATCGTGTACAGCAACATAGTTCGAACACCTCTATGGCAACGCGGCTTGAACCTCAGCCAATCGGTGTCCGCGTCTCCGCGAACCATCACCGTGGAACGTCTCGGCAAATCCGCGCGCGCTGGTCATTTTCGGGATCATAATTCAATCGTCGCTTTGCCGGCGAACAATGACTGAGCCGACGCATGCCACTGCGCGTAATTTTTTGCGCGCGGCGATGGTTCGATCACCATCCCACGCTTGATCGTCAAACGTGGAAGGAACAATTGTTTTGCTTTCAATACCGGACCGTCGGGGTGATAAACAAAATTCCAATCGCCGCCGCGTAATTCAAACAGCGCGACATCGGCAGGCGCGCCGACGCGTAAACTCCCGCGCCGCGCGGCTTCGCCCAGCACTTGCGCCGGGTTGATTGTCGTCATCGCGACGACTTGGGAAACACTTGCGCCGAGCGCGATAAATTCCGACATCAACACCGGCAAGGTGAGCGGCACTGGCGCGTTGAGCAGGTTCGTTGTGAAATCGGTGCTTAGCGTGAACGGCGCAAACCCATTCGCGATTGCCCACCGCGCGATATTGAAATCGAGATGACCGAGCGCGGACGCGACATCGAGAATGACGCCGCGCGCGATTGCTTCGCGCACGCCGGGCAACACCTCGCCTTGCGCGGTAAACAAGCCGCCCGGCTTTTTGGTAAAGACGTGCGTGAGAATGTCGCCGCGTTCCAACCATGCGAGCGCATCGCGCGTGAACGCCCGCAAAGTTTCGGCGTCCAGAGTTTCGCCGGTGTCAATGCCGAGATGCGCCATCACCAGCAAACCGGTTTGCGTTGAAACTTGCTTGGCGATTTTGAGTGCGTCCAAGCCGAGTGCGTGGATCAGGTTCGCGGTAATGCGGAGTTTGATCCCCTTGATCATGTCGCGGTGTTGTGCGATGGTCGCGATCATTTTCTCCGCGCTCACGCGCTCCCAGCCGATTTCCGGCAACGCCGCCTCGCCGACCGGACTGAGATGCAGAAACGCGAAAAGATCCGTGAGCGCATTCGGGATCACGTATTGCGCGAAACCGGCGAACGTCGTGTAACCGGTACTGCCCGCGTCCACCACCGTCGTTACGCCCGACCTCACGCCCGCCTCGTCCGGCGCGACGCCAAGCGGAATGATGCCATCCGCAACGTGCGCGTGAAGGTCAATCAAACCCGGCGTTACGATCAAGCCGGTCGCGTCAATGATCTGCCGGGCATCCCACAACCCGGCATCAAGCGCGGCGAGGTTGCCTTGCGTGATCGCGACATCGAGTTGACACCACAGATTTTGCGCGGGATCAATGACCGTGCCATTTTTGATAATCAGATCAAACACGCTTTACGCTCCTAACCGATATGTCTTGAAAGGCGTTGAACACGGCGGACCGGGCGAGAGATGCAAAGTCGGGTTGGGCGACAATTCCATAATCAAACACGCGAGCGAAATTTTATCGTCCGCGCCGTCAATGCACACCGGACCGTCGTGCGAACTCAGAATCGTTTTGATTTTTTCGACTGTGATCATCTCGTTCCGATCATCAAGATAGCGCGCGAGCGCGCCCAGTCGCGCGCGGCTCGTCGAGCGCGCGAGGTACGCTTGCGTTTGTTCCTTGGGGGACATATCCATCCGCTGATTCCAAATTGCTTGATCGTTGTTCACAATCGGATGATTCGTGTGATACACGCGCTCGACGTTCGCCAGGGGATGATATTCGTCAATGCGATGCGTCGAGACTTCGAGATCAACAATGTGTTGTGGATCGCCCAGGACATAATTTTGCCCGGAGGCGTGATGCACCGCGTGCATAAATCCGACCGCGTGATCCAAGTCGGGTTGTTGCAATGTGCCGCGCACGACGAAATCTTCCGCCAAACCGTCGCGCGCAAAATCGAGTTGGAGGATCGAGTTGCAACAAATTCCGACGCCGCGATTGTTCAAGCCGGCGAGCGAAATTTTTCCGGCAATCGTCAGCACGAACGCTTCAATGTTCGATCCAGGTTGTTTGATGTGCAGAAGAATTTGATATCCATCGTAATACGCTGGCGTGTCCATATTTTGCGCGATGATCGGATTCAGCGTTCCCTGCCGTCCGACGCCGAGCGCGGAACAATGTTCGACGCCCCAGTATTTGCCGAACTTGACCTCGAGACGAAACATCGGCTCTTCGTCGCTCAACTGGCGCGCGAAAATAATCTCGAACGGCACGCCCGATCCCTCCGCAATGCCTTCCACCTCTTCGAGCAAATCCGGCGTCCACCGGCGCGCGGCGGGCAAATAGTTGGTCTGCTCCAAAAATTTTTTGAAAAACAGATCGGGGTGCATCCCCGTATCGGCGTGAATGTTCGCTTTCCAAGCCGCAACCATCCCGTGAATTTGCGCGCGCAAGGTTTCGCCGTGAATGTGTCCGCGTTCGCGTGGCGTGCCGTTCAATTCAATGACCGGAATCTCTTTCACTTTGCCCATCTCAACTCCGTCGCATCGAATCAATTAGCGTTGCCATCGTCGCTTTGGCGATCTTGGTAATGTGAACAAAATCAAGCCGGTCAATCGTGTCCGCCAGCGAATGGCAAAACGGACTACGCCAGGTCGAAGTATCGAACGCAAAGAGCGCGGGAATCCCGGCGCGCCAAAACGGTGCGTGATCCGAACCGAACGCTTGTGGAAAACGCGCGGCAATCGTTTGAAAATCCGGCATTTGGAAAAACGCGTGCGGCAGATCAATCGCGGAATGTTGGCAGTAATGCAAAAATGTTTGCGCGATTTGTGCCGCCGCTGGATCGGCAATCACAAATGCCCAGTCGCCGATCTCGCGTGCAGTGTCCACTTTGTACGTTTGCATCATGGAGTACGTCACGCCCTCCGGTAACGTTTGCGAATGGGCGCGCTTGGACGTGATGCCAATCTCATCCAAACAAATCGCGAACTGGATTTCCTTGCCTATCGCGACCGATTCATCCACCCAACGACTACTGCCGATCTTGCCGACCTTGCCAATCGCCGTCGCGGTCGTCAAGCCGACGTACGCGCGTTCGATCACCTCCAGATGATTCGCAAGTGCGGGCGTGATTTCGTCGCGCAACTTTTCGCGCGCGGCGATGAGCGCGTCGTAATGCGACTTGCCGGTTTGCATCGCATTGCGCGTGAGTTGATTGTGCGTTTGCAGAGTTTGGGCGATGCGATGCGTTGTGTAGCGTCCGCGCGAATCCGTGATGCCGTTTTTCAACGCGCTCGCGCGAATAGCGGCTTTGGCGGTCGGCGGCAATCCTTCTTCCAAGGTCGCGCTCACAAATCGAATGCACGGTATATCTTTTTCGTTTGCCAGCACGCGCGCGATTTCGAGCATCACCGCGACGCCGGCGGCATTATCGTTTGCGCCGAACGTCGAAGACACCGTGTCGTGATGATTGATCAGCACCGCCGCCGGTTCGTCGGGATTGCCGATCCAGCCCTCGATGTTGCGAAAGGTATCGTCCCAACCGTCAAAGCGAAACTCTTGCGTGCGCGTCGCCACGCCGTAACTTGCAAGCTCGTTCAAAATGTAATCGCCGGCTTGCCGTAATTTTTCCGGCGCGTCAATCGGATGTTTGATGCCTTCGAGTTTTAGAACGTGTTGATAGATGCGTTCAACCTCTGGGCGCGTGAGCAAATCGTCAAGGAGCATAATCGTCTCTCGATTTTTATGGGCGTCGCAAAACGTGTCCCGGCAATTTGCCGGAATGTGCGCCATGCGTTACCACGATTTCGCCATTCACGATCACATTGGCGATGCCTTTGGGATATTGATACGGATTGACGTACGTCGTTTGGTCGGCGATCTGATCGGGATCGAAGATAACCAGGTCTGCCCAATTGCCTGCGCGCACGACGCCGCGATCTTTCAAACCGAGGCGTTGCGCCGGGTACGAGGTCATTTTGCGAACGGCTTCTTCGAGCGAAAGGATGCGTTTGCCGCGTTCGAGCGGTTCGTCCGCGCGATCCTCGCCGCGCACGTACTTGCGGAATGTCGCCGGAAAACTGCCGAACGCGCGCGGATTATCCTTGCCCGATTTGACGACGGTGATCACCGCATCCGTTTCGATCATCGTAAGCGGATGCGCTACTAGCACCCGCATTTCTTCTTCGTTGTGCAATTGCGCGTGCGCCGGCATATTTTTGCCTTCGTCAACTAAAAGATCAAAGATTACTTGAAACGATGGTTCGACACCCCGCATCGCCGCGATTTGCGCGATGCTCTTGCCCGAGTATTCGGGATGTGCGGTGGACTCGCCGAGCCAGCCCTTGTCCCAATTGCCGTCCATCAAAAAGCGCGCGCCCATCGGCTTTTCGTTGTAGATGGTTTCGAGAATGTGTTGCCGCGCGGCGGGCTCGCGCAAGCGTTGGAGCAGTTTATCGAAACCGCCGTCCATCGCCTTGTCTGGGATCGCGACGGTCACACTGCTCGTGCTTAATAGGTACGGCGGCACATCGCACGTTACATCCATGCCGCGCGCGCGCGCGTGTTCGAGCATTTCCAAAATTTCGGCTTGCATCCCCCAGTTCGGATAATGCGCTTCGATGTGGCTGATGTGCGCCGGCGTGCCCGCGCGTTCGCCGATTTCGATCCCCTCCCGCACGGACGCGCGATAACGCTCCGGGTTGCGTTCGTCGCGCATATGAATCATGTGAAAGCCGCCGTAGCGTCCAACGACCTTGTTCAGTTCGACGAGTTCATCGGTCTTGGCGAAAAAGCCCGGCGGGTACATCAAGCCGTACGTGATCCCGAACGCGCCGGCATCCATCGCTTCCGCGACGATGCCACGCATCTGGTCCAACTCGGCGGCGGTGGGTTCGCGATTGTCCCAACCCAGCACCGCGCTTCGCACATTGCCGTGTCCGACAAACGCCGCCACATTTGTCGCGCATTGGCGGCGTTCGATTTGTTCCAGGTATTCGTGAAATGTGCGCCACTGCAAACCGAGTTCGGTCAACCCGTTCATTTTCAAATCGGATTCCATCGTGGCGGCGATCAGTCCGGCGTATTCCGTCCACGGCGCGGCGGACGCGCCGCAGTTACCGATTGCCATCGTCGTGATGCCTTGCTGAATCAGATTATCAGCTTCGGGTCGCAAAAGCAAGTTGATGTCCGAATGATTATGCAAATCAATAAAGCCGGGTGTGATGACGAGACCGTGCGCGTCAATCGTGTGCGCGCTCGTTGCGGCGGCGAAATTTCCGACGGCGACAATTTTCCCCGCGCGGATGCCGACATCGGCTTTGAACCAGGGATTGCCGGTGCCGTCCACCACACGCCCGTTGACGATCAGCAAATCGAAACTTGCCATCCTCGTTGCTCCTTGTCGCACGCAAGACCCTCACTCGAACGAGCCAAAGCCGAATTTGATCCACGCCGGGTGCAAAGGTTACGAAGAAAAACAAAAAAACTTTGCATTTCTTCGTGGATCAAAATTTTTTTGTCCAAGTGAGGGTCTGCGGTTCGCGTTATTTTACCGATCCCGTTTGCATGTACGCGTCCCACAAGTACAACCAACGCGACACCGGCATATAGAGCGGACCTTGCACGCGTTTGTTGATCGCGGTGATCTGCGCTTGTCCGTACAGCGGAATCAACAGCGCGTCCTCGACGATCTTGCGTTGCAAATCGCCCGCCGTTTTTTCGAATCCTTCCTGGGTCGTCGCGATCACCATCGCGCCGATCATATTGTCAAGCGATTTGATGCGACTGCGATTATACAACCCAATCGTGCTACTGTGATACATCACAAACAGCACGCCGGCGTTGGGCCACCCCAATTCGTCAATCGCCAAATCAAAGTTGCCGCCCGCGAGCGTTTGGAACAATGTGCCGTACTCGACATTTTGCAAATTGATTTGGATGCCCACGGCTTTGAATTGCTGTTGCAGAATTTCGCCGGTGCGCGCGGTGGCACCATACGTGAGCAAGGTCAAGGTCAACGGCTTGCCGTCCTTTTCCAAAATCCCGCTCGCGTTCGGTTTGTAGCCGGCTTCGCCCAACAACGCTTTGGCTTTGGCGATATCGTACGGATAACCGACATACTCTGCGCCCGCCCAATAGCCCATCGTTGAAGGCGTTGTGGGACCATAGATTGGCGCACCCATTCCATTCGTCACCGTTTGAGCGATCGCTTTGCGATCCACCGCATAGTTGAGCGCTTGTCGAACTTTGAGATCGTCGAACGGCGCGCGCGTCACATTCATCTCGATGTGAATGCCGCTTCCCGGCGCGATGTTTTTGAAAATCGTGTACTTGCCGGAATCCTGGATGCGCTTGGCGTCTTTGGTTTCGATGTCGGTTAGATCAATGTCGCCGGCTTCGAGCGCGGCAAGGCGCGTGGCATATTCCGGGACGATCCGAAATTCGAGTGTTTCGATGTACGGCGCGCCGCCCTGCGTAAATTTGGGCCCCCACTTGAAATCGGGATTGCGTTCCAGGACGATGCGTTGACCCGTCACCCACTCTTTGAATTTGAATGGACCGACGCCAATCGGCTTGCGTCCGAAATCGTTACCCATTTTTTCGACGGCGGCTTGGGGCAAGGGTTGGAGATAACACGCGTTGCTCAACGAATCGAGCAACACCGAGTTCGGCATCGTCATATTCAACTTGAGCGTGTAATCGTCCACCGCTTCTGCCGATTTCAAGTTGACGAGCGTTTGCCCAGCGGTCGGCGATTTGGTCGCGGGGTCCATCGCGCGTTTGAACGTGAACGCGTAATCCTTCGCGGTCAACGGCGTACCGTCGTGGAATTTCACATCCTTGCGAAGTTTAAATTCGTACGTCAAACCGTCCGCCGATTTCGTCCAACTCTCCGCGAGGTACGGCGCAAATTCATCCGTCCCCGGCGCGCGCGTGATCAACGACGCGCCGTACATTTGGCAGATAACAAACACATCGCCCGATTTGTGCGCGTCCAACGTCGTCGGCTCGAACGAGGTCGCGAACACGAATTTGCCGCCCGCGACTGGTCCGGTTTTTGGCGGCGGCGTCGCCGTAATCACTTGCGGCGTCCCCGCGACAATTACCGTTTGCACGACTTTTTGTTCGACGACTTTGGTCACTTGTTTTTCGACGACCTGCGGTGTCGTTGGCGCGCCACAGCCGATGGCGAGCATCATCACCACCGCGACGATCGCGACGAGTAAACTCAAGCGTTTCATCCTCTCCTCCTTGAAAAAATGTAATTCGGATATTTTTGAGAAAATCTGGCTCGCCGTTTTTGATTTAACGCTCACCTCCTGGTTCCGCCGGGATTTGCAACGCGCCGCACGGAAACACATTGACCGTCGCGCGTTCGCCGTGCCGCGCGCGCAATTCCGCGATGACCTGATCCCATTGGTTGTGCACGCGCGTATCCGCCGGGTACATTTGCGCGACGTTCGCGTACGACAAATTTAGGGAGAACACGATTGCACCGTGTTTGCCCAACCCCATCGTCTCGCGCGTGAATTTCAAATACAAACGCATCCCGACGCTTTCGAGATAGTTGAATCCCGCGCCGTCGGGACACGCGGCGGTCAGCACCGGCGTGCCGTCCGGGACCATAGCGCGTTTGAGATCGTATCCAATCGCGTTGAGCGCGTTGATGGATTGCAACAGGTTTGTGTCTTTGGGATACGCGTTGAAGATCGCAATATCGGCGGGCGGCGGCAACTGCGTCGCGGACACTTGGCGCGCACAAGCAACCGCCGCGCGATGCGCTTGCACGAGATCACCGGCGAATATGCCCACCAACTCGCGTCGCGAATTGATCACGCCGTTGATCGCATAATGCAAACCCGCCATCGTTGCGATTTCTTCCAAATCCGCGCGGCACACATTGTCCTCCACGTTTGCCGTGCTGAGCAGTTGCGAACTGTACGCGCACCCGTGATTCGCGAACAACGTTTCAATGCCTGCCACGCCGACCGCGACCGTTTTTGCGCCTGCGCCGAAACCGGCGTAGGCGTGTGGTGTGAGCGTGCCGACGCTGATTCGCAAATCGGCTTGGCGGAAAAAACGATTGATGTGCACCGGCGTGCCGCGCGTGGTCTGCCCGAGAAATTCCAAATTTTCGTACGGCGTGTTTTGATGCACGACGTAATTTTGTACGATGGGCAATCCCAGTTTTTTGACGAGGTCGGCACGATTCATCGGCGTGTGCGCGCCCAAGCCAATGATGAACCACACGTTGTCGCCAACAATTCCACCGGCATCCAGTTCCGCGAGAAGCGTCGGCAAGATTGCCGCGGTGTCTAAGGGGCGCGTAATGTCTTCGACGACGATGACGGCTTGGCGGTGCTGGCGCGCCAGGTCTTGCAACGACGGCGCACCGAACGGTTGCCGCAACGCGCGCGCGACGATCTCGGCATCCGCCGTCGGCGCATCGCGCATCGCCGCAACGGTCACACGCCAATCATGTGGGAACGTCAACGCGAGTTCCGTTTCGCCGTACCACGCCTGCCAGGGAATCTTGATTTCCATCGTTCTCTCCCAGACCCGCCAGGTTTAGGTCTTATGTTCTCGCCGGAAAATTCAGGATCACGCGCGCTTCGGCGGGCGTCGCTGGTTCGCGTCCGACCATTCGTCCAATCTGCACGGCTTTTTCAACCTGGTCCCAACTGCCTTTCGAAAGTGTGCGCGTCGCGGGATCAATGTAAATGTTGTCTTCGAGTCCGACGCGAATGTGACCGCCAAACGCCGCCGACGCCAGCGCGACCGGAAAACACGCATTGCCGACGCCGATGCCTTGCCAGGTCGAACCTGCCGGGATCGCGTGAAGGAAACTCGCGAGTGAATCCGCATCGAACCGATTGCCGCCCAGCACGCCGAACACGAATGAAAAGTGCAAAGGCGCGACGAGGAAATCGTAATACTGTTGGAAGAAATAAACATTGTGAACGTGCGATACGGCGAAACATTCCAGCTCCGGTTTGATCGCTTTTTGTTTCATCAATCCGCCGTACTCGATGGTGGCTTTGAAGGGATTGTCGTACGTCAAGTCGTAGATGATCGAACCATCTTTGAAATTGGCGAAACAAAAATTGGTCGTCCCTGGATTGAGCGACGCCATCTCCGGCGATTCGTGGAGCAAAACATTTTTGCGATTGTTCAGATCAATTCCCGGACCCAATCCGCCGGTGCTCAAGTTGAGGATGACGCTGGTCTCTTGACGAATCGCCTGCGTCACATCTTGGATGATCGTGGGATCGAAGGTTTGCCAGCCCGAGTTGGGGTCGCGAAAATGAATGTGCACGATTGCCGCGCCGGACTCTTCACAGCGTTTCGCTTCGCGCACAAATTCTTCGACGGTATACGGCACGTTTGGATTTTGTTCTTTGCGCGTCGCGCCGCCGGTCAACGCGGCGGTAATCACCATCTTGTCTGCCATTCTTCTCCCTCCGTAATGACGTTCCGCCGGAACTTCATTACAGCAATTCGTACTACTCCGCCCATCTCAATTTTAGCCACAGAGTACACAGAGGTCACAGAGAAATATTATTTCTTTCTCTGTGATCCCTGTGTCCTCTGTGGCACACCTGAGCCATTACAACAATTCAAAAATTCCCGCCGCGCCCATTCCGCCGCCGATGCACATTGTGACCATTCCGAATTGGACTTGGCGGCGGCGCATCTCGTCGAGAATTTGCACGGTCAGTTTCGCGCCACTGCAACCGAGCGGATGACCGAGCGCGATCGCACCACCGTTGACGTTCGTGATTTCTTCGTTCAAGCCCAGTTCGCGAATGACCGCGAGCGATTGCGCGGCGAACGCTTCGTTGAGTTCGATCAAGCCAATGTCCTCAAGTGCCAGCCCGGTGAATTTCAACACTTTGGGAATGGCGACGAGGGGACCAATCCCCATCAAATCCGGCGGCACGCCGCCGACCGCAAAGCCGACAAATCGCGCGAGCAGTTGGATGCCGCGCGCTTGGGCGAGTTCGCTTTCCATCACGATCACCGCCGCCGCGCCGTCCGACGTTTGCGACGCGTTGCCCGCCGTTACGGTGCCGGTCGGTGAGAATGCCGGTTGCAACTTGGCGAGCGCGTCGAGCGATGTGTCGCGGCGCGGGCCTTCGTCCGTGTCGAAGATCGTCGTGCGCGTGACCGGCTTGCCGTTCTGCAAAACGGTTTGCTCGATTGGGAGCGGCACGATCCCAGGTTTGAATTTGCCTGCGTCAATCGCCGCAATCGCGCGTTGATGGCTCTGCATCGCAAAGCAATCTTGATCTTGGCGGCTAATGCCGTACTTGCGCGCGACGTTTTCGGCGGTCTGTCCCATCGTCGAGTACGGCGCGGGATAATTTTCGATCAACCAGGGATTGGGCATCAGTTTGGCGCGATCCATCGGCAACATACTCATTGACTCGACGCCGCCAGCGATAATGCACGAACCCATCCCCGCCATAATTTGTTGCGCGGCGAGCGCAATCGTTTGCAAGCCGGACGAGCAAAAGCGATTGACGGTCATCGCCGCCGCAGTGTGCGGCAAGCCCGCGCGCAACGCCGCAATGCGCGCGATATTCATGCCTTGTTCCGCTTCGGGAATCGCGCAACCCAGCATCACATCTTCGACATCTGCCGGTTGAACCGCCGGCGCGCGACTCATCACTTGTTGAATGACGACGCCGGCCATATCATCCGGGCGCACATCCGCCAACGCGCCGCGTTTCGATTTACCGACCGCCGTACGCACGGCGGATACGATGACTGCTTGTTTCATTTGGATTATCTCCTCCACCTAATTCCGCAACGGCTTGCCGGTTTTCAACATCTGCTGAACGCGTGCGAGTGATTTTTCTGTGCCCAACAGAAACAGAAATGTTTCGCGTTCGAGATCGAGAATATAATCGGCGTCCACCCATTGCGGGCGCGTCAGTTTGCCGCCGGTGAGAATGGAAGCGGTCTGGTTCGCGATCAATGCATCGTGTTCCGAAATATATCCGGCTTCTTTCATCGCCCAGACCATCGTTTGCAGTAACGCCAATCCGTTCGCGCCCGCCGCCCAAATTTCGCCGGCGCGATTCGGCGGACGATAGCCGGTCGCCGCGAGCGTCAACACCATTTGCTTGGCTTCATAGATTAGATGATCGGCGTTAACGAGCGTGCGATCGGTCGCGGTGAGGAATCCCATCTGCCGCGCTTCTTCCGCGCTCCCGCTCACTTTAGCCAACGCGATCATTTCAAAAACCTTTTGCAAGTACGGCAACGGATCGCCTGCGCCGCCGCGCGCGATGGGCGACACCACGCGGCGCAACGGTTCTTTGCATCCGCCCAATGCCGGGACGACGCCGACGCCGGCTTCGACTTGCCCGATGTACGCTTCGGACCCGGCGCAAATCGCGGATGCCGCCATCATCACTTCCGCGCCGCCGCCCAATACCATTCCGAACGGCGCGCTCACAACCGGCTTGGGGCTGTATCGAAAACGCAGTAACGACTGTTGCACTTCTTTGATGAGCGCATCCATCTTTGCCCACTCGCGGCTCTGCGCGTACTCGACAAAGAGATTGAGATTCGCGCCCGCGCAAAAGTTCGCACCTTGATTGCCAATGACCATCCCGACCCAATCGTTTTCGAGTTCGTCGCCCGCGCGGCGAATCATTGCAAACACATCCGAGTCGAGCGCGTTCGCCTTTGAGTGAAATTCGAGACACAGCACCCCATCGCCCAGGTTTAGCAAACTCGCGCCGGGATTGCGCGCGAGGATGCGCGTCTGATCCTGCTTGATGTTCGCGATTACGATGGACTTGGTATCGGATCCGGCGCGCACGTAATCCTGGCGCGCGCAATCATAGTACTCGAGCGCGCCATTCGTCGTGCGATAAAATGAAGGATGCCCCGTCGCGAGCATTTCCTCGACCCAGGGCGTTACCGTCATTCCGCGCGCTTGCATTTGCGCGACCGAATCCGCAACGCCAAGCGCATCCCAGATTTCAAACGGACCCAACTCGTGACCGAAACCCCACTTGCACGCATTGTCAATCGCGAACAAATCATCCGCGATTTCCGGGATGACGCTCGCCGAATAGTTGACGCTGAACGCGGTCGTGTCCCACACGAATTGCGCGGCGCGGTCGCCGCCGTTCCACGCGGCGCGGCACACTTGTTTGATCCGCTCGCCGGTGGGCGCGACCTTGCCGAGTTTTTCGATCGACTCGAAACGCGCTTCACTCGGCGCAATGTAATCCAACGTCGCCGGGTCAAGCGTCCAAAATTCACGCCCCTGGTCGGTTTTCACTTGCTTGTAAAAACCTTGTTGCGTTTTGTTGCCCAACCATTTGCGTTGAACCATGGCGTCGAGCAGAGCCAGCATCTTGGGATGTTGGATCGTTTCGCGATACGCGTCGTGCGCGATGAGCGGGTACAGATTCGCGTTGACGTGCGTCATCACGTCAATGCCGATCAAATCGTACAAACGAAACGTCGCGGTCTTTGGATGCCCGATCAGCGGACCGGTGAGCGCGTCTACATCGGCGATGCTATAGCCGTGATCCAACGCGTAGTTGAGCGTGTACGTGCCGGCAATCGAGATGAAACGATTCGCGATAAAGTTCGGCGTGTCCTTGCAAATCACCACGCCCTTGCCCAGGATCGTCGTCGCAAACTCGCGCATAAATTCGACGACGGCAGGTTTCGTTTCAGCGTGCGGAATCACTTCGAGGAGTTTGAGATAGCGCGGGGGATTGAAAAAATGTGTGCCGATGAAATGGGCTTTGAAATCGGCGGAACAATTCGCGGCAATGTCCTTGAGCGGAATGCCCGACGTGTTCGTGCTGACGATGCTGTTGGGCTTGCGCGTTTTTTCGATGTGCGCCATCAATTGTTGTTTGATGTCGAGCCGCTCGACGACGACTTCGATGATCCAGTCGGCTTGCGCGACGCAATCGAAATCGTCTTCCAAATTTCCGAGCGTTACGCGATTCGCCATTTCACTCGTAAACAAATTTGCCGGCCGCGCTTTGACACAGCGTTGCCAACCTTCGTTGACGATGCGATTGCGGACTGCGCGGCTGGTCAGTGCGAGTCCCTTGCTCTGTTCGTCTGCCGTCAATTCGCGCGGCGCAATGTCGAGCAAGTGGGACGCGATGCCGACGTTGGCGAGATGCGCGGCAATCGCCGCGCCCATTGCGCCCGCGCCAATCACAACCGCATGATTGATGGTGTACTTCATTCATTCCTCCGTTGGGAATGTAGAGACGCTGCATGCAACGTTTCTACGTTTTTATGCAACGATGAGATGCGGCGCGACTTGGTGCGCGTGGGATTTGAGCAATAGCAGTGTTTCACCAATCGCAACGATGGCTTGATCAATTTCTGTTTCAGTCATCGGCGTCGAGACGCTGAACAAGCCGCGCGTCGCGCAAAAGATGCCGCGATTCATCAGTTCGAGGTGGAACAAGCGCGGCAAGTCGGCGGCTCTGCCCATCGCGAGTAATGCCTGACGCGAGTTGGTCGCAACATTGGTCGTCCAATGCACTTGGACGAGCGAACCGCGCCCGCTCGAACGTCCGCGCAGTCCCGCCGCTTTGAACGCCGCGTCTACGCCGGCGGCGAGCCGTTCGCCCAACGCGTTGATGCGATCAATTTCCGGCTGACCGTACTGTTTTAACGTGGCGACGCCCGCCGCCATCGAAACCGGCTGTCCGCAGAAGGTGCCGCCGTGATATATCGTTTGCGGATGCGCTGGATCAAAGCGCGCCATAATTTCTTGTTTGCCGCCGAACGCGCCGACCGGAAATCCGCCGCCGATAATTTTGCCGAGCGTCGTCAAATCGGGAATGACGCCGGTGATTTTTTGCATGCCGCCCAAACTGACGCGGAAAGTGATGATTTCATCAAAGATGAGCAGGACGCCGTACTGGTCCGCGAGCGCGCGCATACCTTCGAGATAAGCGGGTTGCGGTGGAATCGCGCCGCCCGCGCCCAGCACTGGCTCCATCATTATCGCGGCGACCTGGTTTTGATATTTCCGCAAAACTTGTTCGGTGATTTCCAAATCGTTGAAAGGCACGACCGCCATTCCATCCAACACGCACGCGGGAATGCCCGACCATGTGATGCTCGGTGTGGGGATACCGGTCGCCGCAAAATCCGGCTTGACGTTGACGCCGGCAAAATCGTGATGCCCGTGATACCCGCCGTCCATTTTGATGATGAGGTCTTTGCCGGTGTGAGCGCGCGCGGCGCGCATCGCCATCATCGTCGCTTCGGTGCCGGAATTGTTAAACCGCACGCGATCGATGCCGGGCACGCGCGCGCAGATCATTTCGGCGAGTTCGGCTTGCGCGTTCGCCGGCGCGCCGAACACGACGCCGCGTGCGACCTGATCAAAGACGGCTTGATTGACCGCCGGTGAATTGTGTCCGTGAATCAGCGAGGTGTAATTGTTGAGGAAATCAATGTAACGGTTGCCATCCGCATCGTACAGAAAACAGCCGGCACCCTTTTCCATATACGAAGGATAGGGGAAAAAATACGTCGTCGAGCGGGTGTCGCCGCCGGGCAAGAAATTTTTTGCCCCGGCATCTTTCGCGTGCGAGGCGCGCGACCGGTTTTCGTACCGCGCGACAATCTCTTGAGCGATTGGAATTGCCATTTCGTTTTCTCCTTGGAATAAAATCCGGCATTGGAATATCCGCGTAAAACGTCAAGCAAACCAAATTGACTTGTTGCGTGTGGAGGGGATTGGACGAGAGGGGAACAAGTGTCCCAAGCATACTTCAAGCGCGCTAGTCCGTCATCGTCCGAAAGGACAATGGGAGGGTATAATCTTTGGAGGAGTTATAGGAGATTCAATTCCCGCGCGCGCGCAGCGGCTTGCGTGCGATTATCAACGTCGAGCTTGCGAAAGATATTGCGCGCGTGCGCCTTGACGGTCGTCAAGGTGATGACGAGATGCTCGGCAATGTCGGCGTTCGACATCCCGGCGGCGAGCAAGCGGAGGACTTGCATTTCGCGTTCGGTCAAGGATTCACCGAGCGCGAGTGGCTGATCCCGCGCGGGTTGATCACACGCATTGAGTAAATACGCGGCATACACCGGGCGGATGTTTTTCGCGATGGCTAACCGGAGCAACGCGGCAATCGCGTGTCCCTCATCCACAAACAAGCGCGTATAGTTTTCTGGCTCGGCGAGTTCGAGCGCGCGCGCCAGGTCGTTCAACGGCTTGTCTGTTTCATTCTGGCTGTGCGCTTCGAGCGCGAGCAACATTAAAATTTCGATTTGACTGTGCGCGCGTCCGGCGTGTTCGGCTAATTCTAACAAGCGGTTCAAGAGTTGGCGAGTGGCAAGGGATTCGCTTACGCTGGATTTTTTAGCGAGCAACACGCGCGCCCAGGTGAGATAATCAAATTCGTTCGCGGCGGTTGGTTCGTCGTGCGCGCGCAAGCCGGACGCGCTTGCCCACGCGAACGCGACCGCCGAATCGAACGCGGCGGGCTGGATGCTCAGGCGCGCGCGCGTTGCCGCGACGAGACGCTGAAAACTGGGAATACCGGAGCCGCGCGCCAATTGTTCCGCGCGTTCGATCAGCGCGCGCAGATTGGTATGATCGCCGCGCGCCGCCACAATGCGCGCGAGCGAAAGCGTGCCGAGCATCGCATAGCGCGTATAGCCGCCGCGTTCGCAGTACGCGATGCCGGTTCGCAGATGACTTGTGGCGGCGGGAAACTCGTTCCACTCGCGCAAGAGTTCACCCAAGCCCACGTATGCTTCGCCGACTGGGAACAGGGGCGCGCGTTCGTTCGCACCCCAATCCAACACCGCGCGAAAATGCTGCGCCGCCTCACGCAACCTGGCTTGCGTAATTTTCAAATGTGCCAGATCATTGACCATGACCTGGGACAGTAACGGATTGCCCGCCGCCGTCGCGCACTGCACCGCTTGTTCGTACTGCCGCCGCGCATGATCCAGTTGATCAATTTGAAAATACGCGTCGCCCAGCACGCTGTGAACACCGCACCGCGCCAGCGAATGTTCCGGCGTTTGGCGCAACACCGGCAAACACAGATCAATCGCGCGTTGTCCCGCGCCTTGATAAACCGCGATGAACGCGCGCAAGATCGCGACCTCTTCCAGAATGCCTTCGACGGCTAGCCCAACATCCAAGCGGCGCAACGCATCCTGCAAGCGCGGCTCGATTGATTCGATGTTCGAGGTAACAAACAACGCCCAGGCATAAGTGAGCGAAAGACGCGGGCGCGCTTGCACGGCGTGATCGGGCAAAGCATCCATCCACGCTAGCAACGTCGCCGCTTCGCCGCGCATCGCCATCGTAGGTCCGGCGGATTCGATCAAACTCGCGGCGTGGGTAAAATCTTTCGCCGCCAACGCGTGCCCTACCGCTTCAAAGAGTCGTCCGTGCCGCGCGTTCCATTCGCTCGCGCGCCGATGCAACACGGGTAGTTGATCGGGCAGACTGGTTTCGAGACGATGGCGGAGTAAATCGGCAAAGAGCGAATAATAGCGATACCAATGCCGTTCGCCGTCGAGCGAAACCAGGAACAGATTCAAGCGTTCGATATTTTCCAGAATGGTTTGACTGTCCTGCCGACCGGTTACCGCATCGCACAACTCGCCGTTCAGCTGATCGAGGATCGCGGTCTGGAGCAAAAACTGTTGCATGTCCTGGGTTTGGTGCGAGAGCACTTCGTCCATCAAATAATCCAACACGTAACGATGACTGCCCGAAAAATCTTTGACGAATTGATGGGCGATTGTTTGATCGGTGCGCGCCGGATGCATGGTCGTAGGCACGAGCGGTTGGAGCGCCATTGCCGCAAGTTGTAACCCGGCAATCCAACCTTCCGTGCGCGATTCGAGCGCGGACACATCTTCGCGCGACAAGCCCAGCCGCATCACTTGGTTGAGGAGCGTCAAGGTTTCGTCCGCCGTGCAACGCAATTCCGGCGCGCGCAACTCATTCACTTGACGCCGCGCGCGCCAGCGCGCGATCGGCAACGGCGGATCCGCGCGGCAAGCCAGTACGACATGCAGGTGCGCGGGGGAATGATCGATCAAGAAACTAATGCTGGCGTGAATCAGCGTGGCTTCGATCAAATGATAATCGTCCAGCACGAGGATCACCGGGCCAGGCGTGTGCGCGATTTGATTGACCAGGATGGTCAACACACGATCGGTCCAGCCGGTGGAGAGTGGCGCGGGGTGCGCGGTAAATTGCGGCGGCGCTTGAAGCCAGGTGAGTATGTCTTGACCGATCAAGGGGCGAACGGTTTGCAGGGACGCGATCAAATAAGAGAGAAAGCGCACTGGATCATTATCGTTCGCGTCCAGGGACAACCACGCGGCGGGGACGCCGCTGACGCGAATCCATTCACTCACGAGTGAGGTTTTGCCAAAACCGGTCGGCGCGGAACACAGCGTTACCTTGCGTTGCAACCCCGCGCTTAATCGTTCGGTGAGACGCGGGCGCACCAAATAATCGCGTCGTTCGAAAGGTATATTTAATTTCGCGCTCAGGAGTTGATCCGGTTGCATTCACGCGTCAACAATACGAGGAACTGATCAGTGAAATGTTTGCTCCACGAACGACACACAGGGACACAAATTTTTTCCTTCGTGACTTTCGTGCTACGTGGGTCAATTTTTGTTTGGTTCAGCTTGTCCGAGTTAGGATACTACGGATCCAGCCAAACCCATTATAGCATGGTCAAAATGGGCTGGCAAGAACTCGCTTACATGGATGTAGTTCAGTTTAGGGGCAAGACGCGGAACAAGCACGCTTCGCTCCGTTCCGCTCAGGATGCTGGTCGCCCCCAAACTGAACTACACCTCGTTACATTCGCGTTCCTCCATTTGCAGATTATGCTATAATGCTATCGAGGATCGGATCATTGCAAAAGGAGAAAATTGAATGACCAGCGTTTCGATTTTTGGTTTGGGATTGATGGGACGACCGATGGCACGCGCGTTAATTGCGGCGGGCTATGACGTGCGCGGTTGGAATCGCTCGCCATTGTTGGAGGAGGCGTACCAGGGAATTGAATTGGTTGCCGATCTCGCGGACGCCGCCGCCGCGAACATTTGCTTGTTGATCCTCTTCGATTCGGTCGCGACGGACGCGGTGCTCGCGCAAATCGAACCGCATCTACATGCGGGACAACTCGTCCTGGATATGGGATCATCCGATCCCGTTCATTCCCAAGCGCACGCCCGCCGCCTCGCCGCGAAAAATATCAGCTGGGTTGATGCGCCCGTGTCCGGCGGCCCCGAAGGCGCGGCGGCGCGTACGTTGACCATTATGGCGGGCGCGACCGAATCCGACTATGCACAGGTCGAGCCACTGCTCAAGACGCTGGGAAGCAACGTGATGCGCGTCGGCGAACCTGGCGCGGGGCATACAATGAAAGTGATCAATCAACTGATCGTTGGCATCACGATTGCGGCGGTGGCAGAAGCGTTGACCCTCGCCGAAAAAATCGGAATCAATCCGCGGCTCGTTCAGCAAGTTCTCAAAGGCGGATTCGCGGATTCCAAGATTTTACAGATTCACGGCACACGCATGATTGATCGTCAGTACAAACCGGGCGCGGCGGTGCGCGTGCAACTCAAGGATTTGCGAATGGCAAAAAGTTTGGCAGACGCGGTCGCTTTGCGTTTGCCCCAACTCGATCAGATGCTTGGCGTGTATGAAACGCTGATCGCGCAAGGCGATGGAGAACTGGATCACTCCGCGCCGCATAAACTATTGTGGCAAGCATAAGCGAGCCCGAGGAGCCAAAAATGAAATACTATGAAAATGTCCTTGAGATGATCGGCAATACCCCTTTGCTCCGATTAAAGCGCTTGGCGCCGGAATACGAGCTTTACGCCAAATGCGAATTTATGAATCCGTTGAGCATAAAAGATCGTCCCGTCCTGCAGATCATCCAAGATGCCGAAAAGAATGGCTTACTGACGCCCGGTAGCACGCTCATCGAATGTACGAGCGGAAATACGGGAATGGCTGTCGCCTACGTTGCGGCGGTGAAAGGTTACAAAGCCATTTTGGTAATGTCAGAAATCCAAAGTGTAGAAAGGCGAAAAATCTTGCGCGCATTCGGGGCAGACCTGGTATTAACGCCAGCATCCGAAGGCACCGCTGGCGCGATGCGAAGACTAAAGGAACTCTGCGCCGAGCATCCCGAATTTTTCTATGTAGGACAACACATTAGCCCTTCCAATCCCCAGGCACATTATCAGACCACAGGTCCCGAGATCTGGCGCGACACGGAGGGGCGGGTGGATGTTCTTGTCGCCGGACTCGGAACCGGCGGAACAATCTGCGGCGTGGGACGATTCTTGAAAGAACACAAACCCGGCGTGAAACTGGTGGCTGTCGAGCCGAAACAATCTCCGTATATTTCACAAGGAATCTTTACGCCACATCGGATGATGGGTCTGGCACCGGGATTCGTCCCCGAAACGTTGGATCGTGCACTCTTGGATGAGATCATGTTGGTAAGCGAAGAAGAGGCATTTGCAATGTGTCGCAAATTGGCGCGTACGGAAGGAATGCTCGTCGGAATCTCTTCAGGTGCCACGGCACATGCCGCCTGCCAAATCGCCCAGTCTTTTGGATCCACGAACTTGACAATCGTCTGTATGTTTGCGGATACAGGTCAGCGTTATCTCAGCGTCGAGGGATTGTTTGACACATAGGGTGCGATCCGTGTGGTCGCCCGGACGGGGCGAGGACAAGCCATCGCCCCTACTGACCTTGCTCTAGTGTTCGTCTAAAAACGTGACGCGCATCCTTTGAAAGGGTGTGCGTTAAATTTTGTACTGCCCAACACACACAAATTCAGAAGAAACCTATTGACAAATCAAATAATGTCAATATAATTGTATACGACATTATTGTATACAATAAACAATCGTGTTTGTAAAAATCAACAATTATTTTGCTGAATTATGGAGGTACTGTGGAACGCATCGGTTTCATCGGACTGGGTATTATGGGTCAACCAATGGCAAAGCATTTATTGCGCGCGAATTACCCACTCACCGCGCTCGATCTCAATCCGGCTTTGCAATCTGAACTGGTATCTTCTGGAGCAATTGCCGGGACGAGTCTTGAGCAAGTCGCGCGTGGCAACGATGTGATTATCACAATGTTGCCCGATTCTCCTGATGTCGAGTCGGTTATGTTTGGCATAGATGGGGTCATGCAAGGATTACGTCCCGGTAGTCTTGTCATTGATATGAGCACGATTCTGCCTTCAATGGCGCGGCGTGTAACTTTGGCGGCGCGTGCCAAAGGTGCCGATGGATTGGATGCCCCAGTTTCAGGCGGTCAAGTCGGAGCCATTAATGCTATCTTGACCATTATGGTTGGTGGTTCACAATCGGCTTTTGAGCGGGCGAAACCAATCTTTGAAAAGATGGGCAAGAATATCACCCTGGTCGGAGAAGCTGGTGCCGGTCAAGTGACCAAAGCGGCAAACCAAGCCATCGTAGGCATCACGATCGCGGCGGTCAGTGAAGCACTACTTTTAGCATCCAAGGCAGGCGTCGATCCCAAAAAGGTACGTGAAGCCCTGATGGGCGGCTTTGCCCAAAGTCGGATCCTCGAGTTGCATGGGAACCGAATGATTGAGCGGAATTTTCAACCAGGATTCAAGATCAAGTTACATCGCAAGGACATGGCGATTATCCAAAACACGGCGCGAGAATTGGGACTGGCGTTGCCGCTCTCCGCCCAAGTGGCTGAGATGATGAATGCCCTGATCGCGCACGGCGGCGGCGAACTGGATCATTCGGCATTGGTCAATATCTATGAAGAGTTGGCGCAAACTCGTATAACAAATCCACAATGATGGAGAGCCGAGAAAAAATGACCGGGAAACAGTCCAGCCCGTACGGAAGTTGGAGGTCGCCGATTTCCGCAGAGATTGTCGCCGCAAGCCCAATGAATTGGTTAGGGCATCTCTGTACTGAAGGCGATCAGTTGTTTGTGCTTCGCGCGTTTCCGCAACAAGGTGGGCGCGGTGGAGTTGCGCGGGTGCATTTTGATGGGGATCGGATCGAGTATGAAGACATCACACCGACCGCATATTCCGTTCGCTCGCGTGTCTATGAATATGGCGGACAGGGTTTTGCAGTCAAAGACGGCGTGATCTACTTTTCCAATTTTCCAGATGATCGCCTTTATCGGCAACGCCCCGGCGAAGAACCCAAACCGATCACTTCCGGGGGCGCGATGCGCTATGGTGATTTAACGATTGACCCGGTTCGCAATCGTCTGATTTGTGTGCGCGAAGATCGTCGTCCAATGACCACCGCGCCCGCCGGTGAAAATGCCGAACCCGTCCACACGATTGCCGCAGTAAACCTGAATCCCGATTCGACGATTGTGCCGTCTGATCGCGAATATTATGGAACAGTGTTATGGGAAGGCGCAGACTTTGTTGCCTTTCCAACGATTAGCCCCGATGGACGCCAACTTGCCTGGGTTGCTTGGAACCACCCAAACATGCCTTTTTTCAGTAGCGCACTCTGGCTTGCAGATTTAGCCGACGATGGAACTCTGATCAATCCACGCCAAATTGTTCCCGAATGTGAAGAAAGCATTACCGATCCGCGATTCTCGCCTGACGGAATTTTGTATTTCTGTTCTGATCGGTCCAATTGGTGGAATCTCTATCGTTGGATTCAAAATGGAACGACCGAAGGAATGATAGAATCGGTTTGTCCGATTGCCGCCGAGTTTGGCAATCCATACTGGAATGTCGGACTCACGGTTTATCGCTTTCTTTCCCCCACGCGCATCCTCGCTCCCTACAATGATTGTGGCACCTGGCACATTGGCGTGATTGATACCGAAACGCACCAGATGGATAAAGTGCCAACTCCGTACACCTTCATCGTTCGCTTGGCAACTGCTGGGAATGTTGGCTATATGATCGCTGGATCGCCGCGATTGCCGCGTCAACTGATCCGATTGGATTTGACGAGTGGTGAGTTGCGCGTGCTCGACAGCAGTGTGCATTATGATATTCCGCCAGAAGATATTTCTCCCGGGCAACATATTGGTTTTCCAACTGAACACGGATTGATGGCGTACGGCTTTTATCATCCGCCGGTCAATCGAGATTTTCAAGCGCCCGCGAATGAATTACCTCCGTTGATTGTCGAGTGTCATGGCGGTCCGACGGGATCAACCAAGAACGCGTTGGATATGCAAGTGCAGTATTGGACAAGTCGGGGTTTTGCAGTCTTATGTCTCAATTATGGCGGCAGTGCCGGTTATGGTCGCGAGTACCGCAATCGCTTGCGAAATAATTGGGGCGTTGTGGATGTGAACGATGCCGTGAATGGAGCGCGCTACCTGGTTGAACAGGGTTTAGTTGATCCAAACCGGACGATTGTGCGTGGTGGGAGTGCGGGCGGCTATTTAACTTTTGCCGCGTTAGCATTCCGAAATTATTTCAAAGCAGGTTCGGCGCTCTTTGGCATCAGCGATCTAGAAGTGTGGCATTTGGAGACCCATAAGTACGAGTCGCACTATGCCGAAACACTCGTGGGCCCATATCCCGCGATGCGCGATTTGTATCACGAACGTTCACCGTATCGTAAAGCCAATCAGATCAACGCGCCGATGATCATTACCCAGGGATCAGATGATAAAGTCGTCCCGCCCAACCAGTCGCGTTTTGTGGCAGATAGTTTACGCACGCGCGGCGTGCCGGTTGTGTATTTGGAATTTGAAGGCGAGGCGCATGGGTTTCGCAAGTTCGAAACCGTGTTGACCGTATTGCGATCGGAACTGACATTCTTTGGACGGATCTTTGGATTCACCCCGGCGCACCACTTGCCCGCGTTGAAGATTGACAACTTGCCATTGGTAGACGCAGTGAAATAATTTGTTGAGCGGTTGATCAGGAGTGATGAATGGAAACTCTGGCTCGACAAGTTTTTGTATCTCCAACTGATACAAAAACTCTTGAGACATTAGAAAGTATTCAGCGTCGCCTGCTGTGGTTGGCGACCTATATGATTCACTATGCCAACCACATCCGCCCGAATCCGGATGGGACCAAGGTGGGCGGGCACCAAGCATCTTCAGCGTCCGTTGTCAGTATCCTGACTGCATTATATTTTCATTTTCTTCAGCCGGGCGATCGCATTTCGATCAAACCGCATGCTTCCCCTGTCCTACATGCCATTCAGTACTTGTTAGGACAACTTCCGCGCGAATATCTGATGACATTGCGCGCCTACAAAGGATTGCAAGCATATCCGAGTCGCACCAAAGATCCGGATCGGGTGGATTTTTCCACCGGGTCGGTTGGGTTCGGCGCGGTTGCGCCGGTTTTTGCCGCGTTAGCGCACAAATACGCCAGCGCGCATTTTGGTGCGGTGACCTCGCGCCATTTTATCGCATTGGTCGGCGACGCCGAATTGGATGAAGGCAATGTCTGGGAAGCAGTATTGGACGAGTCCACCGAAAAGTTGGACAATTTGTTTTGGATTGTGGATTTGAACCGCCAGAGTCTTGACCGAGTTGTCCCAGGCATCCGCGCGGCACGGCTCAAGCACTTGTTTTTAGATCATGGCTGGCGTGTGTTTGAAGCCAAGTACGGGCGCCGTTTGCAGGAATTGTTCGCGCAACCGGGCGGCGAAGCTCTACGAAGATGTATTGACGAAATGAGCAATGAAGAATACCAATCGCTCCTTCGCATCCCGGGGGATCAGCTCCGCAGACGCCTCGCGCAAAATAATCCAGCCCTTGAATCCATTATCCAAAATGTGCCGGATGAGGAACTCGGCTCAGTCCTTGCGAATCTGGGCGGACACGACCTGGCAGTTTTGATTGATGTATTCGGTCAAGCGATGCAGTCGCATGGTCATCCCGTGATCATTTTTTGCTATACCGTCAAGGGCTGGGGTTTGCCCATTGCTGGCGATCCGCTCAATCATTCGAAATTGCTCAGCGCGGAACAGATCGAATCTTTGCGCGAACAGTTAGGGATTGCACCTGGATCGGAATGGGATATTTTTGACGAAAATTCCAACGAAGGACAATTGTGCAAAGAGGTTGCTCACAGTCTCTACACATTGGCAGAACCGGCGCGCGACTTGGCGCCGACCATTGTCCCGGAAAGTTTACCTGGTGTGTCGTATGACAACTTGATCAGTTCCCAGGAAACTTTTGGGCGATTGCTCTATCGAATTGCAGAAATACCCGAGCTATGCCAGCGAATCGTCACCAGTTCACCCGACGTTTCGATCTCGACCAATTTAGCCGGTTGGATCAACAAGGTCGGCGCATTCAAACTCGCCGAAGTGACCGATTACGAAGGCGATGCCCAACGCCTCCTCAAGTGGTCGTGGGGGTTGAAAGGACAACACATCGAACTCGGCATTTCGGAGATGAACCTTTTCGTGTTGCTGGGCATGTTTGGGCTTGCCGCGGAATTGTGCGGGCAACTCACCATCCCCATTGGAACCGTCTACGATCCATTTGTGTGTCGTGGTTTGGATGCCTTAATCTACGCGCTCTATTCCGGCTCTAAATTCATTTTTGCCGGCACGCCTTCCGGCATATCGCTCGCGCCCGAAGGCGGGGCACATCAATCGAGCATCACCAGTTCGATCGGCGTCGAACTTCCCAGGTTGCAAATGTACGAACCTTGTTTCGCGCGCGAAGTGGAATGGGTATTGCTCGAAGCGATCCGAGAATGTTTTGATCGAAAGCATGGACGCGCGTCGTATCTCCGGCTAACTACGAAACCGATTGATCAGCGTCTACTTGATCCGGTATTGCATCGTTTGGGCGAAACCAGGTTACGTCAGCAGGTATTGGCAGGTGGATACCGTTTGCGCGATTGGCATGATGCGGGTCCGCAAGTGGACAATCGTTATATCGTTCAAATTGCCACGAGCGGCGCGCTGATTCCTGAGGCATGCACCGCCGCGGCAATGTTGTGGGAGGAAGGTGTCGCGGCGAACGTGCTCAACATCACCGGCGCGCGACGATTGTTTGAAACTTGGAGGGCGCAACATCCGCTGGCATTTCCAACTCCATTATTCGATTGGTTAATTTTGCCTTCCGAGCGGCGTGCGCCAATTGTGACCGTCCAAGACGCGTCTTCGCACTCGATCGCGTGGTTGGGCAGTATATTTGGAGTACCGGGGTGTGCCCTGGGAGTTGATGCGTTTGGACAATCGGGCACGCGAGATGATTTGTACCGGCATTACCAAGTGGATGCCCAATCCATTGTCTCTGCCGCGTTTTCCTTGCTCGATGTAACTTTGGCGTGATCTTGACAATCGGCAACTAGAGGTTCCGCAGATGACCGAAATTGTTCCGATGCCCAATCTCGGTTTTGAAACCCGGGAGGGCAAACTGATCCGCATGGTTGTGCTCGAAGGTCAACCCATCCACAAAGGTCAGGTGTTGGCAGAGGTGGAAGCAGACAAGGCGACCGTCGAAGTCGAGTCGCCGATCAATGGGCATGTGATTACCTGGCTCGTGCAAGAAGGACAAACGGTTGCGGTTGGCAAAGACCTGGTTGTGATTGCGCCACTAGGTGAAACAGCAGAACCGCTTGTCGATCAAGCGTCCCTGGTTTCTTTACAGCAAAAGCAAGTACCAGTCGCGCCAGCACCAAGCACTTTAGTTTCTCGTCCTGCGACTATGATGCAATTTGAATCCAACTACACTGTTGCCCCAATCGGCGAAACCCAGGAAACATTGCCCCGAATGTCGCCCGTCGCGCGACGCATGGCTGAAGAATTGGGAATTGATCCACGTCAAATCAAAGGCACAGGCCCACACGGGCGCATCCTTAAACAAGACCTGCAAAACTTGGGGCAGGTGATCCCAGCCCAGCCCAACATTCCAACGCCAAATCTCCCGGTGCCCACACCGGGGAACGACGAGATTGTGGTTCCGCTTTCCAAACTGCGCGCAACGATCGGACATCGGATGGCGCAAAGCAAAGCAATGATGCCGCATCTGTATGTGACGAACACGATTGATATGGGACCGGCGATAGAATTACGTCGTCAGTTGAATGAACTGTTGGATGAAGACAACACACTTTCTTTGAATGATTTGATCATGCGGGCGACCGCCTTGACTCTGCACGAGTTTCCCAACCTGAATGCTTCGTTGCGCGGCGATGCGATTATCCACCACACGCGTGTTCACCTAGGAATGGCAGTTGCAGTGCCGAACGGATTGCTCACGGTTGTGATCCGGGATTGTGATACCAAATCGTTGAAAGAAATAGCTAGCGCGACCCAGCAACTTGCGAAGCGCGCGCGGGCGGGAAAAATCAAACCAGAAGATGTTGGCGGTTCAACGTTCACGATTTCTAATTTGGGGATGTTCAACATCGAATCATTCGCGGCAATTATCAATCCGCCCGAATCAGCCATCCTGGGTGTGAGCACAGCCAAGCAAGTGCCGGTAGTGATCAATGGATCGCTTGCTGTTGGTTGGCGTATGCTGGTAACGCTCTCGGCGGATCATCGTGTTACGGATGGTGTCGAGGTCGCGCAATTTCTGCAAGCGTTGAGACAAAAACTAGAGAAACCGTTGGAGTTGGTTTTGTAGGAGGATCTGTATGGAAAACCGGTTTGATCAAGCAACCCTTAAACAAATCTCTGCACCATCCCGACGTTCCGATATCGTCTACGAAGCCATTCGCGGCGCGATTATTCACCGACGCATCAAGAAAGGCGAATGGTTGCGCGAAATCCCCATCGCCGAAGAACTCGGTGTCAGTCGAACGATGGTGCGCGATGCGCTCACGCGCCTCGTAACCGAAGGACTCGCGGTCGAAGTACCCTACAAAGGCGTCCAGGCGGCGGGAGTAACAACGGCAGAGTTGGAAGAAGTTTATACCATCCGCGCCAAGTTAGAATCCTGGGCATTTGAGCTGGCGATCGAACACTTGACCGATCAGGATATCAAAAAGATGCGCGAGCTTCTCCCCAAAGCGATGCTCGATCCTTCGCTCAAGGAGTTTGAAAAAACACGCAATGCCAATCGTGAATTTCATTGGATTGCGATTCGCGCCACGGAGCGACGACATTTGATTCGGATGCTGGAACAAATCTGGGATATGCTTCCTTCCGACCTGGTCTACCCGGAACTCACGCAAACGGAACGTGAACAAGTCGCCGCCGTAGAGATGCAGGCGCATACTCAAATTCTTCAAGCCATCGAAGCCAAAGACCGCCAACGAGTTAGCGATCTGATTGTTACGCATATCTTGAATTCGCTCCGCTATTCAGCGCCGGTCCTGGAAAAAAATGTGGATCGCATTGAAGAACTGACAACCGTATGACACTGGGTGAGAAGAGGTCATAGCATGGTCAGGTATATTTTCCGTCGCTTGCTCTTGATGATCCCGCTTTTGTTGGCGGTATCACTTTTAACCTTTATCTTGATCCGGCTTGTGCCCGGCGATCCAGTTTCGGCGCAATTCGGTCTCGACCCAGAACGGATGGATATCCAACAACTCGATCGCATCCGTGAAGAGTTGGGATTGAATGATCCATTGCCGATTCAGTACCTGCGCTACTTGGGCAATGTGGTGCGCGGCGATTTCGGTCGTTCGTTGAGCACACGCCGCGAAGTTGGACCCGATATCCTCCAACGACTTCCCGCAACGATCCAACTCGCGGTTGCCAGTATGATCGTCGTGATTCTCATCGCCATTCCACTCGGAATCATCTCCGCGCACAAGCGCGGATCATGGCTGGATAATTTGGCGATGGGCGCAAGTTTGTTTGGAGTCTCGATGCCCAATTTCTGGGTCGGAACGATGCTGATTTTATTGTTTTCGCTCACCTTAGGTTGGCTTCCCAGTGTCGCGCAGGGCGAGAGCATCACCGACCGGCTCAAAGCATTGATCCTGCCGGCGGTAACCCTGGGAACGAGTTTAGCCGGCTTGATGACGCGAATGACGCGGTCGAGTATGTTGGAAGTGCTGGGACAGGATTACATTCGAACGGCGCATGCCAAGGGTTTAAAGCATCGAACCGTCTTGATCCGTCACGGCTTGCGAACCGCGCTGATCCCGGTCGTTACTATCCTCGGTGTGCAATTTGCAAGTTTGCTTAGCGGCGCAGTGATCGTTGAAACTATCTTTGCGTGGCCCGGGATGGGGCGCCTCGCGGTCAACGCCATCTGGCGGCGCGATTATCCGGTGATTATGGGATGTGTCCTGGTCTTTGCAACCATCTTTGCGCTCGCGAACCTAATCGTGGATGTGCTCTACACTTTTCTTGATCCACGCATCCGGTACGAAAAGTAGGGAAGGAGCGAGTCAGGTGGCAACCAACCAACCGGCATCCGCATCAGAACGCCTCGCGCTGGAAATGAGAAAAACCGATCGCCAACCCCGGTCGCTATGGAGCGATGTGTGGCGACAAATGCGTCGCAATCGTTTTGCGATCGGCGGTATGATCATTCTGGCGATTTTAATTTTTCTTGCAATCGCGGCACCCTGGATCGCTCCCGAAGACCCCTTAAAAATGGACCTCGCTAACGCGTTTCAACCGCCCGGCTCGGGAGGTCATTGGCTTGGGACAGACGAAATCGGTCGCGACCTCTTGAGCCGGCTGATTCACGGCGCGCGTATCTCTCTCGTCGTCGGCGTGATCGTCGTCGCCATTGCCGGCAGTATCGGGGTAACGCTCGGCGCGATCAGCGGATATTATGGCGGCGTGCTCGATACCGTTATTATGCGCGTCGTAGATGTGCTGTATGCGTTTCCGTTTTTAATTCTCGCGCTTGCGGTTGTCGCTGTATTGGGACCCAGTTTGACGAATATGATGCTTGTGCTTGGTTTCGTAAACTGGATCGGCTATGCGCGCTTGGTGCGTGCCACGGTTCTGTCATTACGTGAATCTGACTTTGTGACTGCGGCGCACGCGGTGGGAGTTACCGATTACCGCATCCTTTGGCGACACATTCTGCCCAACACCCTCGGAGTTGTGATCGTGCAAGCAACCTTTGGTGTCGCGGCGGCAATCCTGGCGGCATCTGGCTTGAGCTTCCTGGGTATGGGCGCGCAACCGCCAACCCCAGAGTGGGGCGCGATGCTCAACAAAGGTCGCGACTATTTGCGGAATCAACCGATATTATCCATCGCGCCCGGACTGATGATCATGATCACCGTCCTGGCAATCAACTTTGTCGGCGATGCAATGCGGGATGCGTTTGATCCACGTATCCGCCGGTAATTTTTCGCACATATTCGGAAGGAGGTGAGCCAGTTCTATTCGATTCCTATTTCATACCCAGCAAACCTGATTCTGCAGATTGACGCGGTTTGTGCAGTAGTCAGAGCCAACCAGAACCGCGATGTTGGGTTCGATTGGATTTTACGATCCAATCCTCAGTCAGAGTTTCCTCAGGAGGAGGAGTAAAATGAACAAACCGATTCGATGGGTGGTTTGTTTGATCACGATCCTTATGATCCTTGCCGCTTGCGCGACACCGCCGGCTCCAACCGCAACGCCGCAACCTGCCGCGCCCGTGGCAACCGCAAAACCGGAACCCACCAAGGCACCGGTTGCTCAGCCCACTGCGCCAGCCGCAACCACCAAACCAGAACCAACCAAAGCGACCACCGGCGCGGCGACCGCCGTCCCGACGGTTAATCGCGCGGCGGATCCAAAATTCGGCGGCAGGTTGAGAGCATCTACTGGCGCGTTGATCCAATTCGATGAAGTGTTGTCCAGCGATGGTCCTTCGCAACAAGCGATGTCTAGCATCCATGGCTATCTCTTTCGCCGGCAGGATTTTGGCGATCCCATTCCGGATCTGGCTGAATCCTGGGAATGGACGGACGATACCACCCTCGTATTCCGCCTGCGTCGCGGTGTAATGTTCCATGATGGCAACGAGATCTTTCCGGAAGGCAAAGGGCGCGAAGTGGTTGCCGATGATGTGGTGTTCAGCATGGAACGCTGGCTCACGATGAAAGGCACCAAGGTCACGTCCGATATTACCGATACCTACGATTCGATGACGGCGGTAGATAAATATACCGTCCGTTTGAAACTCAAAAAACCCGCCGGCGATTTATTCAATCAAGTGCGCGGGCTATCCAAACTTGCCATCATCCCCAAAGAAGCGGCAGACAAGTACGGTGAAGATTTTGGCAAAAAGCCGGTTGGGGCGGGACCGTTCAAGTTCGTCGAGTACGTGCCAGACGATCATCTCTTGCTTCGCCGCAATGAGGACTATTGGCTCCCGTGTTACCTCGACGAAGTGTACTACAAGGTTATTCCAGACACCAACGTGGCATTGATCGCGCTGGAAGCCGGCGATGTTGATTTCATTTCGGGTGTGCCGGGCGCGCAAGTAAATCGGATCGCGGCGGATCAACGATTCAATCAATACTATCTCCCCTCCAAGACGCCGCGGATGATCATGTTCCCAACGGGCGTTAAAGATTTCCAGGACAAGAAATTTCGCCAAGCGATTGCATGGGCAATTGACAGTCAAAAGATCGGTCCCAGCGTCTATGGCGCGGTCGCGGAAACGGGTTGTGGTAACGCGTCCAAGGGCGTGCCGGGATCAGTACCTGATCTCTGTCAAAAGTATTTTACATACAACCCGGATGGCGCAAAGAAACTCTTTGCCGAACTTGGGTGGACGGATTCCAATGGCGATGGAATCTTGGATAAGAACGGCGTCCGCATGGAAGAGATCAAGATCAATACGTTCAACACCGCCAGTATGCCCGCCGTGATCGAAATCGTGGTGACGCAATTGAAAGCCGTCGGCGTTCCCGCAGTGGCAGAGGTAGTTGAATTTGGCACCTGGTCAAACGCATACATCAGTGGCGCAAAGAACAGTCAAGCGAATCAGCGCAAGTTGATGTTGTGGGCGGGCTGTGGTGGACCAGGTGGATTCGCGCAGTGCTGGGCGCGCACAGCATCTTTCCCATCCGTGTTTGGTTTTGTGGACGAGGAGGTGTTCACTCTGATTGAGCAAGCCAACTCGACCCCGGATGTGAAAAAGCAGGACGCGCTTTTGCAAAAAGCAACCGAAAAAGTCTTTGGCGATTACTGGGTGATCAACGCCACCGGACCGATCGGCGCGTTGCAGGCATCGCAAAAGTACGTGAAAGAGTACGGCAGTGTCTATCGTTTCGACAATATCTGCACTGCTAAGAACAACGTGTGGTTGGACAAGAAGAAATAAACATCACCCCAATTGCGGAGATGAGGCGGAACCCTGCCTCACCTCCGCACGCGGCACAATTTCGAAAAGGAGATCGTCTGTGAGTACGCAAAATCAACATCCGATCAGTCAAGCAATCGAGGAACGTTTTATTCAACGGACATCCGAGTCACGCCGGGCAGACCAACAAGCCAAGCGCGTTTTGCCGGGTGGGGATAGTCGTTCCGCGACGTATTACGCGCCATATCCCGCGTATATGGAAAGAGGGACTGGATGCTATCTATTTGATTGCGATGAAAACGAATACATTGATTTTCTAAATAACTTTACCTCCCTAATTCATGGGCACGCGCATCAACCGACTCTCAACGCAATTCGCGATTACGCGACCCAAGGCACCGTCCTGGGTTCAGCGGCGCGCATCGCGCTGGAGCATGCCGAAATGCTATGTCGTCGGATACCGAGTATGGAGCTGGTGCGTTATTGCAACTCGGGTACCGAAGCGACCTTGATGGCAATCCGCGCCGCGCGCGCCTTCACCGACAAAGACGGCATCATCAAAATGGACGGCGGCTATCATGGATCGCACGATTCCGTCCAGGTCAATCTCCGACGCGATCTCACCGATCAGGATATGCAAGCAAGCCGCGCTCCATCCCGAGGCGTGCCGACATCGGTTTTGCAAGATGTGTTCGTCGTTCCCTTCAACGATTTGGGCGCGCTCGAATGTGTGCTAAAACAACACGGTCACAAGATTGCAAGTATCATTCTTGAACCGATGCTGGGGTCTGGGGGAGGTGTCGAGCCACAACCAGGATACCTCAAAAGTGTGCGCGATCTCGCCGACTGCTTTGGGGTCTTGCTCATCTTTGATGAAGTCCTGACTTTTCGTCTGGGCGTCGGCGGATTGCAGTCGGTTTATGAGGTCGCGCCCGATTTAACAACCCTGGGCAAAATCATCGGCGGAGGTTTGGCAATCGGGGCATTTGGCGGACGCAAGGACATTATGCTTCCTTTCGACCCGATGCATCCTCAATCCATTGCTCATTCGGGAACATTCAACGCGAACAATCTCACGATGGCGGCGGGCTTGGCTACGATGGGAGATTACGGCGCAGACCAGGTCGCGCGCATAAATAATTTAGGTCAGCGGCTCAAGGACGGATTCAACACCGCCTTCGATAATGCTGACATTCAAGCGCACGCTTCGGGGACGGGATCGATCATCAACATTCATTGGCAACGCGCGAATGTGCTAACCTCCCGCGAGGCGATTGCGGCGAAACTAGCGGCAAAGGCAGTCCCGCGATTGGTTCATTTGGAACTGATGAATCGCGGAATTTTTTCCGCGTCACGGCTCCAATTCGCCGTTTCGACGCCGATGACTGAACGCGAGATTGATCAGGCAATTCAATCGTTTGCCGAAGCGTTGCAAGTCGTTAAACCCTACATTGTTGATGAAACTCCACATTTGTTAAAGCAGAGATAAGCGTACCAAACGTAGGACAAATTTACAAATTTGCCTTACATATCCAGGGAGACGCAGATGAAAATTCCATGGCACGCCTGGTACGGCGACACCGAGATTGATCTGGAATTTCCGGCGGAATGGAATGTTACCAGGATCGGGATGGCTGACGCGCCCGCGGCGGATCGCGCACTTTTATACGCGGGTCTTCATAGCCCAATCGGAACTCCCCCACTGTGGGAAATGGCGAAGAAGAAAAAAACGGCAGTGATTGTCGTCGAAGACATCACACGCCCTTCGCCAATGGCGCAAATCATTCCCCAGGTTCTAACCGAGTTGGAATTTGGAGGCATTCGCCCCGAAGACACATACTTGCTTATGGCGTTAGGCGCACACACTCCAATGCGTCGCTCCGAATTGATTTTGAAACTGGGCGAGCAAGTGGTACGAAACTATACCATCTACCAAAATCACGTTCACGAGAATCGCGAATATCTGGGCGAGACTCAACGCGGCACACCGGTCTATATCAATCGCTTTTATCTTGAAGCAGACTTGCGGATTTCGTTGGGCGGGATCGTGCCGCACGGACTTGCCGGTTTTGCCGGCGGATACAAGACCGTCGCCGTGGGAGTGGCTGGGATCGAAACGCTTGCCACCAATCACGCGCGTCCCCGCACGACGCCGGGTCCCTGGGCGGGGCGGATCACTGGGAATGATCTTCGCAATGATCTTGAAGAAGTGGGTCGAATGGCGCGTCTCGATTTTATCGTTAATACCGTCGTCAACTCACGACGCGAGTTGGTTCGGTTATTTGCCGGTGATCCGATCCATGCCCACCGCGCGGGTGTACGGTTTGCGCGTCAAGTGTATACGACCAAATTGCCGCCCGTCGCTGATGTCGCGATCCTCAACGTCTATCCCAAAGACACAGACATTGCACAGTTGATCAACGCAATGAACGCGGTCGGGCGCAATTTCCAAAACGGAATCAAACCCGATGGATCAGGCGTGATGATCACCGCGTGTTCGCAAGGTGCAGGGATGCACTACCTGGATAGCATCGGCATGCGTGGATATGCCCCGTTCAGTCGAGAAAAACTTGGGCTGGGGAAAAATGGGCTGATTATTTTTTCCCCCAACCTATCGCGATCGGATATCGGGTGTTTTCCCGCGGATACAACTTTGTTCAACGAGTGGTCAAACGTGATCGAAGAATTAAAGCGGCGGCATGGCGATCGCGCCACCGTGTCGGTCTTTCCAAACGCGGCAATCCAATTGCCGGATTCGATCATTGATCCAGATGGGTAATTGTTTTGCCCAAAATCAGAAGAATCAGATTGGGTAGAGACGTTGCAGGCAACGTCTCTACGATCAATCCTGATTTGATATCGGCTGATCCAAATGAGGAGATCAAAATGGATTTGAAACAAATTGCCGCGAGTATTCCCGAGTACCGGGAGTTTTTGACGGTAGATGAACAATTCGCCGCGTACAAACAACTTGCCGCCGATTTTCCAGACCTGGTCACGATCCAAACGGTGGGGTATTCTAGGCAGGGTGTTCCCATCGAGTTGGTCAGCGTCGGCAACAGCAAAGAAAATGCTTTGGCAATTGCCGGAGCGCACGCCAATGAAACGTTCGGTAGCATCACTATCGCATTTTTGTCGCGCTATCTCTGCCAACACCCGGAACTCCGGGATGAACTTGGATACCGTTGGCATTTTATGACGTGTCTCGATATTGATGGGATGCGTTTGAATGAGCAATGGTTCAAAGGCGAATTTACTCCATTGACCTATTACGCAAATTTCTTTCGTCCGTTGATGCCGGAACAACCGGAAATGTTATTTCCCATCGAATACAAATCGCTTAAGTTCAACCGCCCGATGCCGGAAACCCTCGCGCTTAAAACCGCATTGGATTTACTGCACCCCAAAATTTTATTGTCCCTACACAACGCCGAATTGGGCGGCATCTATTACTATATGAGCCGATGTTGCGAACCCATACTTTCCCTGTTCGCGGAGATTCCATCCTGGTTTGGTTTGACCCTTGATTTGGGCGAGTCGGATCAAGCCGGTTATGTGGACAAGTACGCGCCCGCGACCTATCGAACGACGACGATTAAAGATGCGTACAACTTTATTGCGTCCAGCGGTGTGGCAGACCCGGCTAGCAGATTGGACTGGGGCGGCACCAGCAACGAATATGCGGAAGAAAATTTTGGGACATTTACATTGCTCACCGAAGTCCCCCATTGGACGGATGAACGCATCAATAATTTCACGCCCACCGATACCAGCCGCCGCCAAATGTTTCTGGAGAGTCTCGATCGGCAAGAAGAATTTTTCACCTGGTTGCAAACCCAGTTCGAATCGGTCAAAAATGATTTGCAACTCAACACACCGTTTCATCGCGCCGTGTCGGATCGGATCGTGTATTATTTGGGACGGATCCCGTTGCAACGGCAAGGGTTTATGAAAGCGGACGATACACAACGCGCCGCGACAGTGGCAGAGCAATTCAAAGTGCGCTATTGGAAAGAACACGAGAATCAACGTTTGCGCGGAATGTTTGTGCGAATGATTGACGCCGAGATCCAAGCCGGCAATCGCGCCGCATCCTGTGACGCGGCGCGACAAACCGTCGCCGCCAAATTGGAATCCGTCGCGCGCGCGCTGGAAAACGAAATTCACTATCGGCGCGTGTCCATTCGCAGTGCGGTGGGAGTGCAACTGTGTTCAGGTCTTGCGGCGGCGGAAGCCATTTCAAAAAAATGTTGAGCCGCGCGATCCACTGCAACCTCGCCAATGCAATGTTTGCGCGAAATGCAAAGATTTTTTCGTCCGCGAATGACGCCAATATCGCTCATCGTGTTTTCGATTCGCGTGATTCGCGCTATGCGCGGATAACTTGTTTGGTTACGGCTTGTTCGAGTTAGGGTAAGGACATGCAATCTCCGTTCAAAGTTGCTGATCGCGATTCAGTGGGGATGGATGCAGATACCCCTCGCTCAAACAAGGCGCGGCTTTCTAATCTGATTGAACACAATGCACCGTATCCGCTCACTTTGCGGCGCATTGTTCAAATGTGGTGGCCCCTGGTCGCAAGTTGGGTCATGATCATCGGCGAAGGTACCTTGATGGTCGCCATGATTACGCGTTTACCTCAGCCCGAGATCAATCTGGCGGCAGTGGGTGGAATTGTACGCGCAATGACTTTTGCGATCGAATCTCCAATCTTGATGCTGTTGACCGCGTCCGCCACACTTTGCAAGGATTGGAATTCGTATCGGCGGCTCCGCACATTTACAATTTGGGGCATCCTCATTCTCACCGGGATGCACGCCGTGATCGCTCTGACACCCGTGTACGATCTCTTGACGGAAGGATTGATTCACGCGCCAAGTGAGATTATCGAGCCAGGGCGGATCGGTCTGATGATCACCATCCCGTATTTAGCGGCGGTGGCGTATCGTCGCCTCAATCACGGCGTCTTGATTCGATTTGGATATTCGCGCGCCATCGCGTTCGGAACCGGTGTGCGTTTGGCATTCGTTATCGCGATTTTGTTTGCGGGCTTGACCCTGCGCGCCATCCCTGGTGTGATCGTCGCCGCCTTGGCAATGACGATTGGTGTGACTGTCGAAGCAATTTACATTGAGCTTCGCATCCGCCCCGTGCGGCGCACTCAGCTCCCAACCGTTCAAGTCCTAGATGTCAATCTCACCACGCGACGGTTCTTACGATTCTACATTCCGTTGGCAACAACTAGCATCGCGATGTTTGCGATGCAACCGATTGTAAGTGCGGCGCTGAGTCGGATGCCCGCCCCGATCCTCTCTTTGGCGGTCTGGTCGCCGGTCGTGAGTAGCGCGATGTTATTGGCGAGTGGCGGCACCGCGATCGTGGATGTGGTGGTTACTCTGCTCGATCGCCCTAATGGCTTGGCGCGTCTCCGGCACTTTACCCGGCTACAGGTAATCATGACCGGTGTTGTCGCCTTTGCCATCGCCGCCACACCGGCAGGCGCGCTGTGGTTTGGGGCTGTGTCAGGACTAACCGAACCGATGCTGGGTGTGGCGCGTAACGCATTTTGGATCGCCATGATTTATCCGGTAACCTTGGGAATCTATGGTTTTTACCAGGGCGTCCTCACGCATGTTCACCAGACGCGACGGATCACGGAAGGTGTATTTCTCTACATCGTCATCTATCTAACGATCTTGGCGCTCGGTGTGTTCGTGGATCAAGTTGACGGAATTTATGTTGGCATTGGCGCATTAGTTACCGCTACCATTGCACAAACGATTTGGCTATGTTTCCGTAGTGGTTCCGCGATCAAAACACTCGAAAGATAAAACCAGGAGGAATTGATGCAGGCACAACCTCAACAGTTCATTGCGCTTGTCGGCGGAACATTGATCGATGGCACCGGTAATGATCCAATCAACGACGCGGTGATCATTATTCAGGGTTCGACGATCCATCACGTTGGCGCTCGAAACGCGATCGACATTCCGGCAGATGCCAGGATCATTGATGTAGCCGGTAAAACCGTGATGCCAGGAATGATTGAATGTCACGCGCATCTTTCGACTGTAACCGTAGATATTAAAAAACGCTTGCACACCTATCCAACCGTCAAGATTTTCCAAACCGCGCAAGTGATGAAACGCGTGCTCCACGCCGGATTTACGACCGTGCGTGATGCGGGCGGCTTGGATGTTGGATTTCGGCATGCCGTCGAAATGGGCTTGGTCGAGGGTCCGCGTTTGGTGGTTGCCGGGCCACTGCGCCAAACTGGTGGACACTTTGACAAGTACTATCCTTTCGGCGTCGAGATCAGCATTTGGGGCTTGCCGCGATCCGATGGGGTCCCGGCAGTTCAACAATCTAGTCGCGAGATCTTGCGGCAAGGTTTTGATTTTATCAAAGTCTGCACCACCGGCGGCATTGTCTCTCCAACGGATCACCCGGAGTATACCGAGTGGACGATGGAAGAGCTGAACGCGATTGTATACGAAGCATCCGCGCGCGGCAAAGCGGTGATGGCACATGCCCAGGGAACACAGGGGATCAAAAACGCGATCCGTGCCGGCATTTATTCGGTTGAGCATGGCAGTATGCTGGATGAGGAGGCCGTCCAGATGATGCTCGCCAAGGGCACGTATCTCGTGCCAACGCTATTCGCGTTCCAATATCTTGTCGATCACGGCGAAGAGATGGGACTCTCGCCAGTCGAATTATCCAAGATCGCGGTGGTCAGCCATCACTGTGCGACAAGTTTTCAAATGGCGGCGCGCGCCGGTGTGAAAATCGCAACCGGGAGTGACATCATTGACGGCACCGCGCACGGACGGAACGCCGAAGAACTGGTGTTGATGGTTCAGTGTGGATTCACCCCCATGCAAGCCATCGTCGCGGCAACGCGCATCGCGGCAGAGGTGTGTCGCGTGGACGACAAGGTGGGAATTCTCCGCGCCGGCAAATTGGCAGACCTCCTGGTGGTGGATGGCAATCCGCTCGACAACATCGCGATCCTGGCAGATTCATCCCGGTTGCTGATGGTTATGAAGGATGGCAAGCCGTACGTAAATAAGTTGATGAAAAGTTCGACTCGCAAGATCAAAGGACACATCGAATGAACCACGCGACATCATCCTCCGAACGGCTCACTTGGCAAGCGCAGGCGCGGCGAAACCTGGATGAGGCGCTCGCGCGTTTGATCGCGAGCAATGATCCAGCGCAAGGCGCAGGCATCAAAAATCTAGTCGTTCGACTTGAAATACCGGCAGTCGGTTTTGTGTACGAAAAAAGTCTTGGCAGAGCGAACGCCAATTCCGATGCGCCGATGACTCCTCAGCATCAGTATCACCTTGCCAGCGTCGCCAAGACAATGACCGCGACATTGATCCTGCAACTTGAAGAAGAAGGCGCGCTAGGAGAAAGAGGCATAGACACGCCGTTGGCAGAATTTGGCGTGTTCGATGATGCGATTGTCGAACGACTCCATGTGATGAAGGGCATCAGCTATGGCAGACAAATCAAGGTGCGCCATTTGCTCGCGCATACTTCGGGCATAAAGGACGCGGTGATTGACGATGCAACGGGGACTGCCGCCGATTTTGGTGGACCCGCGCCGGGATCGTACGGTGCGCGCTTTCGAAACGGTATTCCCGCACACCTGGCTTGTCTCCAAGACCCGAGCTGTGATTTGGCGTCCCTGGTCACGAGCAAGGATTGGACGATGTGGGATCCCAGTCATCCTGATGATCGCGAAGCCGGTGTGATTAACTGGTTTTTGGCGAGCGGCACTGCCGCGGCGCCGTTACACCAACCCGGCGCGGCGTTTCATTATAGCGACACCGCGTATGTGATCCTGGGTCTGCTCGCAGAAAAACTAACCGGTCAAGATTTGCACAAACAATGGCGACGGCGAATCTTTGATCCGCTTGGAATGGAGCACAGTTATCTGGCTTATGCCAAAGACCCGGAACCGTCGCCGTGGATCCATAATGTCTCTGATTTTTATTTTGGCGATATTCCCGGTGTAACGAGCCGGTTGAACATTTCATTCGATCGCGGCGGCGGCGGTATTGTTTCGTCGGTTGGCGATGTCAACCGATTTCTGCGCGCGTTGATCAACGGCGAACTATTTCGCCGGAGCGAAACGCTGATCAAGATGACCCAATGGCGATTCGTCCAGGGGATCAAAGCGCCGCGTGTTGGCGTGGGGCTGGGAATTTTTGCGGAAGGCACCGGACACGGAACGATTGCGCTGGGACACTCGGGCGCATACGGCGCAAAAATGTACTATGAACCCGAAACCGGCATCTTTTTTAGCGGCACGGTGAATCAACGCACCGGTGTGGTGTATTACTGGTGGACGGAAATGTTAAAGGCAATTCACGACGCGCAACCATAGCAAACTGGAGGAAAACTGTGAGCGATAAAGTTATCATTACTGCCGCGTTGGCGGGCAGTATGCCGATGAAAACGCAAAACCCGGCAGTGCCATACACGCCGGAGGAATTTGCTAAAGCGGCATACCTCGCCCAAAACGAAGGCACCGCAATCGTTCACATCCACGCGCGCGATCCAGACACCGGCAAAAGTAGTTGGGCGGTCGAACATTTCCGGAATGTTTATGACGCGATTCGACAACAGTGCCCCGATCTGATTATCAACGTGACCACGAGCGGACGTTCGTCACACCACCTCGAAGAACGGATCGAGCGCATCGCAATTCTGAAACCGGAAATGGCATCGTTCAACACAAATAGTATGAACCTCGCCATCTACAACTGGAAGACGAACCAGGTGGTTTCTGAATTTGTCTACGAGAATCCTTTCTGGTTTATGGAGCGAATGGCGAACGTGATGCGCGAACACAAAACCAAACCGGAATTTGAGATCTTTGATTTAAGCGGTCTTTACAATGTACTCCTGCTCCAACGCCAAAAACTGTTTGAAGAGCCGATGCACTTTCAGTTTGTCTTTGGTGCCGTCGGTGGGATTCCATTTGAGCTTGCCAACCTCGCGCGCTTGTACGAGTTGTTACCGGTCGGCGCGACCTGGTCGGTGTGCGGGATCAGCACGCAACAATTTCAAGCCGCAATGACGGCAGTGCTGAATGGCGGGCATATTCGCGTCGGATTGGAAGATAATCTTCGAATGCTCAATCGCGAATTGGCGCGCGGGAATTGGGAGCAAGTCCGTTGGGCGGCTCAGGTCAGCCGATTGGCAGGGCGCGAGGTCGCGAGTCCCGCCGAAGCGCGCGCGATCCTGAACATCCCAAAAAGATGATGGAGCCGATGAATGGACGAAGCAAAAAATTTCCGCGTGTTGGTTCTGGAAGGCCCGGGCAGAGCGCGCGGGCGCATCCACGGTGAAACCCTCCGGCGCGAAACCCACGAAATGGTTGGGTTGTGGAAAGAAAATATCGCCAATGATCTCAAGATGGATCCGGATGAGTTTTTGACTCAACTCGTTACCGAAACAAATTTCATTCCAGCGGCAAAGCGTTGGACACCCGACTTGCTCGAAGAAGTGGAAGGCATTGCCGAAGGTTCCGGCGTAGATTTCAACACGATCTTTGCGCGTCAATTGAGCGACGAGGAACCCTGGTTTCGGTTGGAAAAAAAAGTGGGCAAGTCGTGGGGCGCGCCGGAACATTGCACGGCGATTGGTGTGAATCCGCAAGGACAAATCCCGGCAATCGCCGCGCAAAACATGGACACCCCGGCATATTACAACGGTTTCCAAGTTCTCCTACAGATCAAGTACCCGAACTCGCCGCTTCAAGTATTCATGTTTACCATCGCCGGCAAGATCAATCTTGCCGGAATGAATAATGCGTCGGTGGGGATTTGTTGCAATACCGTTCTCGCGCTCAACTACGTCAAAGATGGTCTTGCCGAAGATTTCGTTGTGCGCGGTGCGCTTGAACAACCATGCCTTGATGACGCACTGGCGTTTATGCGCCGGATCAAGCACGCCTCTGGGCAGAACTATATCATCGGCGGACCAGAGCGCGTGTTGAGTTTAGAATGTTCCGCGAACAAGATTGTCGAATATGTGCCGTACCCCGGCGCAAATCGCACATACCACACAAATCATCCGCTCGTCAACGATGATCAATCCTTTTATCGCGAACGACTCGCCGCGATGAGTGATGCCAAGCGCACCGTTTGGGAACCGCCGTATGTTAACAGTTTTGCGCGGCTGGAGACGCTCCAACGTCATCTCAGCGACCCGAATGAAATCATCACCATAGATAAAATCAAATCCATCCTGAGCTCACACGACGCGCCAGTGTGCCACAACTCGCCGACCAAAATTTCACTCGGGTGTCTCATTATGGAATTGTCCAGGAACCCCAAATTGCATCTCGCGCCAGGCCCACCCTGCACAACTCCATTTGCCACCCACATATTTTCATAACATTTCATTTCATGCGAGGACAAACCTGATGAACTCAATCCCAACCAAAACCGGGGCGCGCTTGATCGCAGAAACACTCAAGGGCTATGGCATAACCCATGTCTTTTATGTGGACGCGATCCTCCGCAAGACGATGGTAGATTTGGAAGAACTGGGCATCCACCGGGTGATTACTCACTCTGAAAAAGCGGCGGCATATATGGCGGACGGCTACGCGCGCGCGTCGCACCGACCCAGTGTTTGTATGGCGCAGTCGGTCGGCGCGGCGAACCTGGCATCCGGCTTGCAGGATCCATACCTGGGTTTGTCGCCGGTGATCGCGCTCACCGGCAAGAAACCGCCGCTCTTCCAACACCGCAACGCCTATCAGGAAATTGATCACACACCCTTGTTCGCGCCGGTCACAAAATTCAACGCCGATGTGAGCACGATCGCGCAACTGCCCGTTTTGATGCGCCAAGCATTCCGCGAAGCAATCTCCGGCGTCCCTGGGCCGGTGCATTTGGATTTGCTGGGGCGGCACGCGCGCGATCTCGAAATCGCCGAAGGAAATTTTCCGACGATCATCGAAGAAGCATTCACTCATTTTCCGGCGCATCGCCCGGAACCAGAGCGCGCCGCGATTGCTCGGGCGGCGCAAGCCATTGGTACCGCCAAACGTCCGGTCATTGTCGCTGGCGGCGGCGTGCGAATTTCCGCGGCGCGCGCGAATGTCGTTCATCTTGCCGAACAAACCAGCATCCCCGTGGTCACATCGGTCAACGGCAAAGGCACGATCCTGGACACGCATCCGCTCAGTGTTGGCGTCGTGGGTTCCTATTCAGTTCGCTGTGCGAACCAGGTCGTTGCCGAAGCCGACCTGGTCATTTACATTGGAAGCAACACGGGGGACCAGGTAACGCACGATTGGACAGTGCCGCGCCCCGGCACACCGGTTGTGCAAATTGATCTTGATCCAGCCGAAATTGGGCGCAGTTATCCCGGCACGATTGGGATTGTCGCGGATATCCAAAGCGCGGCAACCCAGTTGGCAATCGCGTTGCAGGGCTATCGAGTCGAACCGGCGTGGCTTGAACGGGTGCAATCACTGGTCAAGGTATGGCGTAATGAAATCGAACTGCTCCGCAATTCGAATGATGTGCCCATTCGCCCGGAACGCGTGTGCAAAGAGTTGAGTGCGGTCTTGCCGGAAAATGCAATCCTGGTTTCCGACACCGGCTATGCGGCAATCTGGACGGCGACGATGGTCTATTTGACGCATCCGCAACAAACCTATCTCCGCGCCGCCGGCTCGTTGGGCTGGGGATTTCCGGCGGCGCTTGGCGTCAAATGCGCGATGCCTGATTATCCGGTCATTTGTTTCACCGGCGATGGCGGATTTTGGTATCATCTCAGCGAACTAGAGACCGCGCGCCGTCATCACATCAACACTGTTACGATTGTCAACAATAATCACGGGCTTGCCCAGGGCATTGACGATATTCGCCGGATGTATGGTAAACGCCCCGGTAAACCAGATGAATTATATCGCTTCGAGCCGGTCAGTTTCGCGCAGATCGCACAAGATATGGGATGTCTGGGTTGGCGCGTCGAACATCCCGATGCCATCGCCGATGCGATTCGCACCGCGCTCGCGGCAGAGCAACCCGCCGTCGTTGAAGTTGTAACCGATTTAGAAGCGCGCGTCCCCGAACCGTGGACGCCGCGTGATTGAAACCAGGATAGCAAATTATGAAACTCAATGCGCTCGTCGAACCGGGCAATCCAGAGCGGCTTGCCGGTGGATTCAAATATACCGAGGGCCCGATCTGGATCCCGGATGGCTATCTGCTCTTTTCCGATATTCCCGGCAATCGGATCTACAAATGGTCTGCTCAAAATGGCGCAGAGATTTGGCGCGATCCAAGCAACAACTCGAACGGACTGACGCTGGATCGCGCGAATCGCTTGATCGCCTGCGAACATGCGACACGGCGCGTCTCACGCACCGAGCCGGATGGTACAATTACGACACTGGCGGATCGTTACCAGGGTAAGCGATTGAATAGTCCCAACGATGTGATCGTGAAATCGGACGGGAGTATCTATTTTACCGATCCGGTCGCGCATACGGTGCCCAAAGACGCGGTTGAACAACCATGCAATGGCGTGTACCGGGTCACACCAGATGGATCGGTGGAAAGATTGATTGATGACATTGCGTACCCAAATGGTTTGGCTTTTTCGCCGGACGAGTCGGTTCTGTACATCGTTGATACCAAGCGCGGGCTTTTGCTCGCCTATCGCATGGGGACGGATGGCACGGTGACGGACGGGCGCATTTTTGCCGAGATGGATCATCCGCAAAACGGATTCAACTCGGCGGGACCGGACGGAATGAAAGTGGACATCGAGGGACATCTCTACGTCACCGGCGCAGATGGAATCTGGGTATTCGATCCTGCCGGAACTTTTCTAGGCGTTTTGATCACGCGCTCGGATCAACGCCACGCCGAACCCGCGGCGAACCTGGCATGGGGCGAGTCCGATCGCAAAACTCTGTACGTCGCGGCGTGTTCTTCGATCTATCGCTTTCGAATGAAAATTGCCGGCGCAGTTTGAATGGGACGGGACATTCATGACCCAAGTACACCAAATTCGAGTGATCCCAGTGCGCGTTCCGCTCGCCAAGCCGATGGCGGCGACAGGTAAACTCTTTCGCTATCGCGATTATCTTTTGGTAGAATTGACTTGCGCGGATGAGAGCATCGGGATTGGTTTCAGTTATGTGGGCACCGGCGGCGGACGCGCCGCGGTACTTGCCACCGAAGAATTACTTGTGCCCGAAGTGATCGGAGCGGATCCGACCAGTGTGGAAACGATCTGGGAGCGACTATATCGCGCCACGCTCATTCAAGGGCGCGCGGGATTGGTGATGAACGGTCTCAGCGCGATTGATATCGCGCTGTGGGATCGCAATGCGCGACAGGCAGGCATGCCGCTGTACCAATTTCTTGGCGCGACTCCGAATCAACCTAGTGTGCCGGCTTATGCGTCGGGTGGTTATTATGCGGACGACAAAGGTTTGGACGAGTTGCGCGAAGAAATCGTGCGATACCAAACGCTGGGCTTTAACGCGGTTAAAATCAAAACCGGGCGTCTATCGGTACGTGAAGAGGAACAACGCGTCAAGGTTGTGCGCGAGGTGATTGGTCGGGACGGTCGCTTGTTGCTCGATTTGTATAATGCGTGGACGGGGCTTGCGGAGGCGATGCCCTACATCAATATGTATCAGCAGTATGATCCGTACTGGATTGAAGATCCGTTTATGCCGGAGGATTTGGAAAATTTTGCGCGGCTTGCCCAAAAAATTTCCGTGCCGATTGCCACCGGCGAATTTCACTATACCCGCTTTAGTTTCAAACAGATGATTGACCGCGCCGGCGTGTCCATCATCCAACCGGAAGCGCCGCGGTGTGGCGGCATCACCGAATGGCGCCGGATCGCTATGCTCGCTTCGGCGAGCGGCGTCGGCGTGAGTCCCTGCTGGTTCCATCAGATTCACGCGCATTTGTTGCCCATCTGCTCGAGCGGCTTGTTCGTCGAATGTTTTCCCGACGACTCAATCTTGAATTTTAACCGGCTTATTGATGCGACCTGGAACATTCGCGACGGAGCGATTCAACTACCGGCAAAGCCAGGTTTAGGATTCAACTTTGTGCCAGACGCAATCGCCGAGTTTCGACTCACGTAACGCTAACCGAAATTTTTTCATCAAGAGGAATATAATGTCGAATCAAGAACAGCTCATGAATTATTTTAGCGGTCAATGGCAACCGGCTAATGCCAGCGCGTCTCTGGATGTCATCAACCCGGCGACGATGGAACGGTTGGGTGTCGTGCCGCTATCGCCCGCCAGCGCGGTAGATTCTGCCGCGCTGTCCGCATCTGCGGCTTTGCCGGGTTGGTTCAACACACCGCCCGGTGATCGAATCCAATTTTTGTTTCGAATGAAGCGGACTCTGGAAACTCACCTCGAAGAAATCGCGCGGACGATTACGCTGGAATGTGGCAAAACGATTGAGGAATCCCGCGCCGAAATGCGACGCGCGATCGAGAACGTCGAAGTCGCGTGTGGCATCCCGACATTGATGCAAGGTGATTTTTTGGAGGATATCGCGCTTGGCGTTGACGAATTTATGATTCGCCAGCCGGTCGGCGTTTGCGCCACGATTGCGCCGTTCAACTTTCCTGGGATGATCCCATTTTGGTTTATGCCCTACGCGCTCGCGTGCGGCAACACATATATCGTCAAGCCGTCCGAAAAAGTGCCGCTGACAATGCAACTCATTTTTCGATTGTTCGATGAACAGGTTGGATTACCCAAGGGCGTATTGAATCTGGTTCACGGTAGCAAAGAAACCGTTGACGCGATTCTCGATCATCCTGCGATTCGCGGGATTAGTTTCGTCGGATCAACCCCGGTGGCGCGTTATGTGTACTCGCGCGGATCTGCGAACGGCAAACGCGTTCAAGCGCAAGGTGGTGCGAAGAATCCAACCATCGTGTTGCCGGACGCGGATATGGAAATGACAACGCGGATCATTGCCGATTCAGCATTTGGTTGCGCCGGTCAACGTTGCCTCGCCACCTCCATTGCCATCACGGTTGGCGCGGCGCGGGAGACTTTTATCGAGGCGATGGCAGATCTCGCGACGAATCGTGTGGTGGGGTACGGACTGGAGGAACACGTCCAAATGGGGACCGTGATCAATCATCCAAGCCGCGAACGGATTGAAGGATTGATCCAGCGGGGAGCTGATGAAGGCGCAACAATTTTGGTGGATGGACGCAAGACGCAAATTCCCGGTTACGCGCGCGGTGCGTTTGTGCGGCCAACCATATTACAGAATGTGAATCCCACCGGCGAAATCGCGCGCACAGAAATTTTTGGTCCCGTTCTCAGCATGATTCACGCCGCCGATATGGACGAAGCGATTCGGATCGTCAATCAAAGCAATTACGGCAATATGGCTTGCTTGTTTACGAGCAGTGGTTCGGCGGCGCGCAAGTTTCGGCACGACGCGGATGCCGGGAATATCGGCATCAACATAGGTGTTGCCGCGCCAATGGCATATTTTCCGTTTTCGGGGTGGAAAGATAGTTTCTTTGGCACATTGCATGGGCAAGCCAAGCACGCGGTCGAATTTTTTACGCAGACCAAAGTTGTCGTGGAGCGATGGCCCCGCGAATGGTCGCGCCGATTTTGATCCAGAATAAATCAGGTTGTACGCCCAAGCGAGGTAAAAATGCCGAAGTTTGCCGCGAATCTAACGATGCTCTATACCGACTGTTCGTTTATGGATCGCTTTGCACGCGCCAAGCGATCCGGGTTTCACTATGTCGAGTATCTTTTCCCGTACGAGTATGACATCAAAGAGATTGCATCGAATCTGCAACAGCATGATTTGAACCAGGTGTTATTCAACCTACCCGCGGGTAATTGGAATGTCGGCGAGCGCGGCATCGCGGCACATCCGGATCGCATTGACGAATTTCGCCGTGGCGTCCGAACAGCAGTTGAGATTGCTCAAGTCCTCCGGGTCAATCAACTCAACTGTCTCGTCGGTAAACGCGATGATGCTGTTCCGATCGAAGATCAACAACGCGTCATGATCGAAAATCTCCGGTACACCGCCCATTATCTCGCCGAGCAGAATATCCTGCTTCTTGTCGAAATGCTCAATCCGTACGATGTGCCAAACTTTTTGATCGCTAGTCCGCGCGCGGCATTCGAGATTCAAGACCAGGTCGCCTTTCCGAATCTCAAAATTCAATACGATGTATATCACGCCCAGCGCACCACTGGAGAGTTGGCAAACACAATCCACAAGCACCTGGATCGCATCGGACATCTCCAAGTCGCCGATAATCCTGGGCGTCATCAACCCGGTAGCGGAGAAATCAACTACCGCTTTCTATTCGATTGGATTGAGCGATGCGGATATACCGGCTACATTGGGCTCGAATATGTTCCCGAGGGCACGACCGAACAATCGCTAAACTGGATCAACGAGTACGGTTATTCGTTATAAGACCGAGTCAGTCGCCAATCGAGAAACCGCGAACCGATTTGAAAAATATTCAGGTTACGTCGTTCTGCACGATCCACCTTGAGTGACTTTCACTTTGCACATCCAAAGCCCCGACACAGGGCAAGGTATTTGCACCTTCCACGCTAACGGCAAGCCCCCTCCGCGAAAGGCAATCCCGATCATCAAGATATTGAGCGCATTGCCCAAGGTCGTCCGGTCAATGACCAAAATGATCTTGATTCTTCAACCCCTGGAGGAGATAGCGAACGGTCGGGGCATCAAGCGTCCGGACCTTCAGCCGTGGATTCACCAACACACGGCGGAGACGTTAGACAATGCTGTCGCGGTCGCCATCTTATCGAGAAGGCGTTGGGCAAACCATACACCTCGCAGAGCGAACTGTTTGATCAGATGAGACGAAAACGTCATCGCGTGATCTACGAGATGTCTGGGTTGGTTTCCAACCAGAAGGCGGCACAAGGCATCGCGTTTGCATAGAAGTTTGTCGAGGAGATTCGACTGTTGATCAACAAACAGGCGTCACTCGAACTTTGAACAAGAGTGATGTTCACTCCATGAAAAACACGAAACGAATTTGCATTAACCTGGGGATCGTGCAGTAATTTGTTCTGTAGTGGATGTGCGGTGACGTGGCCCCGCAGATATGCACGTAAACAAACCGAACATGAACGCAAACTTCTCTCTACTCGAATGGAGTAGCAGATGCCTGTAAGTAACGGTGAGCGGCTGTTCTGCCAAATGTGGTAGATTATGACGCCACACCCATCGAACCGGCGATCAAAATCAAGCGCGACAGGTATTATTCCTGTCGCGCTTTTTTATGCTGGAATTGGTGCCGGGGTCGAGATGGCTGTATTTGGCAAGATCAAAAACCGAAACAGTTCTTTCAAAATGCTCATATCAAGCCACTGGAAGTCATTACGAATGCAAGTCGTTGTCTACCGGTTGTCTCAAAACTTCCAAAGAACGCGTATCAAATTCCGGCAACTCATCCAAAAACAAAACGCCGCGATGCGCGAGCGAAATTTCACCCGGATGGGGCCAACGTCCACCGCCCACAAGTCCCGCGTGCGAGATCGTGTGATGCGGCGCGCGAAATGGACGATGCCGGATCAACGGCGAATCGCTCGGCAACATATCGTTCACCGAATAGATGCGCGTGATCTCCAACGCTTCTTCGAGCGTGAGGTTCGGCAAGATCGAAGGAAACGAGCGCGCGAGCAACGTCTTGCCCGCGCCGGGCGGACCACTCATCAACAAATTGTGTTGACCGGCGGCGGCGACTTCGAGCGCGCGTTTCACATGCTCTTGCCCGCGCACTTCGGCGAAATCGGTTGCGTAACTCGGCGCGGTGTCGGGCGCAAAATCGCGCGTCGCGCGATAGGGCGCGAGCGGTTGCATTCCGTTGATGTGCGCGGAGAGCGCGAACAAGGTTTCAATCGGATAGGCATTCAGATCGGGGACGAGCGCGGCTTCGGGCGCATCGCTCGCGGGAACGAACAAATCGGCGAAGCCGCGGTCGCGCGCGACTGCCGCCATCGGCAGAACGCCGTTCGTGTGCCGCACGATGCCATCGAGTGACAATTCACCGATGACCAAGGTGCGCGATAAATCCGCGACGAGTTGTTCGGACGCGATGAGCAATCCAACCGCGATGGGGAGATCGTAGGCGGGACCTTCTTTGCGAAGATCGGCGGGCGCGAGATTGACGGTGATGCGTTTGAAGGGGTAGAAAAAATTCGAGTTTTTGATCGCGGCGCGCACGCGTTCGCGCGATTCTTGGACTGCCGCGTCGGGGAGCCCGACGATGGTGAAACCAGGTTGACCATTCGAGATGTCTACTTCAACATCCACGAGCGCGCCGTCGAGACCGACGACGGCGCAGGAAGTAACTTTGGCGAGCATGGCATGTCTCCATCGTGCGAAGAATGGTGGCGTGCGCGTGCAATTGCGCCGGGATTGTACTCGCGTACGTGTGCAATGTCAAAATCGTTCGCGCCGAATGA
>Ga0233425_10001188_pt1 | contig 60485 bp, 43 predicted proteins | sample Watercolumn_Towu_2_FD_181712 | JGI IMG/M metagenome (GOLD analysis project Ga0233425, IMG submission 181712) | Freshwater microbial communities from Lake Towuti, South Sulawesi, Indonesia - Watercolumn_Towuti2014_140_MG | ecosystem: Environmental > Aquatic > Freshwater > Lake | place...
AATTGACCGCCATAACCGCCGCGATTGCCCATCATGTTGCCGCGGCCGTAGCTGCTCATCCCGTAACTACCCATGTTGCCGCTCATCATGCCTCCCAGCCCGTAGAGCGATGAGCTGCCGGCACCCGTCAGACCTCGTGAGTTCGTGGAGTTGCCGCGAGCCAGAAAGTTGCCGCCGGAATCCCCGACAAAGGCATTCGCATCGCGCGAAATCGCAGCGGTGCTGCTCAACTGTCCCGACTGCTGCAGCCCCTGCGAGCGGCTGGTCAGCCGCGATCCCGAAGTGCCGGCGGTACCCAAGCCGGTGACGCTCGTGCGTGCCGTACTGTTGGTCCGGCTCTGCTGCCCATAACCGGCCGCCCCGACGGTGACCACATACACGGCCACAAGCCACGCCACACCTGTTCGCATCATGGCATCACCTTGCCCTATTGGAGGACGGCGTCTCACTTCCTCACACATCGGCAGGATCTCCGATCCGCCATCGCGGAGCGGCTTCGCTTGCCGGTAATACCCAAGGAAACGAATGAGCCGACAGTTCCACTGCCTGTGTATTGTGCCAGAACTTCAGTCCTATGACAAGAAACACCTGACCGTCGAATCAGTTCCGTCGCAGGACTTCTTCCCCTCGCCAGAGGCATGAATTCCACGGTGCCGGCGTGTCTCCCGGGTTATTCACCGCAGAGGCACAGTGGGTGAAGGAGGGACAAGTCGGGCAAGGAGTTGCGCGACGATTTCCATTGTCCTGAATTCGGCGGGCCGTGAATTTCACCTCTCGTGCCTTCCTCTGTGTTCTCTGTGGCTCTGTGGTGGCTTTTTTCTTCGTGCATTGTCCGGGTGTCTGTGCCGATCTTTCCCGTCCGGTTCCAGTTTTCCCTGTCGGAGAACGAATACGGGGGAACTGAAACCCGGCTCGGGATCGATTGGTAGAATGCGCAGGAAGAGGACGTCCTCACCCTTAGTCCGGGCGGTGGGACCGCCAGCCAAATCGGTGCTCTCGCACCGGGCAAATAACCCGCTCCCGTTGGTCGTTGGACTTGCCCGAAAAACCAAGATTGTGACGATTAGTGACACCGTGGAGGCTCGCCATGAATCGACTGACAACGTTGACACTAATGACGGCCGTTGTTCTGGGCACGTGGTGTTCTCCCCGCGCCATCTGCGCGGGGCGGCCGGTGGCCTCCCAATTGCTGCCCGATACGACTCTGGTCTACGTGCGAATCGACAATGCCAAGGACCTGGCCGCGCGGTTCCAGAAGACGGCAACGGGACGCATGGCGAACGACCCGAATGTGAAGCCGCTGATCGGAGCGCTCTACGGCTCCCTGTTGGAGGCGTACCAGCGTGTGGAAGAGCAGGTGGGGGTCCCGCTCGACAAGCTGCTGTCGATTCCCCAGGGAGAGATTTGTTTTGCCGTCGTACCGCCAGCCGAGGGCCCGCCGCAGATTCTCCTCTGGTTCGACGCCGGCGATCGGTTCCTGGATGCGCGGCAACTGCTGGATCGACTGGAGGAGCAGCTCGTCGGCCGCGGCGCGACGGTCACAACGGACCGCATTGGCGATGTACCGTTTTCCGCCCTGAAGCTGCCGTTCGGTCAAGGGCGCACCATTGCGCGCGCCGAGTACGACAACGTCATCTGTTTGAGCACCGACCAGACGCTGTTGAAGCAACTGCTGGGTGTGTGGTTGGGCGGCGAAAAGGTGAAGTCGCTGGCCGACACGCCGCACTTCACAACGATCATGAGTCGCTGCCAGGGAGAGCCGCAGGATCCGCCGCAGTTGAGCTGGTACATCGATCCCATCGAATTGCTGCGGCGCGCCGGCCGCCGCGACTTCTCGACGCAGGCCGGTTTGGCCATGTTGGCGGCATTGGGGGTTGACGGCGTGCAGGCTGCGGGAGGAAGCCTGACATTTGCCGCGCAGCAATTCGACGGCATTGGCGAGACGCATCTACTGCTGGAGACGCCGCGCGAAGGCGTCGTCAAAATGCTCGCCCTGGACTCGGGCGAAGTCACTCCCGAACCGTGGGTACCGCGCGATGCCTCCGCCTATGTGACCATGAACTGGGATGTCCGGCAGACGTACAACGAGGTGGTGCGGCTGGTCAATATTCTCCAGGGCGAGGGGACTTTTCAGAAGAATGTCCTGGACCGCGTGCGCGATCGCGCCAAATTGGACCTGGAAAAAGAAGTGATCGACGCGGCATCCGGTCGCTTCACGCTGGTGACCTGGATCGAGCGGCCGCCGCGCTGGAATTCGCAGTGTTTCCTGGTCGGGATCCGGCTCAAGGACGCTTCGGCCAGCCGCCGGGTCGCCGAGCGTCTCCTCGCCCAAGTCCCGCCCAACGAGATGACCAAGGAGCCCTTCGGCGGCGAGACCATTTACCGATTTCAACCGCGCCGGCAGAACAACCAGCCGGACAACCAGCTGATCCGGCAGCCGACTCCGTGTGTCGCCATCGTGGGGGACTATTTGCTGTTGAGCGACAGTATTCAGCTGATGCACCAGGTGATCGTCAGCCGGAGTGACGTGAGTCAGTCGTTGGCGAACGAGTTGGACTACAAGCTGATCGCCAGCAAGATCAGCCGGCGGTTGGGAGAGCAGAAGGCCGGTCTGGTGACGTTCAGCCGTCCCGAGGAGGGACTGCGGAATGTCTACGAAATGGTCAACTCACCCACGATCCGCAACCAGCTGGCGGCGGGCGCCGCGAACAATCGGGCTCTCAAGGCGTTGCACGATGCCTTGACGAAACACCCCTTGCCGCCGTTCTCCGTCCTGGCGCAGTACATGGCGCCAGCCGGCTCGCTGATGGTCAACGACGAGACGGGGGTACATTACACCAGTTTCGCCTTGCGGCGCGAGTGAATCCGGTTCAATCGCCAGGATAGACTTCGGCTCGGAGCAGCGCGGCGAGGTAGCGATCCCCGCCAGCCGCTCCGAGCCGAAGGTCTTTGCGCCCACCCAAGTGCACTCATCTCACGCACAGGCGTGGCCGGTCAGGTCACGCGACAGGAGCCCATCGAGTCGCGGCAGGTATTACCTTTCGGCCACGTAACAGCAGAGAGCGCGTGAAGCGAGCATCAACTTGAAGGATTTGGGCGGGCGCGGCCCGTCGAGATCCGGAAAAATGTCGTATGGGGGCTGGGCCGCCGTGTCCACAAAGAGCCGCCAGGAAACGCCCTTGGCAATCGCCGGCAGGACGAACTCCCGCGACTGCGCGTTGGCATTAACCAGCAACATGACACTTTGTCCCTTGCCGTCAGGGTCCTCCCCATTGGTGGGCGGAGCCAACAGGCAGATCAGCGCCAGGTCGCTGCCGTGCCAGTCGACGGCCACACCGTAAGCGCTGAACCAACTGATGTCCGGCAGTTCCCGTTCGTTCGACACGTGGCCGGTCAGGTAGCGGCGCCGGCGCACCGTGGGCTGTTGGCGGCGGAAGCGAATCAGTCCGCGGCAGAAGCGGATCAGATCCGCGTTCTTCTCCGTCAGGTCCCAGTCGAACCAGGAGATTTCATTGTCCTGGCAGTAGGCATTGTTGTTGCCGCGCTGCGTCCGCCGGCACTCGTCGCCGGCGACAATCATCGGGACCCCCTGGCTCAGCAGAAGCGTGGCCAGCATGTTCTTGATCTGGCGGCGACGGATGTTCTCCACGTCCTTGCGTTGCGTCGGCCCCTCCACCCCGCAGTTATCGCTGTTATTGTTGTTCTCACCGTCGCGGTTGTCTTCGCCGTTGGCCTCGTTGTGCTTGTGTTGATAGGTGACCAGATCATTCAACGTGAAGCCGTCGTGGGACGTGATGAAGTTGATGCTGCAGTAGGGCAATCGTCCGGCTTGTTCGTACAAGTCACTTGACCCGGCCAGACGCATGGCGAAAGCGCCGAGCGTGCCCGCACAGCCTTTCCAGAAACGCCGCATGTCGTCACGATACCGGCCGTTCCATTCCGCCCAGCGGCGGTGATGGTGGGAGTCGTCCCAATGACCCGTGCCGAATGACCCGACCTGGTAGGCCCCGGCCGCGTCCCAGGCTTCGGCAATGATCTTGGTATCCGCCAGCATCGGGTCTTCCGCAATGGCCTCGACCAGCGGCGGGTTGGGCATGATGTTGCCATTGCGATCGCGGCTGAGAATCGAGGCCAGGTCGAATCGGAAGCCGTCCACATGGTAGTTGTGCACCCAATGGCGGAGACAATAGAAGATCATCTCGCGCACGACCGGGTGGTTGCCATTGACCGTATTGCCGCAACCCGAATAGTTGCTGTAGCAACTCCCGCCGTTTCCCAGGAGATAGTAGACGCGGTTCTCGAGCCCCTTGAAACTCAGGACCGGACCCAGGTGGTTGCCTTCCGTCGTGTGGTTGAAGACGACGTCGAGGATGATCTCAATCCCCGCCTGATGGAGCGCTTTCACCATCTGTTTGAATTCGCGCACCTGATCTCCCGGCTCGCGACCGACCGCATAGCCCCGGTGCGGCGAGAAGAACGCGATGGGATCGTAACCCCAGTAGTTCGGACGCTCCAGCAACTGACCCGTGATACCCCGAATGGGAAATTCGTGGATCGGCATCAGCTCGACGGCCGTCACTCCCAGGGACTTGAGATACGGGATCTTGTCGATGACCCCCAGGTACGAGCCCGGGTGCGGTACCCGGCTGGTAGCACTTCGAGTAAATCCGCGCACGTGCATTTCGTAAATGACGGTCTCGGACAAGTCGCGCCGCAGGTGGCGGTCCCCCTCCCAATCGAACTGGTCTTCCACGACCACGCATTTGGGAGGGCGGATGACTTCGTCCGCAGATTCCTGAAAACAGCCGGCCAGCGCCTTGGCATAGGGATCGATCAGCCGTGCGCGGCCGTTGAACCAATGCCCGCGCTGCGGGTCGTAGGGTCCGTCGGCCTGCAGGTGATACAGTTGCCCGTGGCCGATTCCCGGCACAAACAGACTCCACACGTCGCCCCACCGGTCAGTGTCCGGATCGAAATCGATCACTTCCGCCGGATCACGGTCATCCACGTGATCATAAAGCAGCAGCCGCATCGCGGTCGCCGACCGGCTGAAAAGGATGAACTGCACACCGCCGTCGTGAACCAGCGCACCATACGGGAGCAGGTGCGTGAACTGAAGTTCCGGGTGCGGGTGTCGCATTAGCATGTAGAGAGCCTCACACAAACCAAGGTGTCTGCCTTACGCGAGCAAACATACCACCCGGTTCTACGTGAGGAGGCCGGCTTCGAGGCCGTAACATCAAGAAATGGGGCTACCTACCGTTCAACCTAGCATGTGGCGAAGCTCTTTGGGACGAGGTAGCTGCGCGGAGCAATCTGAAGCTGTGAGGAAGGCAAAGGCTGCGGACTTCGACACCTCACAACCGATACGATCAGTCACGAAAAGCGTAGAGACACTGATCGCAGGTTTGCACCAGCTTTGCCAATCCGGCAGTTGCTGTGGCCCGATCTTCCTGCCGTACGGCGGCTCGGACTTCCATCGCCGCACTGCGCATATCGGCACGGACGGCAGCTCACTTTACTTCGCCCGCCTCGTCCTCCACGTATTCACTGCACTTCAGAGCGGCATGAGCGATCGCGGCCTGCGTCTCACGCGTTCACGGGTGGGTAAAGCGATCGGGATCGGCCCGATATTCGGATAACGTCTGGTGCTGACGGCAAACCGCCAACGCCGAAAAATGTGCCAATCCCTCACGAGCCTCCGCAAGACAACGGCTCGTTTTGCCTATCGCGGGCACGCGCCGGATGCCGAAGAAGGGCTGAGCCGTCCCGACAGAGAAATGCCACAACGCGTCCCCAGGACAACGGGCTCGCCCAACCCAATCGACAGACCCCACAGAAGAGGTAACCGTGCTTTTCAACCACGTGTGCCCGTGGTGCCGCGAGGCGTTGGTGCCCGTGCGGACCCGGCTGTGGATCGTTCTGCTCAGCTTCGGTCTGCTGCGCACCTACTGCTGTCCACATTGCGGGGACAGCTATCTGGGTTCGTGCGACGGCAGAAGAGCGAGGAGTGAATCCACGGGGTCGCCGTTACGTTGACAGTCCTCCACGCGCGTCCGTAGAATGCGGCTCCCACATCGGGGACGCAGCGGGTGCAACGCATGGGCAAGGCAACGTACAAAGAATCGGGGGTGAACCTCGACCTCTATCGCGACGCGATGCGGCGCTTGCCGCCTCTCATGCACCGGACCTTTTCTCCCCGCGTGCTGCGGCTGGACGGCGGCTTCGCCGGGCTTTTCAAACTGGATTTCGCCAGCCGGCTCTTCAATCGCAACTATCGCGACCCCATCCTGGTTTCCTGCACGGACGGAGTCGGCACCAAGGTCAAAGTCGCCAAGCTGACACAGATCCACCACACGGTGGGCATTGATCTGGTAGCCATGTCGATCAATGACGCGCTCTGTTGCGGCGCCGAGCCGTTGTTCTTCCTTGACTACGTGGCCATGTCACAGGACGATCCGCTGTTGCTGGAACAGCTTGTGCAAGGCATCAGCGACGGGTGCATTCAGGCCGATTGTGCCCTGCTCGGCGGCGAGACCGCCATCATGCCCGACGTCTATGGGCCGGGTGACTACGACTTGGCCGGGTTCTGCGTGGGAGTCGTCGAACGCAAACACCTGATCGACGGCACAGCCATCGCGCCCGGTGACGTGGTGCTGGGGATCGGCTCCAGCGGTTTCCACTCCAATGGCTACAGTCTTGTGCGCCGGGTCGTGTTCGACATGCAGGGACTGGGAGTAGACGACGTCGTGGAGGAACTGGGACAAACGGTGGGACAAGCGCTCCTGGCTCCCACCATCATTTACGCGCGGCCGGTGCGCCGCATTCTGACCTATTACAAGGTCAAGAATGTCGTCCACGGCATTGCCCACATCACGGGCGGCGGCTTGCACGAGAACCTCGCGCGGATCATTCCCGATTCGGTCCAAGCCGTGATCCAGCGGCGCAGCTGGCCCGTTCCCAAAGTCTTTGCCTGGCTGCAGCGATTGGGCGCGATCGACGACAGCGAAATGGAACAGGTCTTCAATATGGGGATCGGAATGGTGCTGGTCGTCAGTAGTTTCTACGCCGATCACGTGGCCCGCATGCTGGGCGATTCAGGCCTGACGTGCTGGCGCATTGGCAACATCGTCAGCGGGACCGGCGGCGTCACCTGGGACGATTGATCTTCTTCAGCGGCCCGTAGAGGTTGGCCTCCTTCCGCCCGCTATCCCTCAGTGGCGAATGATCGTGCGATCCCGGATCATTCACCACAGAGGCACAGAGTGTGAAGAAAGGGCAAGTAAGGCAAGCGGTTGCGTAATGATCTTGACGGGACTGAATCTGACAAGCTGTGAATTCTGCCTCTCGTGCTTTCCTCTGAGTTCTCTGTGGCTCTGCTCCGAAAATACTGAAGCGTGAATACGCTTGATTAATACAAAACCCCCCTCCCCAATATTAAAGGGGGCATAGGCGGTCAGGAGGGCGACGTGGGCACCGTACCCCGGATATGTGGTGCAGCAAGCGTCGTCTCCGCTTACATCGTACCAATTTTCAGCATCCTGGGTGCCGCGTAGCGGCATGTGGCTCTGTGGTAACTCATCCGGTTTCGTGCATTATCCGGCATCCTGCTATTGCGCCGCGGCGCGCGTGCCAATGGCCTTGGATAGTGCATCCAAGATCGGGGCCGGCGAGGTGAACAGGCCGTCCAAGGTGAGCGGTCGATTGGGATCGTCGGCGGGAAAGATGGCATAGAACGGGATCGAACCGGACTTGTTCCCCAAACGCCGCAGGAAGTCCACCGACTCCGCCGCCGGCTGCGTCATATCCGCCTTCAGCGTGACGATGCCGTTCGTTTCCACGAACTGCTTGGTGGCGGGTTGATTCAGAGCAAACTGCTCGTTGGATTTGCACGTCAGTCACCAGTCCGCCGTGAAATCCACCAGCACCGTGTGTCCCGCCGCCGTCGACTGCTGCAACAGGTCCAGAGAAAAAGGCTGCCACGGCAGTTCATCTTCGGATGCCTGGCCGGGTGCCACGGCCACCTTGCGCGCCGCCAATTCACGATCGACTGCTCCCTGAAATCGGCTTTCCATGATCGGCAGCAGCCAGCCAAAAGCCATCATGCCCACCACGCACGAGAGCGCGGCCCCGAACAGCCACGCTCGCAAACGAACCTGGAACGGTTCCGTCAACGGCACGCGCCCGATCCACCAGAAGGCGGCCCAGAATCCAACCAGCAACGCAACGGTCGGAACGACGTACGGAATGGGCATGAACGTCAACAGGAAGACCACGGTCCCCATGAGCACGAAGCCCATGACGTGTTTGAAGGTGTCCATCCAGGCGCCGGGCTTGGGCAGAAAGGACACCAATTGCGGAAACATGCCGATCAACAGATAAGGACTCGCCATTCCCAGACCCACGCAGGCAAAGCCCGCGTAGGTAACCAGCGGCGACTGAGACACGGCCCAGGTCAACGCCGGTGTCAGCATGGGACCGCTGCACGGCGTGGCGAGCACCGTGGTCAGGATCCCCTTGGCGAAGGCCCCGGCAGGTCCCTCCCGGTCGGCCAGCGATTGCACGTCGCCGGACCCCACAAAGCCGGGAATGGGAATCTCCCACACCCCGAGAAAGCTCAAGGCAAAGACAAACACCACCGAACTCAACACCACATTGAACGCCGCACTGCTGAATTGTTGCCCCCAACCCAGTCCGATGGTCACTGCCAGCGTCGCCAACATCATGAACACCGTCATCAGGCCCAGGCTGTACCAGATGTTCAGTGCCAGTATGCGCCCGCGACTATCACCCGCCTGCTGCACAAACGACATGACTTTCAGACCAATCACGGGCAGCACGCAAGGCATGAAATTCAGAATGAACCCGGCTGCAAACGCCGTCAGCAACACGATCGCCATCGGGCTGCCATCGCCCTGCTCGGCGCTGGACTCCAGCCTGTCCAGATCCAGCTTTCCCGCAACTGCCGTCGCCGGACCCTGCTCAGCCACCGGCGACGCCTTCGCTGCGGTGTCGGGAACCGCAGCCAGCTGCTCGACTTCACCCAAAAAGCGAGCTTCCACTTTGCGGCCCGAGATCGGAATGCACGAGCCTGCGTCGGTACAGACCTGGCCACTGTACTCTATCCCAATCACCAGGTCCCTCGGCACCACTCCTTCGCTGAACCGAATGGGTGCCGTCCACGTGACCAATCCGCTGTGTTCCTCTACCGGCACTTTGAAGAACTCGTAGTGCTTGACTTCCGGTGGCGGATCCGCCACGAAATCGCCCGTCAGCTCGACATCGACGGTCACCGGTACTGAGATCCGGGAGCGCTGCGGGCCGCCTTCCTGCTGAGTCACGGAGTAGACATGCCAGCCCGGCTGGGTTTCGGCGACCAACTGCAGCCGCCCTTCGCGAGTTCCCTTCACCAGCTGGAAGCCGGCGGTCAAGACGACCTTGTCACCCGGATTGACAAGACCGCCAACCTGCCCGGCGTTTTCGAGCGCATCCAAGATGCCCAGCGGCTCTTCGGGCATCGCCGATTCGGTAGGGTCCGCCTGCTCGCTGGCAGCGTCCCTGTGCCACAGCCCGGCCCACGCACAGGCGAGCACGAAGAACAATAGGGGAATGCGCAGACCTCGCTGAATATCCATGATCAACCCGATCCTGGCTTTCGGGCCCCATTCGAGCTGTGAATTCTAGGCCAACCAGCGGCGCGGGACAACGCCAGCGCAGGCGCTCTAAACAGGGTTGCGTGCTCCTGGGAATGAGGCGGGTGGCTGTGGTCAAACGAAGTGAGCCCACAGCAGTAAGATTTCCGGGGGTTCGCTGCGCTCGACCCTGCCGCCCGCACTTAATTCGTTCCGAGGATCACGCCAGGCCATTTAGCGCTGTCACCCAGCGAATAGCGTCTCGCCGCTCCCATGTCGTCGGTGCAGTTCCTGCAGCCGCGCCAGGATGTTGTCCAGTCGCGCCTGAACGGCGCGACGATCGGCAAACGATCTCTGCTCCAGGTACACCCAGCTCAACCAGTTCATCCCGGACAGCAGGACATTGGATTCGTCGGCCACGCGAATGAGTTCGGTCTCCCGCGCTGACAGCGACCGAATACAGCAATAAGCATCCAGCCCCCATCGCCACGCATCCGCATCGTCATCCACCATGCTGCCCAGCAATCTGGCAATGTCGATCGCGGCACTGTCGGTGCGCATGGCCCCAAAGTCCACGATCCCCGTGACCGCATCGCCGACAAAGAGAACATGGTCGTGCCAGATGTCTCGGACCGTCGGAAACAGCGGCACAGCCCAGCCCATCGCCCGCGCAGCGCGAGGCACACACTCCGGCGCAAGTTGGGAGAACCAGGTGACAATTTGCCGCCCGCGCGCGGCCAACTCCGGCCAGTCGCCTTCGTGCAACGCGGACGATAACCGCGGCACGCCGGTGGCCAGCAGATATTGCAGTCGTTCGCATCGCTCCTGCATTGACGGTGCAGCGCCGAGTCTGCGCGGCGTCATTCCCGCGCAAACGTCGTGCAACCGCGCGAGTGCCTGGAGCGCCGCCGACAGCCGCGCGCGTGACGGGTCGTTATGAAAGTCGGCAACTCCCGGCAGCCAAGGCGACAGTTCCCACAATCGCCCTTGGCACTCGACAATTGTCTCGCCCTGCGCTTGCGCTATCGGGGCGGGGATGTACTGCAAACCCGCGCCGGCAGCCGCCTGCAATGCGCGATGAGTGAATTCCAGGCGTTCGCGCGACGGATGTTCCGGGGGCCAACACCGCAGACAGAACTCGCCCTGGCGCGTGGCCACGCGCCAGAACCGTGCCCCGCTGAATCCGCCCGCTGACCCGAGGTTCCGCAAAACCAGCGGCTCATACGGAGCACCGAAAGCTCCGATCACTTGGCGGGCAACGGCATCTTGCATGCGGAAAGCCTCCCGCCGTCAGTCAGCGGCCCTCGCAAATGACTCTCGATCCAGACCAGCGTATCTTTCAACTACCCGACGTAAACCCTACAATCGGCACATTCCGCGCGTCTTTCCAAGACATCGAGATCGTCAGGTGACCTCCCGTGCTGCAGCGGACGAGTGTGCGAATAGCGTAGAATAGGATAACTGCGGGTGTGGCCCGGCTCGGCTGCAGACTGCCCGCCCCCGAACCGCAATGTATTATCTTTTGCCCGACCAATCGTAGCCAATGCTTTCTTGCTCTTCTCGTGGGACCAGACAAATGGCGACAGACCGTTTCGTTTTCCGCTGCACGCTCATGCTGGCGTTGATAGGTTCAAGCAGTCTCCAGGGACAGGAGGCGGTTCCGCCCGGCGCTCCGCCCGCCAAGGTCGAAGGTGCTCCGGAGAAACCCGCCGAGGGGCAGGTGCCGGCGGCCCCCGTGTATGCGGCCCTGCTGAAAGACGCCAAGACCTACAGTGGCATGCTCACCGTCTATCAGAAGGGCATCAATCTCTACGCCGAACTCATGGGCGGCGATTACGGACAGGACTACATCGTATTGATATCGATCGCCCGCGGAATTGGCCAGGCGCCGCTGCTGGGCGGCTTCAGCCTCAGCGACGGTGACGACTGGGTCTGGACGTTTACCAAGCTCGACGATCGCGTGCATGTCGTGCGCAAGAATGTGCGGTTCCGCGCCACGAAGGGTCTGCCGGAATACCTGGCTGTGCAGAAGGCCTACACGGACAGTGTGCTGTTTGGCCTGCGGATCATCGGCAAGGGGCCGAAGGGGGGCGACCTGGTGGATCTCACACCGGTGTTCATGAGTGACTTGCCGCAGATCGGCGCGATGCTGCCCGGGTTTGCCTTCGCCGCAGATCGTTCCGCGTGGGCAGCGATCAAAGCGTTTGATCGGAACATGGAGTTGGAAGTCGCGGCCACTTACGCATCTGGCGGCCGCCTGCCGCTCGACACCGTAGCCGACACGCGCGGCATTTCCGTCAACGTGCACTATTCGATCAGCCGCCTGCAGTCCACCGGTTACCAGCCGCGACTGGCCGACGATCGGGTCGGCTACTTCCTGACGGTGGTGAAGGACTTCAGCAAACAGAATGATCGGGATCAATTCGTGCGGTTCATCAACCGGTGGCACCTCGAAAAGCCGCCGGGCGCCGGCGATCCCCCCTATCCGCCGAAGGAATCGATCAAGTTCTATATCGAGAAGACGGTGCCCTATCGCTACCGCAAGGCCGTGCGGGAAGGGATCGAGGAATGGAACAAGGCTTTCGAAAAAGCGGGTTGGCTGAACGCAATCGAAGTGATTCAGCAGCCGGACGACGCCACCTGGGATCCCGAAGACATCAACTACAACACGTTCCGTTGGATCACCTCGAACGCGGGATTTGCCATGGGACCGTCGCGGGTGAACCCCTACACCGGGCAGATCCTGGACGCGGACGTGATTTTCGACGCCGACTTCCTGCAGTCATGGAAGGATGAATTCGAGACGTTCACGCCCCAGGCGGTGGCTGCCATGACGGGCGGGCCCTCCGAATTGATGGCGGGACGAGCCTCGCCAGCGCCGTGGAACTTCAAGTCACGTTATCCCGAGACGGCTCTCTGCGAAGGCATGGCGCGGCAAATGGCCTTCGGACAGGCTGCGATCATGGCGGCGGCACCGGGCCCACAGTCAGCCGCTCAGCTCGAGAAGCTCATCATGCAGGGGCTGACGGAAGTGGTCATGCACGAAGTCGGCCACACGTTGGGCCTGCGCCACAATTTCAAAGGGAGCCGGCTGCTGGGCCTGAAAGACTTGAACGATCCGGCCAAGACCAAGGATGCCGGCATGGTGGCCTCGATCATGGACTATAACCCCGCCAACATCGTGCCCAAGGAATGGCAGCAGGGGGATTACTATCCAACAACGCTCGGCGCGTATGACTACTGGGCCATCGAGTATGGCTACAAACCGCTGGGCGGCGGCACCGACGGCGAGCTGGGCGAATTGAAGAAGATCGCATCCCGCAGCGGCGAACCGGCGCTGCAGTACGCCACGGACGAGGACAGTGACGACTCCGATCCGGATCCCGGCGTCAACCGGTTTGACCTGGGAGCCGATCCGCTGGAGTATGCGCGGGCGCGTGCCCAGATTGTCCGCGAAGTTGTTCCCGGTCTCGTGGATCGCATGACCAAGGAGGGGGACGACTTCACGCAGGTGCGCCGTGCGCTCAATGTGCTGCTGGCCGAGCATGGCCAGGCCATGTATTTCGCGGCGCGCGTGGTGGGCGGATGCGACGTCAGCCGCAGCCACCGGGGAGACAAGGACGCCAAACCGCCCTTCGTGTTGTGGCCCGCGGACAAGCAGCGCGGAGCGCTCGACCTGCTGCAGGAACAGGTGTTCAGCGACAAGCCGTTCCAATTCTCACCCGATCTCTACAAGTCGCTGGGCTCCACGAACTGGAACCACTGGGGCATGCCTTCCTCCCGGCGCAAGGACTACCCCGCGCACGAGCAGATCTCGATCTGGCAGGACCGAATCCTGGACCTGCTGCTTTCGCCGGATACGTTGACCCGCATGCACGACAACGAGTTGAAGACCGCGCCCGCCGAGGACCTGGTGACCACCGCCGAGTTGGTGGATCGGCTGTCCAAGGCGATCTTCAGCGAGCTGGAGACCGTGAAAGAAGGCGATTTCTCGAATCGCAGTCCGGCTATCCCCAGCTTGCGGCGCAACCTGCAGCGCTCGTATCTCTCGACGCTCGGCAACCTGGCGCTGGGACGCCGCCCCGCGCCTAACGACTGCCAGACCGTGGCCTATGCCGAGTTGGCTTCGCTGGAAGCCAAGATGCGGCAACTGCTCAAGAGCAATGCCAAGCTGGACACGTACTCGCGGGCCCACCTGGAAGAGTCCGCGGATCGAATTCAGAAGGTCCGGGACGCGCGCTTCACGCTCAACAGTCCGTGACCATCAGTACGATTGTCTCCAAGCCGGTCCGGAACCTGGTTGTTCCAGGCTCCGGACCCGACCGAGGCACTCATTTCTCGGCCTTCTCCGCCGGTTGTTCCGCGGGAGCCGCCCCCTCCGCTGCGGGCTGTTCCGCCGATGGCGCGGGCTGTTGCTTGGGTGGAGCCGGCTTCGCGTCCCCCATCAGCGCGGACTGCTGTTTTTCCATTTCCGCCTTGTAATCGGCCGGACTCTGCGCCTTACCCGCGTCAGGCACGGTACTGCCGGGGCCGCAACCCAGGCACGCCAGGATTCCGACCAGGCTCAGATGGCGAACAGACTGCAACCAGGATCGCTGCATCGATGATCTCCTTGCACGGGTGCAAACAGAAACTAACGACAGGACCAACTGCCGACGGCGATATCCAACCAGCGGCATCGAATCCTCATCATAACGACTCGCGGGGCGAACGCCTGCCGGGGAATCGGTTTTGAAGTCCGAGATGGCGCTACCGTCGGTCTGACACGAACACCAGCCATGGCGGCAAGGTGCCGCTCCAGACTCCTGATGCGGTGGCCCAACGGCATATTCCCGAGCGGATGACATTTCGCGTCAAATCCCCTGCGGGCAGACTGGGCAAAGCCTGTCGGTCAGCGCACCTGTCCGGGGAGCCAGCACCGACCGCCGTGCCCATTACCGCCACAACGAGGGGGATTTCGTTGACTTCAGGCAATCTTTGGGTATCTTCGTGATAGCGCTTGTAGCTGTTCATGCGTTTCTTCCCTGGGCTTATTTGGAGTGAACTGTATGCGTACCCATGTCTCACGCAAGGCAGCGTTCACGCTGATGGAGCTGCTCGTGGTGATCATGATCATCGGGATCTTGGTGGCGCTGTTGTTGCCCGCGGTGCAACAGGCGCGAGAAGCAGCCCGAAAGATGTCATGTTCCAACAACCTGAAGCAGTTCGGCCTGGCGCTGCACAACTACGTCGATTCGTGGTCTTCTCTGCCTCCCATGCGCGGCGGCACCAACACCGAGCTGGTAGGAGAGATCGGTTTTGAGACCACCAGCCGCGACTCGATGTCCGGCATCGTCAGTTTGATTCCGTTCCTGGAACAGGAGACGCTGTTTGACCAGATTGCCACGAGCAATTTCGGACCTGTGCCGTGGTATAGCACGATCTACTGGGAAATGCAGATTCCCGGACTGGTTTGCCCGTCGGACCAGGTCATTCGCGGTGCCAGTGGCAATTGCAGCTACAAATTCTGCATGGGCACGATCTACTGGCGCAACTCGGACCTCTGGGGTTCTCCCTTGAATGGCATGTTCGGCATGACGCACACTCGAGCCAACAAGGCCATGGGGGACTGGTACGATCCCGATATTGCTCGGCAAAGCAAGGTGTATCGACTGCAGGACGTCCAAGACGGGCTGAGCAGCACGATCGCCATGTCAGAACGCCGCATCGGCAATTACCAGAACGATCAGGACATCGCGAATGTCGCCTACGACGGCTACTTTGGACGCCTGGACAATGACGCGCGCATCGCCCGCGAGAACTGCCTGGTAACTGTCCGCACCAAGACCGGCAGCTATGCCAAGAAGTACAACCCGAACGTGCGCATCATCGGCGGTCAAGGTTCCGTCGCTCGCTTCCGTCCCGGCGAACGGTGGGGTGATGGCCGCCCGTATTATGCCGGTTTCAACACGATCATCCCGCCAAATGGTCCTTCTTGCGCCGAGGACAACGGCGACTGGTACAGTGGCGTGTACTCGGCGTCGAGTCAACACCCAGGGATGGTGAATGCCGTCATGGGAGACGGTTCGGTGCGGAAGTTCTCCGACACGATCGACGCCGACGTCTGGGTGGCGCTCGGCACGCGCGCCGGGGACGAGACGTTCGAAATGCCCGAATAGCGTCACGCACAGCCGTGGCAGCAACCGCATCCAGCGTCAGGTCCCGCGAGGTTCGCGGGACCTGACCGTTTCTTGGCCCGTGCTTCTCACCATTCTTCGTGAAGTCTCGCCACCGGACATTATCCCGGAACACTCACTACAGAGGCACACAGGGTGAACAAGGGACAAGGTAGGCGAGCAGTTACGTAACGATTCTGATGGGACTGAATCTGACAAGCTGTGAACGTAAGCGTTCACGGGTCGGTGGGGGATTGGCGCATTTTTCGGCGTTGACGGCTTGCCGCCAGTACCGGACGTCGGCCGAAAACATGGGCCGATCCCCGTCTCTTCACCGACCCGTGAACGCGTACCTGTGAACTCCGCCTCTCCTGCATTCCTCTGTTTTCCCTGTGGCTCTGTGGCGGCTCTTCTGGCTTCGTGCATCGGCCGGGGTCATCGCACGCTCGCTCGACCTGACGGCTTGACCACCGTGGACCAGGCGGCGATCCACGACCGCGCCCAATCGGGGACCGAGTCCATGATTTGAAACAGGTTGCTGTACTCGTCCGTCCACAAGCGCACGGGCGTGTAGGTTCCTTCGACCGTTTCCGACGCCTCGCGAATCGCGTCGCCATTGAGGAACTGTTGATTGCGAGTGAGCAACAGCCAGTCGGAGGAAGCCTCGCCGACATACTCATCCTGGTTGTCTTCGATCAGCACCAGCGGCACGTTCAGCTCCGCAGCAATACCGCCGACCACCGGCTTCAGGTCCAGGTGCCGGTTGCTGATGTGGACCACAATCACACCCTCCGGCTTCAGGTGCCGCAGGTACAATTCGAAGGCCTCCTTGGTCAGCAGATGCACGGGAATCGCATCGCTGCTGAATGCATCGAGCGCAATGACGTCGTAACCGCGCGGCGGTTGTCTCTCGAGCGTCAATCGCGCGTCCCCGAGCTCGACCTCCACCTGCGCGCCGCTGTCGCTCAGATACGTGAAGTACTTCCGCGCAACCATCGGCACGAGCGGATTGATTTCATAGAAGCAGTAGTAGTCTCCCACGCCGCCATAGGAAGCGATCGTGCCTGTTCCGAGCCCCACCACGCCGACGCGCAGCGGCTGCAGGTCGCGATAGTTCAGGAGCGTCAATCCCACACCGCTGGCTGCACAGTAGTACGTCGTGGGCAGCCGGCGTTTCGTTTCGTCCACGAATTGCGACCCGTGCAGGATGCGGCCGTTGAGCAGTTCCCGGATCTGATTTTCCGGGTCATCCTCGTAGTGTTCCTTCAAAGTCAATACGCCATAGAAGTTCCGGAGCGACAGTTTCGCACTCGAGGAGACCGCGGCAAATTGTGCCCGCACGACGACCAGCAGTACCAGGAAAGCCGCCGCAAAGGCCACACACTTGCGCCAGGTGCGATTGAGCAACCACGTCGTCCACAGCGAGTCCCAGAAGACGGCGATGGCCAGCATGAACGACAAGACCAACCCGATATTCATTTCCACGTACGAGGAAAAGACCTGCGGGCAGATGAGCCCGACAAAGATCCCCCCGAGTGCTCCGCCTCCCGCCACCATCAGATAGAACTCCGTCAGGTAGCGGGCTTTCGGCTTGGCGCGCACGAGTTCGCCGTGGCACACCATGCACACCAGGAACAACAAGCCCAGATACACACCGGCTTCGATGAACAGGTTGTCCATGAAGTCAAACAAGTCGATCTCGCGGTAGTGACGCTTCAGCAGGCCTTCGAGGTCGTCCTCCAGGAGAATCAGGCAGACCCCCGCCACCGCACAGAACGTCAGGGCCGAGAAGATCCGGCGACGATACCAGGCCTCCCGGTCAAAGCAGATGATGAACGACAGGAGATAGAGACTGAGCGGAATGACCCAGAAGAACGGCACGACCGCCACGTCCTGGCAGAGATGATTGGTGATCGCCATCAGCAACAGGGAAGCCAGCGCGGGCAGCAGCAGCCAGCCCAGGCGGTCCATCCACGTGGGCATGACCTCGAACGGATCGACCACGGATGCTTCAGCAGCTGTGGCCGCGGGTTCATCGGCCAGCGCGCCCATCGCGCGGTACACGACGATCGCCAGGCCCCCACACAGAAACGCGAAGACCACGAAGGCCACGGACCAGAGCACGTCCTGCTCGGACGTGGAGCAGAGCGGCTCAATCAGAAACGGGTACGTGAGCAGAGCACCCAGGGACCCGACATTCGAAAGGGCGTACAACCGATAGGGAGACCGCTCCGGCAATGCGCGGCTGAACCAGGCCTGGACGAGCGGGCTGGTGGCCGACAGCACGAAATAGGGCAGGCCGACGTTGGCCGCCAACAGCGCCAGGATGCGCGTGGTCGGATGGGCCGCGTCCAGCGGTTTCCACTGCGCGCCCGGAGTGATGGGGAGCGTCACCGCGGCCACGGCAAGTACTGCCAAGTGCAACAGCAGCTGTATGCGGCGGCTGCGGATCCGATTCAGCGCGTGTGCATAGGCATAGCCGGCCAACAACAGAACCTGGAAGAACAACAGGCAGGTCGTCCAGACCGCGGGTCCGCCGCCGAACCACGGCAGGATCATCTTGCTCACAACGGGCTGCACCTGAAACAGCAGGAATGCACCCAGAAAGATCGTCAGCGCGCTCCACCAAGCGAGCGCTCCGTTGCGTGAAACGAAAGTCATAGCTCATCACTCGAGTTATCTAACAGCACGGGGCGGCAGGGCCGCCAGCCTGAGCGGTGCTACCGCACCGGCAAACGAACCCGCTCCCGTTGGTCGCTGGACAGTATCAATCAGGTCACAGTTTCTGAAGCTCACAGCACGGGGCGGCAGGGCCGCCAGCCCGAGCGGTGCTACCGCACCGGCAAACGAACCCGCTCCCGTTGGTCGCTGGACAGTATCAATCAGGTCACAGTTTCTGAAGCTCACAGCACGGGGCGGCAGGGCCGCCAGCACGCGGGCACGGTTCAGCCACTCGTCGGACGTTCCATCAGCGTCGGTTCGTCCGGCGTTGTATCCGGGAGCACGGCGGGAAATTCCAGGGTGAACGTGCTCCCCTCACCCACGTTGCTCTGCACGCGGATGTCGCCTCCGTGCTCACGCAGGATCTTCTGGCTGACGGGCAAGCCCAGACCCGTACCTCGGCTCCCTTTGCGCGACTCGAACAGGCCAAACACCTTGTGCAGGTCGTGTTCGGGAATTCCCGCCCCATTATCGCGCACTTCGATGCGGGCCACGCCCGCTTGCGGATCGTATTGGACACCGACCGTCACGCGCGGCTGATCGGCCTTCTCGCACGCATCGATCGCGTTGGTGACCACGTTCAACACGGCGCGATGCATCAACTCCGGGTCATACAGCAACTCGTACGGCGGCCCGGCATCGGGCATGACCAATTCCACTCCCGCTTCCCGAGCGCGCCCCTGCATCAACTCCACGACATCACGTACCAGTTCGCGCAGGTCGGACGGTACCGGATCCGGCTCGCGCTCCTTGCTGAAGGTGAGCATGTCGAGCACCAGGTTGGAGATCTTCTCCTGGTTCTTGTCCACGATCGTCCATCCTCTGCGGACGACTTCCGCGTCCTGAACTTTGAGACCCTCTTCGATGAGGTAGCTGCCCCCGCGGATTCCCTGCAGGATGTTCTTGATATGGTGCGACAGCGTCGCGATGGTCTGGCCGATGGCCGCCAGCCGCTCGGCCTGCACCATGGCGATGTAGTAGGCCGTATCTTCGACGGCCAGTGCCGCTTGGTGCCCGATGGCGACCATCAGCTTGAGGTGTTCCTCGGAGAACTTATTGACCGCATGCTGCACGAAGCGGCCTGGGGGAGTAAAGGTGTCGATGTAGATCACCCCCACGACGCCGTACCGTCCCTGCATCGGGACGCAGATCGCCTCGCGCACGCCCATCTTCAAGATGCTGGCCGCGGGATCCCAGCGCTCGTCCTCGCGCGCATCGCTGGTGAGCACTCCTTCCTTGTGTTCCATCACGTAATCCAGAATCGTGCGGCTGATCTGCAGCTTCAACTTCTCCTCGCGCGGCTGGCGGCGCCGATGCCGGCTGACCTTGGGCAGCAGCTCGTCGGTCTGCTTGTCCACCAGCATGATGCAGCCGCGGTCGGCTTCGACCCATTCGAAGATCAGCTCGACAATGCGATTCAGCAGCTGGTCGATGTCCAGCGTGTGGCTCACGGCCAGAGCCGTGCGGTACATGATCTGCAGGTTGCTGCGAGCCCGCGCCAGCCAGGGGCTCTCCGCGCGGTCCACGGCCGCCAGCAGCTGGCTCCCCTCCTCCTGGCTGATGGCCCGGACGATACGTGAACCACCGTGCCCTTCCCCTTGACCGACGATGTCCACGTCGCCCGCGAGATCCAGCGCCGCATCCTCCGCCGCGGTAAAGATCAGCAGGGTCCGCCCGATCTGAAGCCGATCGCCGCTGCGCAATGCTTGTTCCGCGATCTGGACATCGTTGACCGACGTCCCATTGGAACTCTGCAGATCCACCAGGACAAAATCAGTCCCGTCCTTGTGCACTTCGGCGTGGCGCCGGGAGACTTCCGTGTCATGCAGTTGCACAGCATTCGCCGAGTCGCGCCCGATGGAGATGACCGCCTCGTCGAGCTCAAAGCGCCGACCTTGGTCGCGACCTTGAATGACAAACAGCGAAGCCATGCGCCAGCCCTTGGCGGTCTGATAGGAGAGCGCTCGAACAATCGCTCGATTGTACGAACCCGCGGTGCACTATGGTAGGGCTTGGCGCCCCGCGTCTTCCCACCGCGTTTGCTTGACGTCCATCGCGCTGGGGAAAACAATCCAGTAGTCCGGGGACGCCGTTCCGAGCATAACGGGGTAAATGATCATGACACGCCGCGCGGTGCTGCTATCCGTGCCCGGATTGCGCGATATCGATCTCCCCGCCATGCCCAACCTGGTCGCCGCCATGGCCGGGGGAGAACGCGCCGCGCTGACACCGAGCTTCCCTTGCGTCACTTGGCCCGTCCAGACCAACATGCTGACCGGTCACTTGCCCGCCGCGCATGGCGTCGTCGCCAACGGTTTCTACTGGCGCGGCCCGCAGCGCGTCCAGATGTGGACCGCAAACAACGACGTGATCCTGGTTCCGCAGATCTGGGACCGGCTGCACCAGCAGCAACCGTCCCGCTCGTCGGCCGCCTGGTTTCCTATGCTCAGCAAAGGCAGCGGCGCGGATTACATCTGCATGCCGGCCCCGGTCCATAACCCTGACGGTTCCGAGTCGCTCTGGTGCTACACGAGGCCGCAACAGCTGTACGGCGAATTGCGCGACGCTTACGGGCACTTCCCCTTGCATCACTTCTGGGGACCACTGGCGAACATCTCGTCCACGGCCTGGATCGCCAAGACGGCGGCCCATGCCGCGCAGCACTTCCATCCCGATTTCTTCTACATCTACTTGCCGCATCTGGACTATGCCGCTCAGCGCGACGGCCCCGACAGCATCGCCGCACGGCGAGCTGTGGTCGAACTGGATGGCGTCATCGGCACCCTCCTCGGCGACCTGAGTGCCGCTCTCGGTGACGATGTGCTGTTGCTGGCCGCCAGCGAATATGTGCTGACGCCGGTGGACCACGTGCTCTACCCCAACCGCCTCTTGCGCAACGCGGGATTCCTGCGCGTACAGGAGTCGGAGCAAGGGGAGCTGCTGGACCTGCGGGCAAGCAGGGCTTGGGCGCTGGTGGACCACCAATTTTCGCACGTGTTTGTGCGCGATGCTGACCCGCGGGTCTGCCGGCAAGTGTCGGAGTTGTTTCGCCGCGAAACGGGCGTCTCCGAAGTACTCGCCGCTCAAGATCGCGCCAAGTACCACCTGGACCATGAACGCAGCGGCGAGGTGATCTTGATCTCGACACCCGACAGTTGGCAGGCCTACTACTGGTGGCTATCCGACGACCGGGCTCCCGGATTTGCGCGCGCGGTCGATATTCACCGCAAGCCAGGTTACGACCCGGTGGAACTGCACGTGTGCCCCCAAACGAGGAGCATTCCGCTCGACGCGACACGGGTGCGGGGTTCCCACGGCGCTCCCGCCGAATCTGCCGCTCAACAGGGCGTGTTGCTTGCCTCGCAAGCCGTGCTGCGCGGCCGAAGTGCCCTCCGGGACACGGACGTTTGCCAGCTGATACTGGCCCGACTATCCTGAGAGTAGGGGGCCGGAATCGCCGCCCCGAGCGCCGCCGGCTCCAGAGACTCGTCATCCCCGCGCTCGCCCGTCGCCGGCAGATTCGGGAAGTTCAGCTATGCAGCACGAACCGCAGCTTTGTCGCCCTCAGGCGTTCTATTTCTTTGCCGAGCAGATGCGCGCCTTGGACACGAATCAAGGCCTGTTGAATGCCGCCATTGCGATTGCCATGCACGGGCTGCGCGACGTGGATCCCGTGTCGGTACGCAGTCAATTGCAGCAGTTGGCACAGCGCGTGCGACGGCGCGTGCGCGGGCGCCAGCCCCAGGCACTGCTCGCTCATCTGCACGACGTTCTTTTTGAAGAAGAGCACTTCGCAGGCAATGGCCAGGACTATTACGACGCGTACAACAGCTACCTGCCGACCGTGCTCGAGACTCGGCGCGGCATTCCCATCACTCTGTGTCTCGTCTACAAAATCGTCGCCGACGGAATTGGCCTCAGCGTGGCCGGCATCAACGCCCCCGGTCATTTCCTCGCGCGCGTGCACCTGCCCGATGGCTGGATGATCATCGATCCCTACTCCGCGGGCGGCGTGTTGACGGAGGACGAAGCCTTTCATCGCATCGAGGCGATTACGGGACGTGTTGTCCCGCACCTGCCGGAATACCTGGCGCCCGCCACACATTCGCAGTGGATTTCACGCATGCTGTTGAACCTGCAGCACGTGTTTGCCAGGACGGATCGCCATGGCGATTCCATCGCAATGAGTGAACTCCAGTCGCTGCTCGACTTCTCGGTGTGTTAGACTGCCCTGCCATGACGATGCACGCGATCCACGGTCGTGGCGTAACACGCTACGCACTCCGATGCACCCAATGCCGACGGTAGTCCGCGCTGCAGCGCAGGCCTGCCTCGGCTTGTTGCTGACCGTTCCGGCGGGGTGCACCCGCCCGCTCTCGTTCCAGCAACAAACGGCGCTCGTCCGTGAAGGAAGATTGGACGTCGTTCACGTATCCCACCAACCCCTCCGCGATGACGATCTGTCCCTCCTGAGCGGCTTGGGTTCTTTGCGCGAACTGCTGCTCGACGACACCCGCCTGACGGACCGCGGTGTTGCCTGTCTGCAAGGCCTGCGGCGATTGGAGCATCTGCGATTGCGCGGCGCGCGCGTGACCGACGAAGGGACCCGGACGATTGCGACCCTGTCGGAGCTGCGCATCGTGAATCTTCCCGAGGCGCAGTTCACCGACAAAGGCCTGACCGAACTCGCCAAGTTGCCCAAGCTGGAGTTGCTTCGTTTTCACAGCCCTCACGTGACGGATCAGGGCATGTCGGCCTTGGCCGCCATGCCGAATCTGCGTTTCCTGCACCTCCTGGCCGTTCCCATCACTGATGCCGGCCTGCAACCCTTGGCGTCGCTGTCGCAACTGGAATCGCTGTACCTGGATGACATGTCGGTCACCGACGAGGCCATCGAGCGGCTCCTGCAGAGCCTGCCGCACGTGCACGTGCACATCAACCAGGCCCATCACCCGGCGGACCCGCACGGCCATGACCACGAGCCGGGTTGAGCGAACGGACTCCCGCCGCTAGTCTGTGGGAGTCCCTGGGAACGTGAACGGAGCAAACGTTCACGGGTCGGTGAAGAAACGGGGATCGGCCCATGTTTTCGGACAACGTCTGGTCCTGAAGGCATTCCGTCAACGCCGAAAAATGCGCCAATCCCTCACCGACCCGCGAACGCTTTGGCGGGAGTCCCCCGAAGCGTGAAAGGAACTTTCTATGCGAATTCGTCTCGTTGTTCTGCTGCCGTTGTTGGCCCTGGCCGGTGGTGGAGCGTTCATGGCGACAAACACCAACGGCGTAGATATGACGCGCTCCGCCCAGCACTTCCTGGGGCAGCTTTCCGCCGAGCAACGTGCCATTGCGCAGCTCGACTTCGAAACGCCGGAACGATTCGGCTGGCACTTCATTCCGAAAGATCAACGCAAGGGGATTCAACTGAAGGATCTCCACGCTGCGCAACGCGAGGCTGCACACCAGCTGCTGCGTACCGCGCTGAGCGAGGTCGGCTATGGCAAGGCCACGAAGATCATGGCCCTGGAGCGCATCCTGCAGGAACTGGAAAAATCCCGCACTGGCGGAGCGTTGCGGGATGCGGAGCGATATTTCTTCACGGTCTTCGGCGAACCCACCGAACAATCGCGTTGGGGCCTGAGCGTGGAAGGCCACCACTTGTCGTTGAACTTTGTGGTGGATCGCGGCCAGATCGTCAGCTCCACACCATCGTTCCTGGGCTCCAATCCGGCCATCTTCAAGAACGAGGTCGTGCCGGAACTGCCCGTCGGCACGCGCGTATTGGCCAAAGAGGAGCAATTGGCGTTCGATCTGCTGAACGCGTTGAGCGCCGAGCAGCGGTCTGTGGCAGTCATTGCGGACCAGGCCCCGCGCGAGATTCGGGCTGCCGGTGAAGTACGGCCTCCTCAGGAACCGGCGGTGGGACTTCCGGTGCCGCGCATGAGCGCCGAACAGCAGGAGATCCTGCATCAACTTGTGTTGGCCTATCTGGAGAACATGCCGGCCGATGTGCAACAGACACGCACGGAAGAAATCCATCGGGCGGGCACCGACAACGTCCATTTCGCGTGGGCGGGTGCCCCGCAACCCGGAATCGGGCACTACTATCGCGTCCAGGGCCCCACGTTCTTGATCGAGTTCGTGAACACCCAACCCGATTCCGCCGGCAATCCGGCCAATCACATCCACTGCGTCTGGCGGGACCTGCGGGGCGACTTCGGCCAGCAGACCGCGGGCAAGTGAGTGCCCGGCGAGCCTGACCCAGGCAGCGGCCTTGACGCTATTCTCTGAACGCTTCTATACTTACGCGCGATCATCGCAGCATGCGGCCCCTGAGGGGACGCACCGGCCGGTTTGTGTACATTTCGACCTCGGAAGTAAACAGGTAGGCACCCAGGACGATGAAGACGGAACGTCGCCACGAATTGCAGACGAACGTATTGGCGAACATGCTCGGTCACCAGGTGGAGGCCGTGCGCCCCTATTTGAAGCACTTGGGGATCGCGGCGCTGATCGCGGCCGTCGCCGTCGCCTCGTACACGTATGTCCAGAAGACGCGGAATACGATCAGCTACGAAGCGTGGGAAGACTACTATTCGGCGCTCGCCGAACGCGACTCCAATCGGCTCCGCACCGTCGCGGAGAACCACGCCGGTACCGACGCCGGGTTGTGGGCCAAGGAATCCGAAGCCGACCTGGAACTGGCCCGCGGACTCGAAGCATTGTTCCACGACCGCAGCGAGGCTCGGACGGCCCTGCGCAGGGCTGAAAGACGATTCGAGGAAATCAGCAAAGAGGCGAAACCCAATTCGCCATTAGCGCTCAAAGCTCAGTTTGGTTTGGGACAAGCCAAAGAGGCCCAGGATCAGGTCGCGGAGGCGCGCAAGTGTTACGAGGCGGTCGTCCGCGACGCGAGTGACAGTCCGCTTGGCAAGCGCGCTCAGGAACGGCTCACGCTGCTGGGACAACCGGCGGTGGAGAAATGGTACGACTGGTTCAGCCGCCAGAAGCCGACCCCGCCGCCCAAGCCGACCGACGTCGGTGCGGCCCCCGCGGCTTCCGGTGACCTGGGCAAGCTCTCGGATACGCCGGACGTCACGCTGCCCAGCGCGCCGAGTGCTCCTACTGAGCCGGCCAAGGCGCCAGCGGTGACCGAGCCGGCCGCCAGTCCCGCTGCAGCGGCCCCCGCGCCACCAGCGGAAGCCATGCCGGCGGAGCCGGCTCCCGCGCCGGCACCACCCGCTCCCGCGGCTCCCAGCACCGGCGATGCGCCGAAACCGGCCGAGGCGACACCTGCTGCCAGTCCGGCCCCTGCCACGGAGCCGCCACCAGCTGCCCCACCCGCGACGGCCGCGCCGGAGAAACCGCCCGCTCCGTAGCCCGCGACGGTTGTCATGGCCGCGAACGACCGAACTCGTGATCCCGTCGTTTTGCTCGTCGAAGCGGCAGACGCCGGCAAGCGTTTGGATGCGTTCCTCGCCGAGCACTTCCCGGATTACAGCCGCGTCCACCTGCGCCGGGTCGTCGGCGCGGAAGGCGTGCACGTCGACGGACAGCACCTCAAGGCCGCTCACCGGCTCCGCGCCGGCCAACAGGTAGTCGTGGCATTGCCGGAACTGCCCAAGGAAGGGCCCATTCCGGAAGACATACCACTCGACGTGCTGTTCGAGGACGAGCACCTGGTCGCCATCAACAAGCCGGCCAACATGGTGGTACACCCGGCGAAAGGACACTGGTCCGGGACGCTGACCAGCGCTTTGGCGCATCGATTCGAGCAACTGAGCACTGTGGGTGGTACCACACGCCCCGGGATCGTGCACCGCCTGGACCGCGAGACCAGCGGTGTGATCGTGGTGGCCAGGTCCGACCGCGCTCACCTGGGGCTGGCGAAACAGTTCGAATCGCGCAGCACGCGCAAGGAATACCTCGCGATTGTGGCCGGCCTGCCGGACCGCGACCGGGATGTGATTGCTCAACCCATCGGCGTGCATCCCTACCAGCGTGAGAAGATGAGCATCCGCGCGAACCATCCCACCAGCCGCGAAGCCAGCACGTTCTATGAGATCATGGAACGTTTTCCCCAGTACGCGCTGTTGCGCGTGGAGCCGCGCACCGGCCGCACGCACCAGATCCGCGTCCACCTCGCCCACATTGGCTGCCCCGTTCTCTGCGACCGCCAGTACGGCGGGCGCTCCCGGATCACTCGCGGAGAACTCACCGACTCCCCCGACGCAACCGTCGTGCTAGCTCGACACGCCCTGCACGCCTACCGACTGCAGTTGCAGCATCCCATCACCCGAGAGCCACTGGACTTCATCGCGCCGCTGCCCGCTGACCTGACCGCCGTGCTGCAATTGCTGCGCGACAAAGCCTGAATCGGTATTGGGACGGCGGTGTGGAAATGGTAGACATACGCTCTCACAGTGCGTGTCGCTGCGGATTTCCCGCTCGCAGCGCACGCGTCAAGGAAGACCCGGATTCTGCCAAGGAGGGCATTTTTGATGCTTCGTTTTCTTCGCGCGGCAACTGCCGTTGGCCTCCTCGTCACGATCTGTTCCGGCGCCGGCTTTGTTCACAACGAGAACTTCGTCGTGCTCACCGATCCGGTCCTGGCTGCCACATCGCCCACCGAATACGCGACGCTGGTTCTGGCCAAGGCCGAGGAATACCGCAAGAAGATTGCGCTGGAATGGTTCGGCGAGGAATTGCCACCGGGGATTGGACGCACGACGATTAACGTGCGTTACGCACCGGACCGCGATTCAGCACTGACCTGGGCCGTGGATCATCCGGACCGCAAGCTGCACACCGTGTACCTCTACACCAAGGATGGCAATTCCACCGCCAGCACTCTCGCGCACGAGATCGCGCACGTCGTACTGGCCACTCAGTTCCCCCATCCGCATCGCTTGCCCGCCTGGGTAGAAGAAGGAATTGCCAGCCAGTACGACGACGCGGAGCGGCAGCGGACCCGCCGCAGCGTGATGCGCTATTTCGCTCGGCAGGAAGCCTGGCCCAGCGTCGAGTCCGTGCTTTTGGCGGACAACATCGCTGCCGAAAACACGCGTTCCTATGCGGTGGCGGTGTCTTTGACCGAGATGCTGCTGAGCAAAGGCGGCAAGCGGACGTTGCTGGACTTTGGCCGCGCGGCGAGTCGCGAGGGAGTGCAGCCCGCCCTCGCGCGGTTCTATCGCTTGCAGGAGGTCGCTCAGCTCCAAACGCAATGGCAGGACTGGGCAGCGCAGCTGGCCGGTCGCGAGACGCAGCTCTCGCAAGTGGACGCGCCGCCGCGTACCTACGGCCAGTAATACCAGACGGTCCCGGCCACCGGCGGCGTCCCGTAGTAGACAGGAATTTCCGGAACAATCGGCCGAGCCACGTAGACGGGAGCGGATGTTGCTTCCGGTACGATTTCAATGCTCTGTTCATAGCTCGGAGCGGCGACCGTCCAGTTCTTCAGGTCCCGCCCCGGCAACTGGGTGCTGACGGTCCCGACGGGAACCTGCAACGTCAGGTCCTTTCCCGCCGACACGCTGAACTCAACACGATTGACGAAGATCCGGTGAAAATCATTCGTGCGATTGGTGATCTTCAGCGTGCCAGTGGTACTGAGCGAGTCGTTGACTGCGTGCCGCATTTCCTGCCGGAATTCATTGCTCTGCATGGCCGCGCTCAAGCGCGGCACCTGCAGGCCGCTGCTGTCTTTGTGCGCGATGGCCTCCAGTATCTCCTGCTGCTTGACGATCTCTTCGTTGATTTGATTCGTGAGCGCCGTCATCTCTTGGCGCAGCTGACCGATCTGGGTCTCCTGCTCACTGACCCGCTCGACGATCTGCGTTACGTTGCCGCTCAGCGTGCGCAGTTGTTCGCGCAGGGTCTTCAATTCGGCAGCCGTATCCAGCGGGGCGGGAGCTGGTTCCGCACCAAGCGCGGCAGGAATGACGGCAGTCCAACAGACGAGGGCGAGAATGCGGCGCAACATGCCTCTTCCTCCCAAAAATCAGGGGCCAACTGATACTCGCTCCGTCCGGAACCACAAGTACGATCCGTCGAAAGATAGGTCTCAACGCATTAGTCTAGCCAGAGAACTCGTGCGTTCAAGGCTGCGCGCGACCATGCCCAGGACCGCGTCGCTGCAAGCGTTCACGGGCGGTGGGGGATTGGCGCATTTTCGGCGTTGACCGCTTGCCGTCAGGGCCGGATATGGTCCGAAATCATGGGCCGATCCCCATCTCTTCACCGACCCGTGAACGCTTACCCCATCAGCCCGACGTCAGTTGTTCGCCAGCCATGTCAGATGCTGCGCCAGCGACTCCTCCGGCAGCCGCTCGACACTCGCGAGAACCTGGGAGAGCGGCGGCGCCGTCCCCGAGCGCCGCAGTTCGGCGAGATACGTTTGGACGAGCGCCAAACGGTCACGACTCGTCTCCAGCAGGAAGTGCGCCCAGAGCCAGGCTTCCGCGTAGTCCATCTGACTCATCTGCGCGACGTCGCGGAGCGACTCCATCCGGCGCAAGTCGGGCAGCCAGGACCGGTCCTGGTAGTGGGCCAACAACAGCGACAGGTGCCCCGCGTTGCGCCCTCGATGACCGCGCGGAACCTCGAAATACTCGGCAATTCCCTCGTCGAACCACAACGGCACGTTAGGTGTCACCGAGTGCAGGTAGCCATGTGCCAGTTCGTGCCGCAGGTCTTCCCCGACTCGGTCACCCCAATGAGCGTACACCGTCAACAACGTATCGCTCTCGATGAAGAAAGCGCGGCGCTCCGGGAATTCCGGGTAGTTCTTGCGGATGTAGGCGTCGTACGACGTGGCCTCCTGGAACAGATAGACGTGAATCGGTTCGTCCGACGTAGGCAAATCGAGCTTCAGCCCCATGTCGGTGCGAAGCGCGGTCAGCTCCTCGACGAGCCGATGGCGGCGCGGCAGCGCGAAGTCGCTGTGAATGTCCAGCTGGTCTCGCACCACGTTGGCCTGCGCCGGCAACGACGGGCCGCTGGACCACGTTGCACAGCCGATCACCGGCAAGGTGCAGAGTAGGATACCCAGACTTCGCACGCTGCGATTTCCTCCTTGAACGGCGCTCAGCCAATCATCTGCCGAAGCAGGAGCCGGATTCTAGCAGAACGCCCCCCAGGTCCGAACGGCAATCTGGGCAATTCAGGACCGTGTGGGGAATTTGCCGGCAATCAGCTGCTGGAGTTCGCGTTTCAAGCGGTCGAGGATCTCCTCGTACGGAAACGCGCCGAGAGACTCGCCGCGCCGCTTGAGATTCACGAAGTTCGGACCGCACCAGAGGCCGAGATCCGCATCGTCCGTCTCGCCGGGACCATTAACGCGACAGCCCATGACGGCAATCGTAATTGGGTGATCCTGGGCAAATCGCGTCAGCTCGCGAACCTGGGCGGCCAGTTCGACGAAAGCCTCGTTTTCCACTCGCGAGCAACTGGGGCAGGAGATGATGTTGAGCGACTTCGTGCCGTAGTCGACGACCGAGCGCACGCGGCCGGCGGCAATGTCGGCCAGGATCTCGCGAGCGGCGGCAATTTCTTCCGCCTTGCGCGCGTTGGGCACGGTGAGCGAGACGCGCACGGTGTCGCCAATGCCGCGGCTGATCAGTTGCTCGAAAGCGATGCGCGTCTTGATGACGCCATCGGGCGGCAGACCGGCTTCGGTCACTCCCAGATGCAGGGGCACTTCCGGCCGGCGTGCCGCGAAACGGCGGTTCACTTCGATCACCTTCCGCGGGTCGGAGTCTTTCAGGGAGACGCAGTACCGGGTAAAGCCGACGGACTCGAGCAGATCACAGTGCTCCAGCGCGCTATCCAGCATGGGTGACAGATCGTCGGTAGCCGCGTAGCGAGCCCGCTGGTCCGGATCGACGCTGCCGCAATTGACGCCGATGCGCAGCGCGCAGTCATGTTCTTCCGCCGCGCGCGCGACGTCACGCACCTTATCCCGCCAGGGCCGTTCTCGTTCGTGATGGTAGAGATGTCCCGGGTTGTAACGGATCTTATCCACGTGCGGGGCGACGAGTTCCGCGAGTCGGTAGTTCTCCTGAAGATCCACCGACAGATTGGCCTGCGTTTGCCGCCGGATCTCGCGCAACGCGTCGGCATCTTTCCGGCTGTCGACGGCAATTCGCACGACGTCCGCTCCGGCTGCGGCCAGCGCGTTGACCTGGGCCACTGTGGCATCGATATCTTGCGTGCGCGTCGCGGTCATGCTCTGGACGGCAATCGGGTGTGCGGCGCCGATCGTGGCCGAGCCGATCCGCACGGACCGCGTCGGGTTGCGGGTTATGGGCATCAAGTCGTACTCCCGGGACCTACTCTCCGTCGATATTGTTTCGGACGACATGGTCGCTGGCAATGCTTGACGATTCGCCCGCCAGCTGATATCCCCATGTTGTGGACGCGCACCCGCTGCTGCATATTGTGCTGTACGAACCGGAGATCCCGCAGAACACGGGGAACGCCGGCCGGACGTGTGTCGCCCTGGGTGCTCGGTTGTGGCTGGTGCGGCCTCTCGGTTTCCGCCTGGACGCTCCGCAGCTCCGCCGAGCGGGACTGGACTACTGGGAACACTTGGATTGGCAGGCCGTGGACGGCTGGTCGGGATTGCTGACCCAATTCCCGGCCCACCGGTTCTGGTACTTCACGAAGTGCGGCCAGCGGCCGCATTGGGAGGCCGAGTACCAGCGAGGGGACGTGCTGGTCTTTGGCAGCGAGACCCGCGGTTTACCGACGTCAATGCTGGACAGCCAACCCGAGAGGTGTCTGCGCATACCCATGCCGGGTCCCGTCCGAAGTCTGAACCTGGCAGCCGCGGTGGCCGTCGGGGCGTACGAAGCGTTCCGTCAAATCCAGCGGGAATGAGGTCCAGAGACCCCATGAGTGAAGCGAGTGACAGTGCCCGGAAGAAGCATGCCGCCACCATTCTGCGCGGGCTGCGACGAGCCTACCCCGACGTTCGCTGCGCGCTGCGGCACGACAATCCCTTTCAGTTGCTGGTGGCCACCATCTTGTCGGCCCAGTGCACTGATCAGCGCGTGAACATGGTGGTGCCTGAACTCTTCCGACGCTACCCCACGCCGGCGTCTTTGGCCGCGGCCGATCGCCGGGACCTCGAGGGGGTGATCCAGAGCACGGGCTTTTTTCGGACCAAGGCCAAGAACATCCAGGCCGTAAGCCGGGTGCTGGCGGCGGATCATGCCGGCGAGGTCCCACGCGACTTGGAGCAATTGGTGAAGCTACCGGGGGTCGGGCGCAAGACGGCGAATGTGGTTCTGGGAACGGCGTTCGGACTCGCGACCGGAGTCGTGGTCGATACGCACGTCCAACGGATCAGCCGGCGGCTCGGACTGACGGAGGAGCGGTTGCCCGCTAAGATCGAGCAAGATCTGATGCATCTGCTTCCGCGCAAGGAGTGGATTGACTATTCTCATCGGGTAATTCATCACGGACGGCAGGTCTGCAAAGCGCGGCGCCCCCGGTGTGACGAGTGCCCGCTGGCGGCTGCCTGCCCTCGCGTGGGTGTGAGTTTGTCGTAGGAGATGGTTCGACGGGCTACCACCGCGCGCGTGCCGCCGGGACGGCCAGGCACTCATGCCCCCTGGTGCGGCATCGATACAAACCGCTCAACGGAAACCAACCATGATCCTGTCCGGTGAAGAAATCCGCCGCAACCTCGGCTCGAACATCGTCATTGATCCCTTCGACGAAAGGCACCTGAACCCGAACAGCTACAATTTGACACTGCACGAGGACGTACTCGTGTACGAAGAAGTCGTGCTGGACATGCGCCAAGCCAATCGTTTTCGCCGCACGCGCATTCCCGAAACCGGGCTGGTGCTCAGTCCCAACCAGCTCTACCTCGGCCGGACCGCGGAACGGACCGAGACGCACAACCTGGTCCCGATGATCGAAGGCCGATCCTCCATTGGCCGGCTGGGGCTGTTCGTGCATGTGACGGCCGGGTTTGGCGACGTCGGATTCTGCGGCTACTGGACCCTGGAGATGTTTGCCGTCCAACCGGTCCGCATTTACCCGGGCGTTGCCATCTGCCAGATCTTCTACCATCAAATCGCTGGGGACTTCGTCGAGTACCGCAGCGCGAAGTACCAGAACAACCAGGACATTCAGCCCAGCCTGTTGTATCAGGAACTCAATCCCGGCGCGCGGCAGAACGACGCGCAGCTTCGATTGAATTTCGGGGGCGACCCCTGACCTGCGGACCAAGCGAGTCAGAGCACGGCGAAATAGGTGGCGACCGCGAAGTCGAAATGCTCGGGCGTCAGTTCGACTGGAATGCCCTGATACAGGCAGTGGTTCCGCACCTGCAGCAACAGGTCGCGCGGCTGGCAATTGCGGAACGGGCGCCCGACGGCGCGATAGTACTTCGCAATCAGGTAGTCAATGACGGATTCGTTGTACGTGAACCCGAACTTCGGGCACACGATTCGGAAGAGCTTGCGGAATTCCTCTTCGGTCGGGTCCACCACTTCGATCTTGTAGGGGATTCGCCGCAGAAACGCTTCATCCACCAGGTCTTTCGGTTCCAGGTTGGTGGAGAACACGATCAGCTGGTCGAAGGGCACCTGGACCTTCTTGCCGTTGGCCAGGTTGAGGAAGTCGTAGCGCTTCTCCAGTGGCACGATCCAGCGATTGAGCAGTTCGTCGGTTCCCATGCGCTGCCGGCCGAAGTCGTCGATCACGAGCGTGCCGCAGTTGCTCTTCAGCTGCAGAGGTGCTTCGCTGATCCCCGTGCTCGTGTTGAACATGACTTCCAGATTGGACATCGTCAGTTCACCACCCACCACGATCGTGGGGCGCCGGATCCGGACCCAGCGCTTGTCGATCCTGGTGCAATCCAGCAACCCCTCCGACTTCCCCAGCGGCACCTCCTCGTGGTTCATGGGATCGAACAGCCGCACGATTTCGCCGTCGAATCCCAAAGCCCGCGGGATCCAGATGAACTCGCCGAATGAACGGGTCACCCGCTCCGCAATGCTCGTCTTGCCGTTGCCCGGTGCGCCGAAGAGAAACAGCCCGCGGCCGGAGTTGATGGCGGGGCCCAACCGGTCCAGCATCCTGGCGTTGACCAACAGATCCTGAAATGCCCGGCTCAGCTCCGCTTGCGTGGGATGCTGTGTTTCCAGCGACTGCGCCTTGACGCTCTTGACATAGTCCCCGAGTGACACCGGCGCCGCACCGAAATAGGTGCAGTGCTCGGCAAGCCGGCGGGCGCGTTCACGGCCAATATCGGTCAATTGGTATACATAGTCGGACATCGGCGCCGCGGCACGATAGACCAGGAGCTGATCGTACTTCATACGGCGCAGCAGTTCGTCAATCAGCACGAACGGCAGTTTCACGTGGTCGGCAATACCCCGTCCGGCTTCGTCTCCGCGGCTGAGCAAGTACTTGAGGACGAGTTCTTCCACTGCGCTCTCGGACAGCCCGGCGACGGCGAAGGAAGCGGGGGGCTCGGGGGTGAACTCGCCTGGCTCGCCCGTGTCGACGCGCTGCGGCGATTCATTGCGAACACCCATGTCCTGCAGGCGGCTCAGGAGCGCCTCGAGCTTGGTATCGGTTTCCACTTTCACGGCGGTCGGCGAATCGTGGTCGGGTTGTGTCGTAACAGCCGACTCCCAACTGCCGTCGCTCGCGTCAGGATGGGCTAACCGTTCCAAGAGTCTGTCGGGCGTGGAGCTGCTCATAAGAGGACATCCTGACACACGCTGGGGTCGCCCGTGTAGTCGCGGTATCTGACACGCACATGACGCCACGTCAGGAATTCAAGAGCTGACGTGCGCATGCATCGGTGTGACCCCGGCGTTGCGGTTCTCCGTCCGAGAACTCGGCGTCTGCCGACGCACACTACCACAAAGGTAGGATGCACGTTGAACTCCGTCAAAAACCGTGCGTGACTTCGCCACCTGCCGCTGGTGCGGCCGCGGGTCCCGCAGGGAACCGGCCAATCCCCCCGACAAAGCGGCGGTCTTGGGCTACAATCGGCGGTCTTGACTGGGTTGCCGACCAACAGTCGCACATCCATTTGATGGAGTTGCATGTCCATGAACACCGCAGACAATCTGACTGATCCCTTCGGCACACGTGATACGATCGCTACCACCCGGGGGCCTGTCGGCATCTACCGGATTCTCCGCCTGGAGGACCAGGGACTGGGGCAGGTGTCCCGGCTTCCCTACTCCATTCGCATCCTGCTCGAAGCCGTCCTGCGCACCTGTGACGGTTTCAGCGTGACGGCGGAGGACGTGCGGAATGTCGCGGCCTGGCAACCTACCGCCGCTCCCGAAGTGGAGATCCCTTTCAAACCGGCCCGCGTGGTGCTCCAGGATTTCACCGGCGTGCCGGCCGTGGCCGACCTGGCCGCGATGCGCGACGCGATGCAGCACTTGGGAGGCAACCCCCGGCAGATCAATCCGCTGATCCCCGTGGATCTGGTAATCGATCACTCCGTGCAGGTCGACTATTTCGGGACGCCGGATGCGTTGAGCAAGAACGTCGCCCTGGAATTCGAGCGGAATCGAGAGCGTTACGAGTTCCTGCGTTGGGGCCAACAGGCCTTTGACAATTTCCGCGTCGTGCCGCCAAACGTGGGTATCGTGCATCAGGTGAACCTGGAGTACCTGGCGGAAGGCGTCTTTGTCAGGAACGATCATCGGGGCCCTGTCGGCGTGCCGGATACGCTCGTCGGAACCGACAGCCACACGACCATGATCAATGGGCTGGGCGTCGTGGGCTGGGGAGTCGGTGGCATCGAAGCGGAGGCCGTGATGCTGGGCCAGCCGCTGTACATGCTGATGCCCGAAGTCGTCGGCGTCCGGCTCATCGGTGAACTCAGCCCCGGCACCACGGCTACGGACCTGGTTCTGACCGTCACGCAACTGCTGCGGCGCGAAGGCGTCGTGGGGAAGTTCGTCGAGTTCTTTGGTCCGGGAGTCAGCGGCATGCGTGTCGCCGACCGCGCGACAATCGCCAACATGGCCCCCGAATACGGCGCGACGATGGGCTTCTTTCCCACCGATGCGGATACCTTGAAGTTCCTGCGCCGCACGGGCCGCAGTCCGGAGAAGGTGGCACTGCTGGAGCGATTCGCCAAGGAACTGGGGGTGTATCGCACCGACGAGAGCCCGGAACCTGTATTTACCAAGACCCTGACGGTTGATCTGGCTGCGGTGGAGCCGTCCCTCGCCGGGCCCAAACGACCGCAAGACCGCGTGCCGCTGGCGAACATGAAGAAGTCGTTCGCCGCGGCGCTGAGCGCCCCTGTCGCGCAGCGCGGTTTCGGATTGGACGAAACGGCCCGTTCGCGGTCGGCCGCGGTGGATCTGGCGGGACAACGTGGCGAGATCGGCCACGGCGCCGTGGTGATCGCCGCGATTACGAGTTGCACGAACACCAGCAATCCGTCCGTATTGCTTGCCGCCGGCCTGCTCGCTCAAAAGGCCACAGCACGGGGCCTGCGTGTCCCGCCCTACGTGAAAACCAGCCTCGCTCCTGGCTCGCGCGTGGTCACCGACTACCTGGATCAGGCCGGGCTGACGCCGGCCCTTGAGCAACTCGGTTTCCACACCGTCGGCTACGGCTGCACGACGTGCATTGGCAACAGCGGCCCACTGCCCGAGGCCGTAGCAAAGGCGGTGATCAGCGGCGATCTTGTCGTCTCGGCCGTTTTGAGCGGTAATCGCAATTTTGAAGGTCGGGTCAACCCGCTCGTCAAAGCCAACTACCTCGCCAGTCCCCCGCTGGTCGTCGCCTACGCTCTGGCAGGAACCACCGACATCGATCTCCTGCAAGAACCTCTAGGCCGCGACAGCGACGGCCGCCCCGTCTTCCTGAAGGATATCTGGCCGTCCCCGCAAGAGATCCAAAGCGCCGCGGACCGGGTCGTCCGCCCCGAGTTGTTCCAACAGCGCTACGCGCGCGCCTTTGATGCCAACGAGGAATGGAATCGCATCGCCACCGCCAGCGGTGAGCGATACGCGTGGGATGCCCGCAGCACCTACCTGCAGCAGCCACCATTTCTCACGAACGTAACGGCGACGATGGTGGCTCCGCCTCCCATCCGCGGAGCGCGCGTGTTAGCACTCCTGGGTGACTCCGTAACCACCGACCACATCTCTCCAGCCGGTTCGATTGCCAAAGACAGCCCCGCCGGCCGCTACTTGATCGAACACGGAGTAGCCCCCGCTGATTTCAACAGCTACGGCTCCCGGCGCGGCAATGACCGCGTGATGATTCGCGGCACGTTCGCCAACATTCGCATCCGCAACCACCTGGTGGCCGGCGTGGAAGGGGGCTGGACGCGCTACCTGCCCGATGGTTCGCAGCTCACCATCTACGACGCCGCCATGCAGTATCGCAAGGCAGACATCCCGCTGGTGATCATCGCCGGTACGGAATACGGAACCGGCAGCAGTCGCGATTGGGCAGCCAAGGGAACGTACCTGCTCGGCGTGCGCGCGGTGTTGGCGGCAAGCTTCGAGCGCATTCACCGCAGCAATCTGGTCGGCATGGGAGTCGTCCCGTTCGAGTTCCTCGATGGCCAGACCTGGCAGTCGCTCGGACTGACCGGCGAAGAAACGTACGACTTCGAGGGACTCGGAGATGAACTCCAGCCGAGAGGACTGGTGACCGTCCACGCCACCGTGAACGGCAGTGCCAAGTCCTTCCGCGTGCGCGTGCGCATCGATACACCGGTCGAACTCGAGTACTATCGCTGCGGCGGAATCCTCCAGACTGTGCTGCGGAAGCTGCGTTTCGGCAAGTGCTGAACGATCCCCACTTCGGTGATTTCGTGGGGATAGCGGTCCAGAATCTCCGTGGGGCTCAGGTTGAAGTACGCGCGCCCGTCGCACTGCCATTCGGGTCCGTCGAGCCGAAACACCACCGTCGCGGCTTTGCGCTGTTGCAGGGCCTCGCCCCCCTCCCAGCCCGCTCCCGCCGCCGCGGCAAATTGAACGGTGACACCCGCAAATGCCCGGTCTGGCGGTCGCGTGCGAACTTCACGTCGTCGTCGAAATCGCAATCGACCCAGCGCAGACCGCGCGGCGAGCCGCTGTGCGATGCCAGTTTCACGAACCGTGCTTCTAACCGCTCCCGCTGCCGATGAAAACTGTCTCGAGCTCTGTGGAGCGCTCGCTCCTGGCTGCGCCGGTGCCGGCTCGATACAGCCAGCACGGCCATACCGATAATCACGGTGGCCCCCGCCAACACCCCGCCGGTCAGGACGAATACCCACCAATTCGCAGGCACACACGGCTCTCCGCAGCCAATCGGATATGACAAATAGTAACCGGACAGATTCATTTTATGTGGTTAAGGTACCGGCGGACAACCGGCGACAAGCGACCAGGATGGACGGCGAGCACCGATGAGCGGCGCCCGGGCGCAGTCCGTCTCCGGATCCGTCTCTTCACGGACTCGTGAACGCCTACGTTTCGTTGTGAGTCGTAAGAGATTCGTGTAGACTCGGCAAACGATGTGAGGCCGAAGAGGGCCCCTCCAGGAAACAGGTCTTTCCATGTCGGTTGAGCTTATCTGTCCCGGGTGCCAACGGCTGTTGCGCGTGTCGGTGGATTCGCCGTCCCAGCGTGTTCGTTGCCCGGTGTGCAGCGCGTTGTTTGACGTCGCGCCCGGCCCTGGCGTCCCCGCGGCTCCCGCTCCCGCCACCCCCCAACCCCGGTGGCATTTGCGAATTCCCGAGGGGCTGACGTACGGGCCTATCGGCAAGGACGAACTTGATCGGTGGGTCGTGGAAGGGCGGGTGACAGCGGAATGCCAGGTGCGCGAGGAGGGCCAGTCGGCCTGGCTTGGTGCGGCGGCGATCTACCCCGTACTGAGCCCAGCCGCTGTTCTCCTGGCGGCCGATGCGCGACCCGCAGCCCGGAACGCGAGTCCCAGCCCCGTACCGCAGGCCGTTGGCAGGCGGGTGCTCGAGCCCCATCGCGGTGCCGTTATCCTGGCGCTGGGAATCCTCAGTTGGGTCAGTTGCCCGGTGTTTGGCCTGATCGCCTGGATCATGGGCAACGCCGATCTGAATCGGATGCGCGCGGGACGCATGGAGATGGACGGGTTTACCCTGACTCAGGCCGGCCGTTTGCTGGGATTGATCCACGTGCTCTTGATCATCGTGGCCTTTGGGGTGGTGGTTCCCGTTTTGTTCTTGTTCTGGGCATCAGTGAGGATGATGTGATTCTGTCTTCCCGGCGTCCGGGTATCATGCGCAAATTGAGAAGGACAGCGACATGCCGATTGTGACCGTCTGCCAGGGGTGTGGCCAAAGACTGAGTGTTGCCGACGAGTACGCTGGACGGACGGCCCGTTGTCCGCAATGCAAATGCGAATACACGGTCCCCGAGGCGAAACCAGACGCTGGTTTCGGAACGGCTGCCTCCGACAAATGGCAACTGCGCACGGAGGACGGCAAGGTTTATGGGCCGACGAGCAAGGCAAATCTGGATCAGTGGGTTGCCGAGGGCCGCGTCACCGTCGCGTGTCAGGTCAAGAGAGAGACCGACTCGCTTTGGCAATCCGCCAGCCAGCTCTATCCTCAACTCACGGCCACGGGTGCCGGCAACCCATTTGCCGATCGGCAGCCGGGCACGAACCCCTACTCCGCGCCCGCGGGTTTCACTCCCGCCGCGGCGCGCAGGTTCTCACAACCCCATCGCGGTGGCGTGATTCTGACCCTGGGAATCATCGGGATTGTGTGTTGCCAGTTGTTGGCACCGGTGGCCTGGGTCATGGGACAAACTGACCTGCGCCAGATCGATTCGGGAGTCATGGATCCAGAAGGACGGACAATGACTCAAGTGGGCATGGTCCTGGGCATCATCGGCACGGCGCTGCTGATCTTGAGCGTCGTATTCCAGGTCATTGCGGTCGCGGTCAATCTCTAACCCGGATTGATGACCACCGAGGCACAGAGGGCGAAGAAAGGACAAGTAAGGCAAGTAGTTTCGCAACGATTACGCTTGGACCGAATCCGACAAGCTGTAGATTCCGCCTCTTGTGTTTTTCTCTGTGGCTCTGTGGTTGCTCTTCTGGTTTCGTGCATTATCCGGACTGAAGGCCGCCATGCCTCTCATCGGTCATCATATGTCGATCGCGGGCGGCTTCGAGCGTGCCGTGGAGCGCGCTCAGGCCGTGGGTGGTGACTGCGTCCAGATCTTCAGCAAGAACAACAGCCAGTGGCGCGCGCGTGATATCACGGAACATGAGGTCCTGCGGTTCCGCAACGCGCTGGAAACCTGCGCGATTGCACATCCGATAATTCATGCGTCCTACCTGATCAACCTCGCCAGTCCCGACCGTGAACTGCGGCACAAGTCCATCGACGCGCTGGTTGTTGAGCTCCAACGGGGCGCTCGCCTGGGCATCCCCCACGTTGTGGTTCATCCCGGAGCCCATACCACCGCGTCCGAAAAGGCTGGGCTCAAGAACGTGGTGCGCGCAGTTAATGAGATTTTCCGGCAGACCCGGCGAGTCGCGTGCAGCCTTCTGTTGGAGACAACGGCCGGGCAGGGCACCGCGTTAGGCTGGCGTTTCGAACAGTTGGCTGCCGTCCTGCAGGGCGTGCGCGAGCCGGAACGGTTGGGTGTCTGCTTCGACACATGCCACGTCTTCGCCGCCGGATACGATTTGCGCAGTCCCTCGGCGTACGAGAAGTCAATGGCGGACTTCGCACGGGTCGTCGGTTGGTCTCCGCTGCGCGCGGTGCATCTAAACGACAGCGTGGGGGCCTTGGGATCGCGACTAGACCGGCACGCACATATCGGCTACGGGAAGATCGGCCGCCGCGGCTTCCGGTTGCTATTGCGCGACCCGCGGCTCGCGGCCGTTCCCATGTACCTCGAAACCGCGAAAGGAGAGCGGGACGGAGAAGACTGGGATGTCATCAACCTGAGGGCTTTGCGCAAACTGTCACCGCGGGTTGCCCGGTCATGACCCAGATAATCGCTGGCCCGATTTGACGGCACGCACTCTGTGGGGTATGGGACCTGAAGGCCGACCTGGGCAACGCCGCTGATTGACCCTCCTCAGAGTGACCGTTACGATGGGTCCAGCGGAATAGCAGCTGCCGGCCCCGCGGGCCAACCGTCAATCCACAAGTGCGTCCATGGGCATAACTTACTTCAAACGTTACCGCATGGAAGTCGACCTGGGCCGGCCGCTCTTTGTGCGACCCCATCTTCCGGCTGACTACGACATCGTAGCTTGGCACGAATCCCTGCTGGAGACGCACGCCGCCGTCAAATTCCAGAGTTTCTGTCTGGAAATTGACGCCAACGTGTTCCCCTGTCTGGGAGAACGCGAGGGTTGTGCGCGCCTGATGCAGGAGATCTCCCACCGGGACGGCTTCTTGCCCAGCGCCACATGGCTGCTCGTGTGCCGCAGCGAGTACGGCCGCCAGTCGGAGTATTGCGGCACCGTGCAGGGAGTCCGAGACGCACGGGACTATGGCGCAGTTCAGAACCTGGGGATCACGCCCCGCCATCGTGGCCTGGGGTTGGGCACCGTCCTCCTGCACCAGGCGCTTTGCGGTTTCCAGGAAGCGGGCCTGAAACGTGCTTACCTGGAAGTGACCGCCCAGAACACCGGCGCCATTCGTCTCTACGAGCGACTCGGATTCCGCAAGGCCAAGACAGTCTACAAGGCCGCGGACGTCGCGTATGCCTGAACGAGAACCTCATCCACACAAACTCCACGCCAGCTCCTCGTGACAAACGAAATCCACTTTCAATCGTTCAGCAACGGGTTTGTCCTGGTTGCGGAGCCCATGCCATGGCTGGAATCCGCCGCCTTCACCCTCCTGGTGCCCGCGGGCTGTTCACGGGATCCGGAGCGTCTGGCGGGACTGGCCGGGTTTACTTGTGAGATGGCCCAACGCGGGGCAGGTCCCCGGGATAGCCGGCAGTTCATTGAAGACCTCGAGATGCTGGGCGTCGACGGCTCCGCCTCGGTAGCCAACGCGCACACGAGTCTTGGGGGCGCAATGCCGGCGGAGAACCTCTACGAAGCTCTGGCCATCTACGCCGACGTGGTGCGCCGGCCGCATTTGGACGAGTGCGAGTTGGAAGACAGCCGCCTGGTCTGTCTGCAGGAACTGCGAGCCCTCGAAGATGATTTCGCGCAGAAGGTCATGGTGGAACTGCGCCGCCGCCGCTACCCCGATCCTTACGGTCGATCCGGTCAGGGTACGGAGGAGGCACTCCATTCGATTGACCTGGAGCAGATCCGGCACTATTTCCAGACCTTCTACCGCCCGCGCGGCGCGATACTCGGCGTCGCCGGCAAGCTGGATTGGCCCCGGCTGTGCGCACACGTGGAACGGTTGTTTGGCGATTGGACGTCCCATCCTGTTCCGGAGATCCTGGAATCCCGGGCGTTGGGTGGCTACCACCATCTGCCGCACAGTTCCAGCCAGACGCACATCGGCGTGGCCTACCCCAGTGTTCCCTACGCGCACGACGACTACTTCCAGGCCCGCGGCGCCGTGGGAATTCTCAGCGATGGGATGAGTTCCCGGCTGTTCACGGAAATCCGGGAGAAACGCGGACTCTGCTACAGCGTGTATGCCTCCTGCCATTCATTGCATGATCGCGGCAGCGTCGTCTGTTACGCCGGGACCACGACGGAACGCGCGCAGGAGACGCTGAACGTGCTGCTGTGTGAACTTGTGCGGCTCTCGCGCGGCGTGGAACAGGATGAACTCGACCGCCTCAAGGCCCGGATCAAGAGCATCTTGATCATGCAGCAGGAGTCCAGCATGTCGCGCAGCAGTTCCATCGCTGCGGACTGGTACTTCCTGCATCGCGTCCGCACGCTGCAGGAACTCGGACGCATCGTGGACCAACTCTCTTGTGACACCATCAACCGTTACCTGGCCAGCAACCCGCCCGGGGACTTCACCGTCGTCACGCTGGGTGACAAACCGTTGGAGACGTCTCTTGCAGTTTCGTGAACATCGTTTGCCCAATGGCCTGGAGATCATTGCCGAGTGCAACCCCGACGCCTATTCGGCGGCGCTCGGCTTCTTCGTCAATACGGGTGCGCGCGATGAGAGCGGCAACCTCGCGGGCGTGAGCCATTTCCTGGAACACATGGCGTTCAAGGGGACGCCTGCCCGATCGGCCGCCGACGTGAATCGGGAACTGGATGAGATCGGCTCCCACGCCAACGCGTTCACCAGCGAGGAGCAGACCGTCTACTACGCCGCTGTGCTGCCGGAGTGGCAGCGACGAGCTACCGCAATCCTGAGTGACATCCTGCGGCCTGCGTTGCGCGATGACGATTTCAATCTCGAGAAGCAGGTCATCCTCGAAGAGATCGCGAAGTACGAAGACCAGCCGCCGTTTGGAGCCGGCGAAAAGTGCATGGCTCTGCACTTCCGCAATCATCCCTTGGGACACAGCGTATTGGGGACGAACGAGACGGTGACGGCCTTGACTCCCGAACTCATGCGCGGCTACTTCGAGCGCCGGTACCGGCCCAACAATATCTGCCTGGTGGCGGCCGGCAAGGTGGATTTCGCCGCGCTGGTGGCGGACGCCGAGCAGCATTGCGGCGCCTGGCCCGCGCGGAAAGTGGCGCGCGAAACGCCCCCGGCCCCGAGTTCCACGGATTTTCAACTCATTCACAAGCCGTCGGCAGCGCAGCAATACGTTGTGCAGATCGCCAACGGCCCGGCTACGGAAGATGCCGACCGGTTCGCCGGCGGCCTGTTCGCGACCATTCTGGGCGACGACAGCGGCAGCCGGTTCTTCTGGGAACTCGTAGACACGGGTCGCGCGGAATGCGCCTCCATGACGGCCTGCGAGTTCCAGCGCGCCGGCGTTTTCATGACGTTTCTCTGCTGCGCGCCGGCGGATGCCGCCGAGAATCTGTCGTGCTTGGAACGACTCTTGGCGCAGGTGGAAGAGGAGGGGATCACCGAGGCGGAACTCACGCGTGCCAAGAGCAAGATCTGCTCCCAGGTCGTGCTCCAGAGCGAGCGTCCCAGCAACCGTCTGTTTGCGGTGGGAGGGAACTGGCTGGCGCGCCGCGAATATCGCACCATCCGCGACGCCGTGGATTCGTACCGCTCCGTCACTTTGCACGACATTCATGACCTGCTGGCGAAGTATTCGTTCCGCCACCAGACCACGGTCGCGGTCGGACCGCTGACGAGGCTCGACAGCGCCGGCGGCCCGGCTTCCAGCGACTGACCCCTACAGCCGGCACATTCGTTGCGGCACGAACGGGGCTCCGGCAAATCACCCGCGAGCCGCTCGGCACGTTGACCCGCTGCCGCACATCCGCTCGATGATCAATGGCAGAGACACATTCACGGAATGAGGGTCCGCCATGAAACGCCCGGGGGCTGCGGCGATAGCGGCCATCGTGCTGGCTCTCGGATCGCCGGCCGGTGCCCACGAGATCAACCAGTTCTGCCGCTGGTGGGGTTTCGGGTGGAGCGACGGATATCACGCGCGGGGGGCTTCTTGCGCGAATTGCGGCGGTTTCTGCGGCCCGCATGCCGGCATGCAACCGCTCCCGTGGCAAGCGACGCCACCATCCTTTGCGGGAGCCGCCTGGGTCCAACCTCCGCCGGGACCACCGATGCTGAATAGCGGGATGGGGCAGCGGTGGCCGGCGCGATCGCAATCCGTCTGGCAGGCTCCGCCCGCCGGGGGGCCGCCGTTTCCCCACCGGCCAGCTGGACCACTGCCGGCGCCAATACCGCAGCCGACCGTCATGCCGGTCACGTGGCCGGCCCCTGCGCCCGCGGCGCCCGTCTATCAACCCGGCGTCCTGCGCTGAGGCAGCGTGGCGCGCCGATCACTCATCGACTGCCTTCAGCCACTTCGAAAGCGTGGGCTCGAAATCACAGACTTCGCCGGGCTCGAAATAGAGTTCGATCTCGCGCCGCGCTGCGTCGGGACCATCCGACGCATGAACCAGATTCATCTGTCGGCTGCAGCTGTAGTCGCCGCGAATGGTGCCCGGCGATGCCTTCAGGCCGCTCGTGTCGCCCACCATCGCCCGCACTACGCGAATGGCCTCGCGTCCTTCCACGATCAACGCCACGAGCGGCGCGGAAGTGATGTACGCCTCCAGTCCGGGATAGAACGACTTGTCGACGTGTTCGGCGTAGTGGCGGCGGGCCAGTGCCGTCGTCATGCGGAGCATCTTCATGGCGACGATATTGAGCCCTTTGTTTTCGAAGCGGGCGATCATCTGTCCCATCAAACGGCGCTGGACACAGTCAGGCTTCAGCAATACGAGCGTGCGTTCCATGTTGGTTCCTGTTGGCTGGATTAGTCACCTGAAAAAAAGGCTGCGGAAGTAACTCGGCCTGGCCAATGGAGTCGGTCAAGACGCCGCGTGCAGTCGACCAGCGGGCGTCTCGCCGCGCAGTTCCTCGATCAATTGGTGCGTGGCTGCCTCCACGGCACGTTGCCAGTCACGATCACTGAAGCGATCTTTGAACTCCTTCCGGGAGTGCGCGAAGATGATCCCTCGCGAGCTGTTGACGACCGCGCCCAGTCCCGCGGGATCAAATGCTCCTGCCACGTCCCGCGCCGTCGCGCCCTGAGCGCCCACTCCGGGAACGAGAAACCAGGTGTGCGGCATGGCCGCGCGCAGTTCGCTCAATTGCGCCGGGTACGTGGCCCCCGCCACGGCTCCCACGGCGCCGTAGCCGCAGGTGCCGAGCGTCGAACCGGCGAGCTGTTCGACGAAGGCGGCGACGCGGCGGTACAACGTCAACCCGCCGACGTCCAGATCCTGAAAGAGACCGCCGCCGGGATTCGAGGTCTTGACCAGGACGAAGACGCCGGCTCCGCGCTCCTGCGCCACCGACACGAACGGACTCAAGCTGTCGTCGCCCAGGTACGGGCTGACGGTCAGGGCGTCCGCGCCCCACGGGCTGTCCGCCCCCAGATACGCCGAGGCGTAGGCGGCGGCCGTGGAACCAATGTCATTGCGTTTGCCGTCGAGGATTACCAGGAGTCCTCGCTGGCGCGCATAAGCGATGACGTAAGCCAGCGCCCGCATTCCCTCCGGACCGGAATCCTCAAAGAACGCGGCCTGTGGCTTGACGCAGGGCACCAGCGGCGCCACGACGTCGATGACCCCTTCGCAAAATGCGCGATAGGCCGCGGCAATTTCCATGTGGCTGGGTGTGCCGTGCCGCTGGCGGAATGACAGCGGCAGGCAGTCCCAGCGAGGATCAAGACCGACGAGCACCGGGTTTCCGCGGCGGCAGACGGCCTCGCCGAGTCGATCCGCAAAGTGGCTGGCAGCACTCATGGATGCACCTGAACGCTGATGGAAACGATTGACGTATGGCCGCTGCTGACCTGCGGCGGCGGCCACCATCATGGCGGCTTTCCGCCTCGATGTCACGTACCCTTGCGGCGAGCGCCCTTCCGGCGATCGGTTTCCTTCAGGAGGATCTTGCGCAGCCGGATCTGCTTCGGCGTAACCTCCACGAGTTCGTCTTCCTCGATGTACTCGAGGGCCACTTCCAGGGACATGACGCGCGGCGGTTTGAGCAGGATGTTCTCGTCCGCGTGGGCGGCGCGGATATTGGTCAGTTTCTTCTCCCGGCAGGGGTTCACCGCCAGGTCGTTGTCGCGGCTGTTCTCCCCCACAACCATGCCTTCGTAGATGTCGTCGCCCGGCTTGACGAACAGCTCGGCCCGCTGCTGCAAGCCGTCCAACCCGTAGGCCACCGCGCGGCCGCTGCACATCGAGATCAGCACACCATTGGTGCGCCGGGGGACGTCGCCTTCCATGGGGCCGTAACCTGCGAACCGGTGGTGGATGATGGCCGAACCCTGGGTGGCGTTCAGTAGCCGCGTGCGCAGGCCGATGAGCCCGCGCGCGGGAATGCGGAACGTGCCGTAGGTGTAGTCGCCGTGCACCTCCATGTGGGTCAGGGTCCCGCGCCGCTCGCCGACCATCTCCATCACCGGCCCCAGTTTCTCCGAGGGGACTTCCACGACGAGCGTCTCCATGGGTTCCTCTTTCACACCATCACGAACGCGCGTGATAACGTGCGGTTTCCCCACCGACATCTCGTAGCCTTCGCGCCGCATGGTCTCGATGAGAATCGCGAGGTGCAGCACGCCGCGACCGGCGACGGCCAGCGCATCACTGCCTTCGACGGGCCGGATGCGCAGGGCTACGTTGCGTTCCAGCTCCTTGTACAGCCGCTCTTTGACTTGCCGCGTCGTCACATACTGCCCGTCGCGTCCGGCCAGCGGGGAGGAGTTGATGGTGAACACCATCTCCAGCGTCGGCTCATCGACCTTCAAACGAGGCAAGGGTCGGCGGTGTTCGCGATGGCAGATCGTATCGCCGATTTCCGCATCCTCCAGTCCCACCAGGGCCACCACCTCGCCCGCTTCCGCTTCCACCACCTCCACGCGCCCCAGGTTCTGGAAAACGTTCAGCGCCGCGACCTTGGCCTCGATCCAGCGGTCGCCGGACTTGGAGATGGCGACGGTCTCCCCCTTGCTGATCGTCCCGGACTGGATGCGTCCCACGACGATCCGCCCGACGTATTCGCTCCAGTCAAGCGTCGTCACCAGCATCTGCAGCGGCGCACCGGGTTCCACGTCCGGCCCAGGGATTTCGTGCAGTACCATGTCGAGCAACGGTCGGATCGAGTCCGTGCGCACATCGGGATCCGCGGTGGCGAAGCCGTCCTTGCCGCTGGCAAAGAGGTGCGGGAAGTCGTGCAGATGATGATCGCCGCCGAGCGAGAGGAGCAACTCAAAGGCTTCGTCCAGGACTTCCAGCGGGCGGGCATCCGGCCGGTCGATCTTGTTGACCACGACAATCGGTTTCAGGCCGCATTCCAGCGCTTTCGCCAGTACGAACCGCGTCTGCGGCAGGGGGCCTTCGGCGGCGTCAATCAGGAGCAGCGCTCCATCCGCCATCCGGACGACGCGTTCCACCTCCCCGCCGAAATCGGCGTGTCCGGGCGTGTCGATGATGTTGATCTTCACGCCCTGGTAAGGGAGCGCGATGTTCTTGGCCAGAATCGTGATGCCCCGCTCGCGCTCCAGCTCATTCGAATCGAGGATACAGTCCCCCCGCAGCTGGCTGTCGCGAAACTGGCCGCTCTGCCGCAGCAGGCAGTCGACGAGCGTGGTCTTCCCATGATCGACATGGGCGATGATGACTACATTGCGAATATCTTGTCGTCGCATGGGACGTGCACATCGTGCCGGCGGAATAGCGAGGTAATGCCGTTTTGTAGCTCACAATACGGGAACCACGAAACCCCAAATGGCCGTTCTTGTGTGAGCGTTGGGAGTTCGGTTACAATCAGGGGGCATTCGGGGTGTAGCGCAGCCTGGCTAGCGCGTTTGACTGGGGGTCAAAAGGTCAGGAGTTCAAATCTCCTCACCCCGACTTCAGAAAGCCGCAAGGAATAACAACTTGCGGCTTTCTTCATTCCTTGGCCCGCCGGCGAGAACCGTGTCAGTGCTTCGGCTGTGCTACTTCCCGACAGAAGCACCAATCACGGCCGAAATGGTCCTGCGCAGCGGCGCAGTGCGTCGGGTGTGCGGTTGGTGTCCGTTGGCGTTGTTATCGGCAAGAAAATCTCGCTGCCGCGTGGTAGATGGGCTACGCGAACTGCAGCAGGCGAGTGAATTGGAGAACGTCCAGCGACGGTTGAAAGCGGGCCGGGTGTCCTTGGGGTCGCTCTCCGAGGCGTCGCGGGTGTTCGACGCCGAGTTGCTCAAACCGATTCTTGAGAAACTAGGTTTCGGGAGCTGCATCAAGCCGGAGTTCCACGGCCTGGATGCGCCCTTCACGTTCGGTCAGAACAGATTGCGCTCCCGCGGCAGACTGGGCCCATTGTCGAAGCAAGTCATCATCAGCCAGATCCTGTCCTCCAACCCGGTAGATCCGGTCGCCCGCGCGCAGTCCCGCCTTGGCAGCGGCTGAACCGGCCACGACGTGCGTCAACACTACCGTATTCGGTTCTGCCTCATCTCTCCGCCACGTCACTCCCAGCCGTAGTGGAGTGCCGGTGAGCCGAACCGCTCGGTTGATCAATGCGGCGCCCCCTGGGCGGCGCCAGGACAACTGCACCTCGTGCTGTGCCAGTAAGACCGCGGACTGCAGTTCTTCCGGGGAATGCACGTCTTGACCGGCAATACGGACCACGCGGTCATTGGGGCGAATGTCCGCCTGTTCCGCGGGTGATCCTCGGAGAGACCCCGACACGCGGACACCTCCCGACAAGTCGCCTTGCGACCGCCAAACAGCACCGAGGCGGTCGGGCAGTCTTGGGGCGCGCATTTCCAGTTGTCGGCGGTTTTCCTCGGTTTCCTGTCGCGCCGACTGGCGAAACTCGGGACGGTCACTTTGGTTTGCCACGGCACACACGACGTCGAACGCCAACTGCGTGATCCGACCGAGCCCTTCGTAGTTGATCCGGTCGGCATCGTCGTGCGGTGAATGGAACTCGTCGTGTTCCCCCGTATGCAGGAAAAGGACAGGAACCCCGCGATCAACGAACGGGAAATGGTCGGCGTCGTCGTCCAGGTCCCAGGAGAAATCGAGCGACAATCTCGCCGGGAGGTTATTGTCGCTGACGAGGCGGCGAAACCCGATCGCGGTACGTGTGCCGTAGACCGTCAACCGATTGTCGCGCAACCGGCCGATCATGTCGAGGTTCACGGCCGACATAACGTGGTTGAGCGACAACGTCGGGTGAGCGATCCAGTATTTGCAACCAAGAGACCCTTTCTCTTCCGCGTCCCAGAAGGCGAAGAGCACGGATCGCTTGGGAGCCGTGGGCAATTGGCACAGCGCATCGAAGATCTCGAGTACAGCCGACACGCCGCTGGCATTGTCGTCAGCCCCATTGTGGATCTGACCCCATGGACCGCGACTGTTTTCCTCATTTCCCCGACCCACGTGGTCGTAGTGCGCGCAGACAACGACGACTTCGCGCCGCAGGTTCGAGTCACTGCCTGCCACTACGCCCAGGACGTTGCGATAGCCTTCGCCAAACGTCTGCACCGACAGCTCGTCATCGATCCCGCTCGACGTGGCAACATCTCGCAGGTGGTGCAGCAGATAGTCCCCGGCCTGCTGGCCGCCTGGTGTGCCCGGTTCGCGACCTTCCCGCGCATCATCGGCAAGGAATCCCACGTGCCGCCGCAGGTCCTCCACGCAAATCGAGTCACGAGCAGCCATGTGCGCGGATTGGCCGTCGTCTGACTGCGCAAGAACGAAAGACAGAGGGGAATCGGCGACGGACAGCGCCAACAACAGGGCGCTCAAGCGGGGGAAATGCATCATAGTTGTCTCTCGCGATGTCGAGCGAACGCTCGGAAACGGACCAGACGTAGTTCATTCGAAGAGGCAAGCGAACGCCGCCTCAGCCGAACCATAGCTCATTTCCGAGCAGCAAGTGGCAGTGCGACTACCTTGCGACGTGCGGTGGGGTATTGCCCCGAGCGCCGCGGCGCAGTGTGAGATGCGCCGGTCCGGTCGGCGGTCAAACACCCGACATCTGGCACCGGTAGCTAATTGAGACAACTGCTACAGACGGAAATCCAGAAGCATCAGTGCTCTTTGCTCCGCGAGTCGGTCGATATTCCGATGGACCGTTCAGTCCGGAAAGGGAGTTCCGATGCGCTGTGCATTTCCTTCACGTTGCGTCGCTTCACTCGTCAGCATCGTCGTCATTCTCCTGCTGACCAGTCCTGCCGACGCCAAGCGTTACACACGGTATAAGAAGGACGACGAGAAGAAGCCGCCGAGCCCGACTGCTGTGGAACCGGCACCTGAACCCGAGGTCGAAGAAGCACCGCTGGCCGAGGGGGAGATGAGCGAGCCAGAGGAACCGCCGGGCCTGCTCGGTTACCCGTTGCACGGGAGCGATGCTCTCAAGATCGAATACATCTACACGGGTGATGTGTTCACCAACCTGCGGGGTGGTCTTAACACCGCCAACGCCACCGAGTACCTCGGCCTATTTGACCTGGCTCTCACGGCGGACTTGCAGGCATTGCGACTCTTGCCCGGCGGTACACTATTCGTCCTGGCAGAGAACTACCAGGGCCGAGGCATCACTAACGAACACGTGGGCGATTTTCAGACACTGGACAACATCGACAGCGGGCGCGAATGTGTTCAAGTGAGCGAGTTCTGGTGGCAGCGTGATTTCTTTGAAGGTGTGGTCAGCGTGCGGCTCGGCAAACAGGACGCCAATGCCGAATTCGGCATCGTCGGACTGGGAGGTGACTTCGTCAATAGCTCTTTCGGAATGCCTCCGAATGTCCCCATGCCCGTTTGGCCATACCCGGCCGCGGGGGTCCTCACCTTCCTGCAGCTCGCCGAGGCCCTTTTTCTGGACGTTGGCGTCTTCGACGGCGCTGCCGATGGCCGCTCGTGGGGTTGGTCCAGAACTGGTGAGACCTTCACGATGGGGCAACTGCGCACGGAATGGGAACTTGGCGCACGACAGTTGCCCGGCGATTTCCACATCGGCCTTTGGTACCACTCGGGCGATCCGGAGGACCTGGCCGACGCCACCTTGACCCACGCCGGCAACTATGGGGTAGAGTTAGGCCTGGATCAACTGATACTCAGGGAATCCGGCGAGGATACCCCGCAAGGACTCGGTCTTTTCGGACAGTACAGTTGGGCTCCGGCAGACCGCAACGAAATCGTCAACTATATCGGAGGCGGCCTGGTCTACCAGGGACTGATTCCCCGCCGCGATGAAGACATCGCCGGGTTGGGCGTGGCACACGCGGTGTTCAGCAACCAGCTTCCCGACCAGGACCACGAGACGGCGTTGGAACTGTTCTACAAGACCCAACTGAATCCTTGGATCGTTGTCCAGCCGGATTTACAGCTCATCATGAAACCCAACGGCGACGGAAACGACGCCTTGGTAGCGGGACTGCGATTCGAGGCCGTACTGTAGCCGTCGCGCGCCGGCCCCGTCCACCGTCCATTCCCGCTTGGGCTGTGGACTTTCCTCCGCGGCGTGACCGTCAGACGACCGCGTCGGGGCGCTTGGCCGCGCGGTTGAAGAAATTGCGGGTACGGTTGCGCAAGTGGTACCTGGCCGCCAGCAGTTGAGAATCGGACGATTCACCGCTGACGCACGCGCCGTGAGCCCTGCGGCCGTAGTCGACGGCATTCGGTGAACTCCCGTTCGCGAATTCGCCTGTGTTCACGGCTCCAAAAACTACGACCATCATCACCGACAGGGCATACACGACTCGTCGCATGTCAAGTCCTCCTCCATCGAACGCGGCTCACAGGCCATTGGTTGAGCAGAAGTCAATCGTCGTTTGTCACCGCCACGCGAACGATGGGCACTTGCTGTGCCGCTGGCTGCGGGTCGCTTCGGAGAACGCCCTAAACCGCTTGACACTCTGGAGATCCGCCAAAACGCCCACGCAAGTCCCTATCTACCGAGGTTGCCTAGGATCAACATCGGCTGACAGGACGTTGTCCCTACGCAACAAGCCACGAAGTATATCCCGTAGACCCAGAGTGGGTCAACGGAGCGGTGGTTGCCGCGGACCAGAGCGACGCGTGAACGACTGTTGCCGTTGTCTCCAGATCATGGCCCAGACAACGGTTCGGTAACCGCGATCCCGCCGCGCCGCACGGGTGAACGAGGGGCGGAAAATACTGCGGGCTTCGTGACTCAGGCAGGATGCCCGCGTCACGAAGCCCGCGCCTGCATCGGGTTTTGCGGAAGTCCCCCCCTAGACTTTGAACTGACCGACGAGTTCCGTGAGTTGACCCGCGAGGCCGTGCAGGTCGCTGCCGGCCACTTTCGTCTGCTCGGCTCCCTGAGCGGTCTGCCGCGCGACGACGTCCACATCGGCGATGCTGCGAGTGATCTCATGGCTGGCGGTTGCCGACTGCGCCACGCCGGAGGATACCTGTTGCACGGCGTTCGATGTCTCCGTCATGTTGCGCGCGATCTGGCTCGTAGTAATACTCTGTTCTTCGACCGCCGAGGCAATACTCCGCGACAGTTCGTTCACCTGGCGGATCACGGTGCCGAATTCACTGACTGAGGTGATGGCCTCATTGGTCGAACTCTGGATGCGGCCGATGCGGCCGCGAATGTCTTCCGTGGCCTTGGTGGTCTGCTTGGCCAGTTCCTTGACTTCGGTCGCCACCACGGAGAAGCCCTTGCCGGCGTCACCGGCGCGGGCGGCTTCGATCGTGGCATTCAGCGCCAGCAGGTTCGTTTGTTCGGCAATGTCCTGAATGACTTCGATGATCTTGCCGATCTCGTCGGCCGATTCGCTCAATTGACCGATCGTCGCGTTGCTGGCCTCCGCCAACCGTGCCGCGCCTGCGGCGACGGTGGAAGCCTGCTCGGCGTTCTTGGCAATCTCGCCGATGCTGGAGCTCATTTCGTCCGCCGCCGTGGCCACGGATTTCACGTTAGCCAGCATCTGCTCCGAAGCGGCCGCCATGGTGTTCATATTGGCCGCCATCTGTTCCGCAGCCGACGCCACTGCCGAGGACCGCTGTGTGGCCTGCGCGGCACCATTGGTCAACTGTGTGGCGGTGCCCAACAGGGAGTCTGACGAATTGGACAGAGTCTTGGCGGAGGAGATCACGTCGCGCATCGCGTGGGCAAGCTTGCTTATCAAGACATTGAAGGCTGCAGTGGCTTCATCGGCTTCATCGCGAATCGCCGACTGCATGACCTCGCACTCCGTGCAGCTGGCCAGTTTTTTGGTGAGAATGCGCGGACAGTGTACCTGACCGGACGTGTTCGACCCCACCGTATTCCAACAACTCGCCTTCTTGTTGAACTCCGGGCAACTCTCCTGGCCACACTTGCGTTGCGCGGAACAATTGATTTTGCGCATGGGTAGCCGTCGAGTCAGATCGCCGTCACGAATGATCTCTTTCACCTGGGAGGCGAACATCGTCAGCGGCCGGGTCGCTTGCCGAGCGAGGAAGATCGCCACGGTCACGACCACCACGACCAGGCAGGCCAGCGTGACGAGCAGAGCCATGACGGCGCGGTGGGAGGTCGCCTGGGCCGCCGTGCGCTCCTCCGCCAACATCGCGTTGATCTTCTCTTTGGAGAATGCCAGGTGCAGCACGCCGTAGACGGTGCCCACCGGCATGTCAGGCTTCAGCCGGTGCATGTCCGCGTCGACACGCAAGGGATCATAGAACAGAATCGAATCGTTGTTCTCCACGACCACCATGGTCTCGCTCGTGGCGACCTGGTTCCACAGGGTCTCGTCCACGGACTTCCCGACGTTCTCTTTCTTGGACGAAAGCTCGGTCTTCCGGTCTTTGCCGACGAAAGCGAATTCCTGGATCTCCGCGATTTGGTTCTGCTGTTCGGCGAACCGCACGAAACTCGCGTACTCGCCGCGCTGCAACGAAGCCTCCACGGCAATTTTCACTTCGCGCAACAGGTCACGTGCCGCTTCGCGTTTCGCGTCCAGGGCGGACGTCTCGACGCGCGTCAACATCTGGCTGGTACTGCGCGAATTGAGGACCAGCTGAACGCAGAAATTCACCAGCATCGTGAACAGGAAGACGCCCACGGTGGCTGTCGTGATCTTCTTCGACAGGTTCATTCTTGGCCATTTCATGCGAGGTTGTCCTTTAGCAATCAGGTTCGCGCGGCAAGCGGTACCACGGTCTCGTGTTTACGGTAGAACGGAAAGCTACGTAGGCTGGCGAATTGTTGGCTCGTGCAGGCAATGCATGGCGCTCCGGCGCGGATGCACCAGTTGACACCGCCGTTCCATTGGTGGCGCGGGCAGCCGGTGTGGCTGAGCGGCCCCAGGCAGCCGAGTTCAAACAGGCAGCCTGGATCTCCGAGTTGTTTCGCGAACTCTTGCTTCTCCCAATAGTGGAAACGCGGGCATTCGTCGTGCACGGAGTTGCTGTAGAACATCTTGGGTGCCAGCAATTGTGGGTCCAACGGCGGACAGCCCTTGCTGGCCAGGTAGGCAATCGTGCCGACCAGTGACTCCGGATGAACCGGACATCCCGGGCAGTTCACGAGTCGTCCTTCCGTCGGGATTCCCTGCGATTTCATGAAGTTCTGAACGCTGGTGGCGCCGGTGATATTGCCCTCGGCGGCGGGCACGCCACCGAACGCCGCACACGTGCCGGCGGCGAGCACGGCCTTGGCCTTGCGCAGCATGGGGACAAGCAGCGTGTTGAGCGGTCGTTCGCCGATGGCGCACGCTTCCGGCATCTTCTCGGGAATGGCGCCTTCCACGACCAGCACGAACTGCGACTGCTCGGTCACGGTGTCGAGCACCTTGAAGCAGTCTTCGCCTTGGGCGGCACCCACCGTGCCGTGATAGACCAGGGAGATGACTTCGGTCACGACCTCGAGCGGACCGGGGTTCTCGGTATTCAGAAACGAGACCGAGCAACCCGTGCAGGACATTGCTTCCAGCCAGGCCACCTTGGTCCGGCCAGTACCGACGGATTCCAGACCTTGGGCAAAGATCTCGGGGTATGCGCCGCTCAGGCCGGTAGCGGAAGCGAGCGCTGTACCGTAGCGGAGAAAGTCGCGCCGTGTAACGTTGGACATGATGGATGCTTCCTTAAAGTACGCCTTGTGAAGAAATCTCCGACCGCGCTGTGAGCATCCCGTTAGTGGATGGCACAAGCCAGACAGGGATCAAAGGACCGGACAATCCGCCCGACTTCGATCGGTTGCTTGGGATCGGCGACCTGCGTTCCCTGCAGCGCCTGTTCGACCGCCCCTGGTTGGCCGCGATCGTCGCGGGGTGAGCAGTTCCAGGTCGTGGGCACGATGCACTGATAGCGGGCAATACGGTAGTTCTCGATGGCCAGCCAGTGGCCCAGTGCCCCGCGGGGAGCTTCCACCAGACCGTAGCCCGATCCTTGCTGGCAGATCTGGAACTCCGCGGCAGGTGGTCCATCCACTTCCACTTCACTCAGCCAGCGGGCCGCCTGCTTGGCGATCCAGCTCGCTTCCAGTCCGCGTGCCACGTGCCGCCCCAACACGGAGACCAGCTTCTCGGCGGGCAGCTTGACCTGGGCCAGGAACGCATCGACCTCGCTGCGGACCCAGTTGGCCTGCGGAGCGTGGTAATTCACCAGCACCCGGGCCAGCGCCCCCACTTCCATGACGTGGCCGCGATACCGAGGCGCCTTGACCCAGCTGTAAGCCTGCTGCTTGTTCGGGTCGGGTTGCGTCAAGCCGTCACGCGGATGAAGCCCCGAGGCTTGCGCGAACCGCGAATAGCCCACGTCCTCGGAGATCCCTTGTTCATCGAGCGCCGCCCACTGGCCGTCGATCAACGTGCCGGGCATGAAGAACCGGTTGTCCCGCTCGTCCATTTCGAACACGCCGAAGCAGAGGAAGTTCCCGCAGCCACGGCCCATCTCGAAGTAACCCGGAAACTCACCCGCGACGCGCAACAGGTCTGGCAAGAAGACATCGTGAATGAACCGGTCAATCCGCTTCAGTCGCGAACTGTATTCCAGAATACGGTCCATCGACGGGACCTGCGTGCAACCGCCAGGGAAGAGCGCCGTGGAATGCGGCACCCGCGCGCCGAAAACCGCCGCCATCTCGTGGCAGGTCCGCCGGACTTCCAGGGCCTCCACGTAATGGGCCAGCAGCGCCAGGTTGTTCCCCAGTCCCTTCACATAGTCCGCTTCGTAGCGCGGGAGAAACGGTGCGGCCGGCAGGATGTCCTTGCTGGCAAAAGCCCGCTCCACCCAGCCCCGCAGGTCCCGCAACAGACGATTGCGACCCTCGTACTTCAACAGCGCCGTCACGTCGACGAAGTCCAGCGCCGCCAAGTGGTAGAAGTGCAACACGTGGGATTGCAGGTAGTTGGCGGCCCAGATCAGATTCTGCAGCAGCCGACCGTTGTGATTCGGTTTAATGCCGTAGGCCATTTCCTGAGCCCGCACCGAAGCCATCCCGTGTGAGATCGGACAAACACCACAAATGCGTTGGGCGATTTGCTGCGAATCCAACGGATCGCGCCCAACCAGGATCTGCTCGATGCCGCGAAACATTTCCCCCTGGCAACGGGCGGAGGTCACGCGGTGCGCACCGGAATCGGGGCCGACTGGCTCAGTCTCGGCGTGAATCGCCAGGTGCCCCTCGATGCGTGTGACTGGACTTAAGGAAATGGTCGCACTCATGCTCTTGATTCCTCTGTTGTGGACACGAATTGGTCCGTGACTAACCACGCAAATCTAGATGTCGAATTGCGGCAACTCGCATTTTCACCTGTTTTCGCCTGTTTTCATCGGACTCCGCCCGAGCTGCCCGGAGAGCGCCTGCCCCCCCAAGCGGAGCCGAACGACTAATCGCAAACCATTACCACATATTGCGTTACGAACTTGCCACCACAAACCACGGGGGCCAGGAATCGCCCGCAGTATGAAGCCAGGGGAATTCGCCAAACCAGATTTGGTCAGTTGTGATTAGCCCGAACTTTTCATGGCACGGTTGGGGCGGGACGAGCATGCCGAAGCGGCGGTGGGCCGTCGGTCGCTCAGTCGGAGTTGGCGGCAGCGGGCCGATTCACTCGGAGGCAAGTCGGCTTGCGACGGCCGGCCAATCACTTGCGCGACTTGGTCCCACCCAACGCTGAACAATCCCGGTCAGAGCCGTCAGGTTGGCCTGGATAGCGAAGGAGTCCTGCCGCTCGGTGGAGTCCGGTGAGCGCGGTCCCTTTACAGATCGGGGCGGGAGTGCTGCGGAGGCGTGTGGTAACCCATGGAATTCGTCGCGACGTAGAGCCGGTACAGACGATCCTGCATAAGACACGGGCGGCGCGTGGTGGCGGGGATGGTCGTCGTGTGCACGCGCACTTCGCCATCGACACAGGTAACAAGTTCTTCGCGCCAGTCTCCCACAAGGTCGGCAACCATGACCGCCCGATCCGCGCGCGGGGGAGCAGCGATCTTGGAACCGTTGAACTTCATCAACTGGCCCATCAGGATGATCTCTTTCTGCGCATCGGCATCCCACCAGAGTGTCCAGGGAGCCAGCGAACCGATGTTCTTGTCACCGATGCGCGTTCCCTGCGCCGTGAACATCCAGGCCTGATCACCTCCCTTGGATTCCCCCGCATAACACTCCTGTCCTGGATGTTCGGCCAGGATATCGGCACACATGCCCTGACTGTGCACATGCACGGTTGGCTCCTGGTTCTGCCAGATGGTAACACCGGTCGCGGCTTCGACGAGCCGCACCGCGCCGGACTTCTGGCGCGGTTCGATGCCGTAGAAGATTTGCAGTCCGGGTCGCGAGTAGTCGATCTTCCCGACATAGCACGTGTCGGGATGGCCAATGCCCAGAGTCCATACGGCCTTGCCGTCGTGGTCCAGCAGGCAGGAACCGACGATGATTTCGTCGCACTGATCGCTGTCCACGTCGGCCATGCGGATCGTGTGCGCGCCCTGGCTGTCGTACTTTTCCTTTTCGTCATGGGAGTTCCAACGCCAGACGCGATTCAGTTCCGGGTCGTAGGCTTCGATGACGATGGCCCGGTAGGTGCCGCGTTGCATGAGCAGATGCGGCCGTTTCCCGTCCAGATAGGCGATTGCCAGCATGTTGCGGCAGTAATAGTTATATTCTCCGATCTCGGGCAGGCGCGGAATCCAGGGAATCTTGCGGACGATCTTGCCGGTTTGTCCGTCGAGCTGATAGAGCCACTCCGGACCGGTCTTGACATGCCCTTCCGGCTCGCGCGGATCGCCCTCGCCCCCTTTGCAGTAGACCTCGGCCTTGCCGTCGCCATTCAGGTCGTAGACGACATAGGGCGCATACCACGTGCCGGCTTCGATTGACCAACCCATGTCGTGCCGCCAGAGGAACCGGCCGTCCAGCGCATAGGCCTCGATCTTGTACGTGTCCTGGCTTCTCTTCCAATAGCCGGGGCTTTGATACGGATCCGTATTGAAGTCCGGCTGCTGGACAATGATCTCGTATTGGCCATCGCCATCCAGATCACCCACGCCCGCCTTGTGCAGGCCGTAGTCGCCTTGAAGTTTGATGGCCAGGTACGCGTCTTCCGCGGACTTGTTAGCGGGGCCCACCGCGGGACAGGGCGGACCTTCTTTCTCGCCCACCACCGCGCGCACGAAGTAGCGAGGCTCCGCCAGACCGCGCGCGTCGCCGTCCGTGAAGTTGGTGCTTTCTCGTAACGGTTCCGAGGTCAGCCGCTTCGGTTCGCCGCTCTCACCGGACTGGCGGTACACGTGAAACGCTACGTCGTGGGGATCGCTGTCCAGCAAGCGCCAGCTCACACACACCGTGTCTTCCGCCGTGCGCATGGCGACGAGTCCGCGGTTGAGCTTCTCCGCGATCTGCCCCCGGGCTGAACCTGCGAGAACCAGAAACCCCATGACGATAGCGGATGTGAAACGCATGCGTGTTCTCCAAATCACCGCCCGGCAACGGATCAAGCAAGGCCGCGTGTTATAGATTGCTTCTTGAAGGAACGCCAAAACGAGTTCCTTCGACGTGGTATCCTACACTGGAACCCCGGCTGCCTGCCACAACTCCCCGTAAGCGTTCACGGAATAGGTCGCCGCATCGAACATCGTCGCACGGCTCTCCGAGCCGTGATTGCTCGACTCGGAGAGTCGAGCGACGGACGGCAATTCGGTAACTTACTGTTGAGCGCGCTCTTGCCCTCGCGGCAAACTGGGGTTTCTGCCGTTTTTGCAGTATGCGATCATATGGACCCGAGGCCGTCGTCAAATCCGGAAGCGCAGTCCCCATGTCCGATTCCGCCCCTCTGGTTCCGAATCCCGCGCCGACGAACGTCGGCAGCCGAGACGGACGTGTCTGGGACTTGCCGTCCCGATTGGCTTTGATCACGGCGCCGTTGCCGTTCGTGCTCATCCACTTCCGCGGACTGTGGTCGAGAGACTGGTATCGGTTTTATCCCGTGCTCCTGGCGGCCGTCGCGATCCTGTGGTTACGATCGGGCGCCGCGTTGACCGGTGCAGGGGCGCCGCGTTACGGACCGCGAGCCCGATTCGTGATGGCCGTGAGCGTGGCGCTGCTCCTGATGGCTGTGCTGCTCGCATCCCCCTGGCTGGCAGCGATATCGTTCCTGCTGCTTGTGCCGGCCGTCGTGTCGCGTCTCCTGAACCAGCAGGCCTGGCAACGTTGGCTCGCGATTTGGCTGCTCCTGTTGCTGCTGGTACCGCCGCCGTTGGGGCTGGATGAATACCTGGTTGTCCGATTCGAGCGGTTGGTCTTGCACGGCGCGGCGATGGTGCTCGATTACCTGGGTCAGTTGCACTGGCTGACAGGTAAGGTGCTGCAGACATCGCAGCGGCAGTTTCTGCTGGAATTCGCCTTCCTGCGGTACTTCTCCCTGTTTGCCGCGGCTTCGCTGGCAGCCTGCGTGGCGGTGTGGCGTCAGCGGGGTCTCGTGACGGGAATACTCTCCGTCCTGATGGCACCGTGCTGGCTGGCCGTAGCGGAAATCGCGAGCATCGTTGCCCTCCCAGCGATCTGGACTGCCTGGAAGTTCGACCTGTCGCGGTTCCCGCACAGCGTGCTCTACTCCGTGGCCGTCGTGCTCGTCACGGCATTGCTGATCGCCAGTGCCGACCAACTGCTCCGGCCATTGTCGGAAATGGTAATGGCCATCCTGCCGGTGCTCGGCGCGCCGCTGACGAGCGTGGGACGATTCCTACGTCGGAGGCGTCATCAATTGCGGAGCAAACTTGCGAGAGAGACCGCCGATCCGATTACGAGGGGTCTGCGGTCATACACGGATGTCACCAACCCGGGACGGTTCGCTCGGTTGTCGATGCTGCTGGTGAGTTTCGGTCTGTTCGCGGCGCAGTTCGTTGTGCTGGCTGTGCACCGCCCGGAACCGCAGTCGCGCGCAACCGTCGTGGCTGCCAACCGGCAACGTCTCCAGTTGGCCTTCCCGGCAAGTCTGACGGG
>Ga0233425_10001189_pt1 | contig 60475 bp, 64 predicted proteins | sample Watercolumn_Towu_2_FD_181712 | JGI IMG/M metagenome (GOLD analysis project Ga0233425, IMG submission 181712) | Freshwater microbial communities from Lake Towuti, South Sulawesi, Indonesia - Watercolumn_Towuti2014_140_MG | ecosystem: Environmental > Aquatic > Freshwater > Lake | place...
GGCGTCGGCGAGGAAGATATTCCCCGACACGATCGCCGCGCGCGACGGCACTGTCATCGATATGCGGATGAAAGGCCAAGGGTGAGAAAGGCCACGAAGTTCACGGAACTGAAACGCGTCTTCGAGATCCTGCACGGGCCCCGCGGATGTATGTGGGACAAGAAGCAGACGCACAAGTCTCTCATTCCGTATCTTAAGGAAGAGTCGGACGAATTTATCAGGGCTATGAAGAGAGGCGATCTCTCCAACATGAAAGAGGAGTTAGGCGATATTCTCCTTCAGGTTATGTTCCATTCCCAGATAGCTTCCAGGGAAGGGAACTTTGACGTTGAAGATGTCATAGATGTCCTCATGAAGAAGCTCAAGAGGCGCCATCCGCACGTCTTCGGCCGGTCGCGCGTAAAGGTGGCCTCGGTCGACGACATAGTCTCCAACTGGCACAATATAAAGGCCTCCGAGCGAAAAGAATCAAAAAAGAAAAAGATATAACCGATGCTGCAGGACGCTCACATACATCTGCAGGACGCCCGGCCTGAGGCCGCGCGTATACTGCGCGATTCCCCCGGGCGCGGAGTGGGCAGGTTCTTCTGCAACGGATCCTCTCCGTCCGACTGGGACGGCGTGAAGGCGTTCGCTGGATCGTACGGGAGCGTAGTGCCTTTCTACGGCGTGCATCCCTGGTACGCGGACGAGGCCGGCAGCGGGTGGGAGGAGGACCTGAGGGCCCGCCTGGCTTCCGGCAACTCCTGCATAGGCGAGATAGGGCTGGACAGGGCCAGAAAATCGGTCGATTTCGGCAAACAGCTCGGGATATTCGGCCGCCAGCTCGACATAGCTTTTGAAACGGCAAAACCGTTTGCCGTGCATTGCGTGCGGGCATGGGAGGCCCTGCTCGGAGAGCTCAGCTCGCGCGATAACAGGCGCTGCCCGCCGTTCATCGTCCACTGGTTCTCCGGGTCGCCTGAGGTCGCCGCGGAGCTTACGCGCCTGGGCGCCTATATATCTTTCTCGCCCAGGCTTCTGGATGAAGGCGCCGAAAAGCACAGGGGATCTTTTGTGAAAGTTCCGCTCGAGCGGATATTGCTCGAGACCGATTATCCCTATACGCCCGGCGCCGGAAAGGGCGAGGCCGCGACCCCGGAGGAGTACTTCCGGACATTGAAGGCGCTTTACGCCGCCGCGGCAAATCTGAGGGGTATTTCCGGGGAAGAATTTACCAAAAAGGTATGGGACAATGGAACAGTTTTTGTGCATCGAGCTTCTTCTCGGGAAAGAGAAAACTAAGAAGCTGCGCGCAAGTTCCGTCACGGTGATAGGTCTCGGCGCGGTGGGAAGTTACGCTACCGAAGCGCTCGCGCGCGCGGGGGTGGGGGCGCTTCGCCTCGTCGATTTCGACAGGATAAAATCGAGCAACCTCAACCGCCATATATACGCCCTGCGTTCGACAGTAGGGATGCCGAAGGTCAAGCTGGCAAAAGACAGGATACATGACATAAATCCGTCATGCAAAGTGGAGCCCCTCGAGATATTCGCCGCCGCCGAGACTATCGGCTCTATACTCGACAACGCCCCGGACCTTGTGGTAGACGCCATAGACTCGCTGAATCCCAAGGCCCAGGTGCTTAAGGCCTGCTATGACAGGAAGATACCCGTGATATCGTCTATGGGGGCGGCGACCAGGGTCGAGCCGTTCTCGATAAAGACCGCGGACCTGCTCGATACCCGGTGCTGTCCGCTCGCCAAGAGGCTTCGCGTTAAACTCAAGAAGGATGGGATAGGGCGCGGAGTCATGTGCGTATATTCGGACGAGCCGCGCAACCTGGCCGCCGTGGATGTGAAGAATGCGGCCTCGGAGGATGATTACAGGCGCGGGCGAAAACGCTCGAAGCTCGGAAGCCTTCCCACGATAACGGGCATATTCGGGCTCATTGTGGCGCACAAAGCGATCGAAAAGCTCTGCGGAGGGTTCGGGACGCGTGATAGCTAAGGCGTCGGCGCTTTTAATACCGGTATTTTTGCTCATGGCGGCCCCGGCCCCGGCGGAGATCGCGATAGCGCCTCCCGAGACGAAACTGCCGGAGCGCGAGAGATTCGTATTCAGGGTAAAGTGGCTCGGCATGAGCGTCGGCGAGATAACGGCGACCATCAACGGCATAAAGAAGATAAACGGCCGTGACGCTTACGCGCTGGAGGCGTCGGCAAAGACAAACGGTCTGCTGGCGGCCGTATATCCGGTGAATGACAGATACGTCTCTTACATGGACACCGAGAAGCTTTACACTCTCCGCCACGAAGTCTACAGGAGGGAAGGGCGGTATAAGAAAGACGCGGTAACCAATTTCGATCAGGCCGCCGGCATGGCCTATTTCGTGAACTTTCTCGACGGCTCCAAAAAGACGGTGGAGATACCGCCGGGCGTGCAGGATCCGCTCACCGCGGCCTACTATTTCAGGATGATACCGGTAGAATTGGGCAGGAAAGTGGAGTTCAAGGTGTATAATAATGAGCGGGTTTACGATCTATTCGGCGTTGCAGATGATATGAGATTTATCCGGTTATCCCGCCTGGGCAGGCGGGCGGCTTTTCACATACAACCTTACGCCAGGCTCGAAGGAGATGTAGTAAAGAGGGGGAGGGCTAGCGGATACTTCAGCTGCGACTCAAAGCGAGTGCCTCTGGCGGTATCCGTGCGCGGCCCGGTATTTACGGAGGTCACCGGATATCTTGCCGGGGAGGATTAAAATGAAGAAGCTTTTGGCCGTATCATGTATTATCATGGCGCTCTTCGCGTCTTTCTGCGCCGCGGAAGAGGCGCCCGGGGCGAGAGTACTCGTGATACCCTACCTCGACAAGACCTGGGAGCATAAGGATTCCGAGGCGTCTCTGACCTCGTCAGTCGCCGATCGCGTCAAGTCGTCGGGCAGGTATGAGTATGTCTCGGCGGATAAATTCGCCGAAAACTGGCTCAAGGTGCTCACCGAAAAAGAGCGCAGGCTATTTACCGGCGATCCGGCGGAACAGATGAGGGACCTGAAGGCCTACAGGCCTATGTTCAGGCACGAGGACCTCGGCACCCTGCAGGAATATAAGGCCCGGTGGGGCGTCGACCTGGTAATAGTCGGTGACATAGGGCTCTCAGGCGAAGATCCGGGCTCGCCGCTAATACTGCATTCTGAGATCATCAGCATGGATACGGGCAGGTTCTACGCCGTAGAGGATGAATTTTCCGCGGAAAAGGCCGGGGGGCTCGCCTCTGCGCAGGCGGCCAGGCTCCTCTCCAGGAGCGCCGATGTAATGAAGGTAGCGGCTGACAGAGTCATGGTCCCATCCAGATCGGAGGTGGGATATGAAGTAAGGACGGTCGACGGGAATTATCTCCAGGTATTTGTCGACTACTCCTCAAACAGGCCGGCCCCGGACGTCCAGAAAGTGGACATAGTTCCCCGTAAGCCGCGCGCGGACGGCATCCTGCCTTTGATCGTAAAAACCAAAGAGGGCAAGCCGGTAAAATTCCAGTTCTTTTACCGCGGCGGAGGGCTTGTCAATATGAAGATATCGGCCGACCCGCCGCAGGGTATGGGGAAAGACGAGGAGCGCGAAGAGACGCTTACGATGGTGAGCGCCGCGGGCTACGAGATACGTATTACATTCGGGTGGAAGGGCGGCCAGACCGCCGGCATAAGGATCGAGCCGGCAGCGAACCCGTACGGCGAAATCAAATAATCCAATGAAAGGCGATATGAATAAAAATTCGGCAAAGAGGATGACCTCGCTTATCGTAATATCGTTTTGCGCAGCCAGCTTTGCGGCGGTCTCTATCCAGGCCTGTTTTTACTTTACCAGCCTCCGCGAGACCGCGCGCTCGGCCGAGGCGATAATGTCGATAGAGTCGCGCAGAGCGGCCGAGGAGCTTGTGATCCAGCTGCGCAAGGTAGAGCGCGCCGTCTCGGCGGCCGCCCGCGACATCAGCGCCGGCGCCGCTTCCCCCGACGGAGCCGTTGCGCAGCTCGAAAGATCCGGCAAAGAGAACCCTTTAATATTCACGGCGGGCGTGGCTTCGGAGCCTGCCGCCGGAGACCCGTCCGAACCGTGGTACGGGGAATGCGCCCTGTGCGCGCCATGCTGGAGCGAGCCTTTCCGTGACAAGACGAGCAATGAGCTGGCCGTGGCGTTCGCGGCGCCGTTCAACAACCCGTCGGCCGGCAAGGGCATGGCCTTCGCGACGGTATCCCTCGAGACGATAAAGAGCATAGCCGGCTCATTCAGGTTCGGAGAGACCGGATACGGGTATATCATATCCGGAAAAGGCACGTTCATTTACCATCCCATAAGCGAGGCCGTAGAAAGCCAGAAGACCTTTTCCGAAATCCTGGCGCGCACGCGCAAGACGCCGGACGCAGCCAGGATAGGAGACGCCGCAAAGGCGGCGCTCGCAGGGAGGAATAGCGCCGCCGACATAACCAACCCGGAGACGGGGCAGCGTTTCCGGATCGTGAACACGCACATACCGGACACGAAATGGGTGATAGGCGCCGTATTTTCCAAAGACGAGATGAGCGGCGATACGGGGTTTCTGAGAAGGCAGAAGATGTGGATGATATTGTGGCTGGTGATATTCACGGCCCTTCTGTCCGCCGTAATATTTAACGTGGCCGCGGCCGACCCGTGGCGCCTGTGGACCGTATCGGCCGTATTTTCCGTAACATGCATAGCCGGCGTCTTCTGCATATGGTACATAGCTATGACCGCCCCGTTCGTGGAGCAGAAGAACAGACCCATATTTACCGACGCCGTGTCGCTCAAGAAATTTACCGACGGCCATATCCGCGCGATGGCGAACCTGAACAAGAGGCCTGCGGCGTATATTTCCACCGGCATATACATACAGTCGCTCGAGTTCACCGGATCCAACGACCTGAATATAACAGGGTACGTCTGGCAGAAGTACACCAACGGCATCCATGACAACATACGCCGCGGCTTCACGATGCCCGAGGCCAGGCAGATAAATATACGCGATTCTTATTCAAGCCGCAGCGGGAACACGGAGATCGCGGGGTGGTATTTTGAGGCCACGATAAGGCAGCAGTTCGACTATTCCAAATATCCTTTCGACAGGCCGAACATATGGATATGGCTGCGCCCGGCCGATTTTACCAATAACGTCGTGCTCGTGCCCGACCTCGCCTCCTATAAATTCCTCGCGCCGGCGTCGATGCCGGGGATGCAGGAGAAGATAGCGCTGCCGGGATACTCCATACTGGGCACCTTCTTCGACCACGAGTACCATATACGCCGGACCAATTTCGGCATAGCGTCCCGCGGCAGGATGGAGCGCGCGCCCGAGCTCTACTACAATATAGTGGTGAGGCGCAACTTCATAACGCCGTTCGTTTCAAAACTATTCCCGCTCCTTATAATGTTCGCGATACTGTTCGTGGTACAGCTCATGTTTTCCCAGGAGGAGGAGAAGAAGAAGGCCTTCGGATTCAGCGCGCTGGCCGTGATGGGCGTCATAATAACCTTCTTCTTCTCGACTCTGCTTTCTCATAACAGCCTGCGCCAGGAGCTTGCCGCCGACCGGATAATATTCATCGAGAACTTCCATTTTATAGCCTATTTCGTCCTGCTGCTGGCGGCGGTGAAGACGCTTCTCTTCATGGGCGGAAGCCGCGTGAGGCTCGTGCAGTACAAGCAGGGGCTCATACCGAAGCTTCTGTACTGGCCGCTGTGCACAGCCCTGGTCTTCGCGATAAGCTTTGTGAACTTTTACTAGATCCTGCGTCAGAGGGGTAGTGCGATCGGGCGTTTCGGAGAAACGCCCGGATCAAATTTCTACTGACAAACAGGCGTTTATAATATAGAATGAACCGGTTGAAATAATTTTTTCAGCATCGCCCCCGGCGCCATGTTCGGCGGGTGGCGCATAGTGAAGACTATGGGCCCGGGTATCGACCATTCCGTGCTCGGCCGCCATATCGGCTCCGGCTTACAGCATCGAAAAGAGCGCCAATCCATGAACATAACGCAATTCGTGATGAAAGCGCTGGCGCCCAAAGCTTCGGCTTTCAATAAGCTCACCAAAGACCCTATCAAAGCTCAGGAAAGAGTCCTGCTGAAGTATCTCGCTCGCAACGCCCGCACGGAGTACGGCCTGAAGCACGATTTCCGTTCTATAAAGTCCATATCGGAATTCCGCAAACGGGTCCCGGTCAGCGATTACGAGACGATACGCCATTATATCGACAGGATGAAGAAAGGCGAGGGGAACATCCTGACCTCGGACAAGGTGACGTATTTCGGCATAACGAGCGGAACTACAGGCACCCCGAAGCTGATACCCGCCACGCGGTATTCCGACGCGCGCAAGGGCGACCTGATGGACCTGTGGGCCTATTACGTCTGCAGGGACCATCCCCGCGTCGTAGACGGCAAGATACTCGGCATCATAAGCCCCGAGGTGAAGAGCCATACGGAGGCCGGCATACCTTACGGTCCGGAAGACGGACACGCGTATAACCACCTGCTCGGCATAGTGAAGCGCCTGTACGTGTTGCCGTACGAGATATTCTACATAGAAGATTACGACGCCCGTTACTACTGCATACTGCGCATAGCCGTAGAGCATAACGTAACGACCATCGCCACGCTGAACCCCAGCTCTCTGGTGCTGCTGTGCCAGAGGATACCGGACGTTCAGGAGAAGATAATATCGGATATTGAACGCGGTACATTGGACGCCTCCTTTAATATACCGCCCGACATCCGCGCCGCGGTAGAGAAGACGCTCAGGCCCAACCCGAGGCGCTCCGGCGAGCTCAGGAAGATAGTCATCGACCGCGGCGGCCTTCTGCCGAAGTACTTCTGGCCCGGGCTCGAGCTTATCGAATGCTGGAAAGGCGGTACGGTGAAATGCTACCTGCAGCAGGTGGGGCGCTATTTCGGCAATGTCGCGGTGCGCGACTTCGGATGCCTGTCGACGGAAGCGCGCTCATCGGTACCTACCGGCGACAAGGGCGCCGACGGGGTCCTGGCGGTGCAGACCAACTTCTACGAATTCATACCGAAAGAGGATATGGACTCTCCCCGGAAGCGGATGCTTTTATGCAACGAACTGAAGGCCGGCAGGGAATACCTGCTTATAGTGACGACGCCCGGCGGCCTGTACCGGTACAATATAGACGACGTCGTAAGGGTTACGGGATTTTTCCACAAGACACCCACCATAGAATTTGTCCAGAAGGGCCGCAACGCCGTATCTATAACCGGCGAGAAGGTCTACGAGTCGCATATAAACGAGGCGGTCACAAGGGCGTGCGCAAAGCACAAGATCCCGGTCCAGAACTTCTGCGCCGCGGCCGTCAGGGAGAAAGGGAGAGCCACTTCGCGCTACATATTCATGGTCGAGTTCATCGACGCTCCGTCGCGCGCTCGCATGCGCGAGTTTCTGATGTCGGTGGAAGATGAGCTCCGCAGGCAGAATTCGGAATACGATGACCTGCGCAAGCAGCAGTTAATATCTTTCCCGTCGTTAAAGGTGGTCAATCCGGGCGAGTTTGAGCGCTACCGCAGAGGCAGGGTAGCCAAAGGCTCGCATGACACGCAATTTAAGATGCCTAAGCTCGCCATGTCCGCCGACCTTGAGGCGTCTCTTAAGGCGGGTGAAGAGCTGTTCGTGTCGGATTAGCCGCCTGCGCTATACCGTCGGTTCGAGAAAGAGAAGGAGGGTTAAGATGATCATAGCGTTGCTGGCCATAGCGGCATTGATCCTCATCGCCGTAGTATATCTGAAGAAGTTCATGGACGACATGGCTAAGGTGGAGAGCGAGCTGATAAGCGAGCTCAGGAGCATCAAGGGCGTATTGGTAAAGATCAGCGAGAAGCAGTTGTAGAAAATATATAGATTTGGTATCATATCAAGAATTAAGATATTATAGTAATCCCGATCTGATTGGCGTAATTGCAGGGGGCATATGTCAGAGTGCGGTAGTGTGAAGAGGAACATAGCGCAGTGCAACTGCACTTATTCCGGATGCCCGAGGCACGGCAAGTGCTGCGAGTGCGTAAGTTATCACAGATTCAATGGCGAGATACCAGCCTGCTATTTCGACGCCAAGCAGGAAAAGACCTACGACCGCTCGATCGAATATTTTATAAGCAGCAGGTAATATAATTGGACCCGCACGATCCGCGCATAGCGGCTTACCGCTCGCTCAAAGGTAAAGCCCTCGAGCGCGAGGGCATATTTATAGCCGAAGGCGAGAAGGTCGTCAGGAGCCTGATAGACAGCCGCCATCGCATAGAGTCATGCCTCATCTCCCGCGAAACGCGCTCCAGATACAAGCCCCTGGTCGCTCTCATGGCGAAAAGGGGAGCGCGCGTATACGTCGAATCAAATAGATCGATCGAAGACATAATAGGATTCCGTTTCCATAAGGGGATAATGGCCGTAGGGCATTGTCCCGAAAAACTTAAACTTTCCGAAGCCCTGAAAGAAGTGGAGCCTCATCGAGCTAAAGTCCGGGGCTCCCTCCCCCCGGACACTTCTGCCGGTGGAATAAGATCCCCCGCGATCTTCGTAGCGCTCGACTCCATCAACGACCCGCAGAACGTCGGCCTTATCGCGCGCAGCGCCCGCGCGTTTGGCGCCGCGGCGCTCATAGTAGACGGCTCCTCATACGACCCGTATTACCGCAAGGCGATCCGCGTATCTATGGGCACGATATTTTCACTACCCGTATATTACGAAGACGACTTAAGAAAGACCCTCCTCTGGCTCGGGAAAAAACACAATACGCGTATAGTCGCCGCCACGCCCGGCAGGGGCAGTATCGATATCGCGCGCGCAAAACTCTCGGGCAACATATGTCTGGTATTAGGTAACGAAGACAAGGGTGTATCCGCGAAGATATTGAATATCGCCGACGTGAAGGTGCGCATACCTATATCCAAGTCGGTGGATTCGCTCAATGTCGCCAGTGCCTGCGCAATATGCCTATACGAAGTAGAAAAAAGTCAGAAAAAAGTAGAATCGGGCCCTACCGCCATAAGGAGATAGCAGGTATACTTACGTAGAGGTGGAGTTATGAAGAAGATCCTGGTGGTGGACGATGATTTCTCCATGCTCAATGAGCTTAAAGATCTTCTTGTAGGGCACGGATATAACGTTACGACGGCGACGAGCGGTGAGGAGTGTCTGAAGAAAGCCTCCGAGAATATGCCGGATCTTATCCTGCTCGATGTGATACTCGCCGGCGCAGGCGGCATATCGGTATGCCATCGCCTGAAGGAGGACCCGAAGACAAAAGACATCCCTATCATAATGGTGACCGGGCTATCGGGAGATTCGATACAGAAACAAGGCCATAAGAGCGGCGCCGAATATGTCATAAGCAAGCCCTTCGACCCGGCAGATATTTTATGGGAGATAGACGACGTCCTGAAAAAGAAGGGCGATGCCAGGGCGGCTTGACAATGAGCGGTTTGGTGATATACTTGTACCTCAATTGCACATGTACGGCGCGCTTCGCAGCCGATGATCATATTCGCGGTACGGATCGAGATCGAATTTTTTAATGCGCGGTTTGCTTCATGGTGAGTTTCGCCCACGGACAGAAAGGCCTGCCGGGGTGCTGATGGTTTAAGACCTTCGTTGGTCGCGTTGTGCGGCCAGCGGGGGTCTTTTATTTTGCGGTTCAATCGGGAGGGGCGGCAGGTGGATAACGGCGGCGGTTTTTTAAAGAATACCCAGATCATCATCCTGGGAGTGTGTATCGCGGCGGCGACGATAGCTTCGAGCGTAATACTGTCGGGTGGGTTTCTGAAGGTTATGAAATTTACACGAGAGCAGATATCGGTAACGGGTTCGGCGACGAAAGAGATCAGGAGCGACTACATCGTATGGACCGGCACGGTCGAAAGAAGAGAGGCGGACCTGAAGACGGCGTACAAAGGGCTCGCCGAAGATATGGCCAGGGTAAAGGCGTATCTGGCCTCGAGGGGCGTGAATGAGAGCGAGGTCAACGTATCGCAGGTCGTCACCTCCACCATTTATAAAAAGAACGAGAAGGGCAACGATACCAACGATATACAGGGATACACCCTGAGCCAGAACGTCGAGATAAGGTCTAAGGATATCGACAGGGTCACAACGGTGTCCAGACAATCTACGGAGCTCATCGACCAGGGGGTGCATCTCACCTCGGGCGCGCCGGAATATTTTTATACTAAACTCGACGAGCTGAAGATAGAGATGCTCGCAAAGGCGACCGATAACGCGAAGCAGAGGGCAGAGAGCATGGCGAAGGCCGCCGGCAACAGGATCGGTTTCATGCGCTCGGCCCGTATGGGCGTATTTCAGATAACGCCGGCCACATCCACCGACGTCTCCGACTGGGGCATGAACGACACGACGTCGCTGGACAAGAAGGTGATGGCGGTCGTCACGGTGAGTTTCGCGATACAGTAATATAATACACCCCGGACCTTGCCGGAACGGATATCGTAGGGTATGCTTATTTGTCCGCAAAATCGACGGCAGGGGCAAGACGCCGGGGATAACATCGAAAAAAGGGTTAATATGAATAGATCGCTCGCGTCCATCGCGTTCCGGCTGGTAGTCCTGGTATGCATAGCTTCGGCGATATTTGCCCACAGGTCGCAATTGTCGGCCGGCTATTACAAGGCCAGGGTGTCGGCCGGTAAATTTTTCGCCATATGCCGTGAGTTCCTGAACAGCATACGGTTCATGCCGGCGGCCGGACAGGCCATAATAGGGCGAGACGAGTGGGAGAGCGTTATCGCGGGCGATGAAAAGATTCCGCCCGAACGCGAAGAAGGCACCCCGGAGCTTCAGGGTTACCGCGCTCCGGCCTACAAGGCGCCGACCGTAAATCGCGGCAGGAATTAGAAAAATCCGATTCCTTAAGTCCGCCCGCCAATACATAAATAATCGTATGGGTCGAAAATCGTCTTATGTGGTAAAATCAAAATCATGCATTCCCATTCGTTGCATAAGCACTCCATATCAAAAGATGAAATAAACGCCCTGCCGCGCAGGTCGTACGCGGGCCATATCCATCTGGTGGATTCGGACGCGAAGATGCACGCGGCCATGAAGGCTCTGAGCGGCGAGGAGGTCCTCGGTTTTGATACGGAGACCAGGCCCGCCTTTAAGGCGGGCGAATCCTATCCGCCCGCTCTCGTCCAGCTTGCCGGAAGCGGATACGTCTACATATTCCAGCTGAATCACATAACGTCCTATGGGCCGATCGCCGGGGTTCTGGCCGATAAGGGCGTGCTGAAGGCGGGTGTCGCGATACACGATGATATAATCAAACTGAACACGGTATTTGATTTTAAGCCGGCGGGGTTCGTAGAGCTGGCGGGCATAGGCAAGAAGCTCGGGATAAAGAACGCGGGGCTGCGCGGCATGGCGGCGCTCCTGTTCGGATTCAAGATATCCAAGCACGTGAAGATCTCCCGCTGGGACTCGCCGAAACTTACGCACGAACAGATAGTCTACGCGGCTACCGACGCGTGGATATGCAGGGAGATATATTTCGCGCTGCAGGCGATATCGCACGGAAAGAAAAGCGCATGAACGGATCATGCGCTTATAGACCGGTCCGATTCTTCCTGATCACAAATGCGATTCGGGGAGTTTCCGGCGCGGATCGGATATTACGGAGCGCGGGACGATAAGAGGGCTTAATTATGACGGGGGATCTATGAGGCAGGCCGTAATTATTTTAGCGGTAATGGTGTTGGCGGCCGGCGCCGCCTGCGCGCACCAGCCCAGAATAGCGTTTGGGTCGCGGCACACGCGCCAGGCGCCGATAAACGTAGAAAAGCCGGAGATCTCGAAGGCTTATTACGGCAACCTGACCGGAGAGCCGGACTATTACAGGATAGACAGCGCCAAGGCCTTCAAACTATACATAAATATACTTACGCCTGATGAGCCTGGCGCCAGGACCGACACAGAGGTAGAAGTCGCTAAAGACGGCGAAGTCATAACTACGATAGGCGGCAGCGCCGCGAAGTGGGATAAGTTTTATGAGAAGTACGCCGCCGACAGCTATCTGCGCGGGCAGGAGTTCGCGAAGACGGCGGGTCCGGGCACCTATTACATAAGAGTTTATAATAGCGACAACCGTGGCAAATATTCTCTGGCGATAGGGGATGTGGAGTCATTTCCGCTTGACGAGACTATAAAGACGGCGTTTACGCTGCCGGTCATAAAAAAGGAATTTTTCAACAAGAGCGCGATATCGGCGTTCCTGAATCCGGTGGGAGGTTTCCTGGCGGCGGAGCTGGCGATAGCGATAGGGATGGCATGCTTGGCGTTATTTATCATAAGAATGTTGATTAAAAGGACCCGCGCCAACAACCGAACATTGTGATATAATATCGGCATATGGGCCTGTTAAAAGTAGATATATCGGAATGCGTTAGCTGCGGAGCCTGCGTAGAGACATGTCCGGTGAAGATACTGGAACTGGACGGGACCAGGCATCCCGGGGTCGTCGAAGGCAGGGAAGAGTACTGCATAAACTGCGGGCACTGCGCCTGCGTCTGCCCGAAGGGCGCGCTATCGCTTACCTCGATGCCGATCGAGAATCTGAAGGAACTGCCGGCCGGCTGGCGGCTCACGCCTGAGAAGGTGGAGGCGTTTTTAAAAGCCCGCCGCTCCATACGCGCATATAAAGAAGATCCCGTAGAAAAGCCGGTCATAGAGAAGATCGTCGATATGGCCAGATACGCGCCGTCCGGCATAAACAGGCAATCAGTTTACTGGGCGATAGTCCACGACCCGAAGAAGGTGCGGGAGCTCTCCGGCCTGACCGCGGAATGGATGAAGGCCCAGATAGAGGCCAAGTCGCCGATGGCGGAATCGCTGCGCTTCGAAGGTATCGTGAAGTCGTTCGAAGGCGGGAGCGACCCAATCTGCCGTAAAGCCCCCCACGTTGCTATAGTTTACGGCCTCAAAGAGGACATGCTCGCCCCGGCGGCGTGCACGATCGCGATGGCGCATTTCGAGCTTGCCGCGCTGCCGTTTGGACTGGGCGCCTGCTGGGCGGGATACCTGCAGATGGCGCTAAACGCTTTCCCGGCCGCGCGAAAGGCCGCCGGACTTTCGTCAAAAACCATCTGCCATGGCGCGATGCTCTTCGGCTACCCGAAATACGAATATAACTGCATACCTTCAAGGAACGATCCCAGGATAATATGGCGGTAGCTGTCGCCGGCTTCATATACAGGAGGACCATGCTGAAATTAGCAAAATTACCTGCGGCGTTATTGATCGCGGCGGCTTTTTTCATGGCAGCGGATGCCTGCGCAAAAGACGCGGATGAGGCGCTGGCCATGCTCAAAGAAGGCAACGCGCGCTTCGTCTCGATGGCTATGCAGCACCCCGACCTGACGGCTGAAAGAAGGACGGATACGGCCGTAAACGGACAGAAGCCTTTCGCGGTCGTTCTCTCATGCTCTGACTCGCGCGTACCGGTGGAGTCGATATTCGACCGCGGCATAGGAGATATATTTGTCGTAAGAGTGGCGGGCAATATAGCCGTGGATCCCGGCGTAACAGGCACTATCGACTACGGCGCCGGCCATCTTGGCTGCCCGCTGGTGGTGATAATGGCCCATACGGATTGCGGGGCGGTGAAGCTCGCGGTTTCGGGGACTCGTCTCGAAGGCGGCGCCCGCCTCATCCAGAAGACGATAGCGATCGCGGCGGAAAAGGTCGGAAAGGAAGACCCCGGCCTCAAGGGGGCCAGCCTCATAAACGCTGTGGCGAAAGAGAATGCGCACCGGGTAAAGATAGATCTTTTATTGGCGAGCGAAGAACTGAGGCATCTGGCCCTGGACGGCAAGGTGAAGATAGTGACCGCCATATACGATCTGAATACCGGCGTTGTCGAGTGGGTATAGTATTCGGCGAGCAGCCGATAGCGAAGATTATGGCCTCGCATGGGTTGCAGGCCGGCGATCTCGTGAAGTCGTCGACCGAACAGATAACCTATAAGATGGTCAGCCGCGCGGTGAAAGGCAGACGCCTGACGAGCCCGGTGAAGATGAAGATAGTCAGCGCCCTTAATGCCGCCGCGAAAAAAGATTACAGACCGGAAGACCTTTTCAACTATTGAGCGGGTTGCAATGACATACAGGTTTGGCACAGGAAGGCGGGCCGCGGTATTTTTCCTCGCGCTGGCCTTCCTTTCTTTTTGCCCGCCGGCCGCCGCCGCCTCGATAGACTGGATTTATTCATATGAGGACGCGCTGAAGCGCGCCGCCAAAGAAAATAAACCGGTCATGGCCGGATTCTACACGACGTGGTGCACGTGGTGCAAGAAGCTCGATACCGTGACCTACGTCGACAATGACGTCGCGGCCGCCTCGAAAGATTTTGTATGCCTGAAGGTCGATACCGAGAAGAGGCGGGACGTAGCGTACGGATACGGCGTAAGGACGCTTCCAACGATACTATTCCTGGATCCGGCGGGCAGGATCATATGGAAAGAGTTCGGTTACAGGGACCCCGCTTTCCTGGCGCTCAGGATGCGCGAGGTGGAGGCGTATTTTAAGAAGAGCGCTCTGGTGGAGCCTTATATCAGAAGCGCTTTCGATGAGGCCTCGAAGGGAAGCCCCGACCGGGCCATCTCCATACTTGACGGAGCAATAAGTTCATATAAAGACGATTCGCGCCTTTACGCCGCGCGCGGCGTTATTTACAGATACAAAGGCGACCTCGACAGCGCCCTGCGGGATATCGACAAATCGCTCGCGCTGAATCCGAAGGCCGAAGAGCTTTACAATATGCGCGGCGCGATATACTACGCGAAGAAGGACCCCGACAAGGCGATGGCCGACTACGAAAAGGCGGTCTCCCTCAACCGATGGTCGTACGAAGCGTATAACGGCCGCGGCGTGATATGCATGGACCGCCGCGATACGGACGCCGCGATAAAGAATTTCAGCGCGGCGGTGCTTATAAATCCACGGAACCCGGGCGGGTATTACAACCGCGGCATCGCGTATATATACAAAGGGGAATTCGCTAAAGCGCTCGAGGACATGAATATGGCCATTAAGCTCGATCCGCATCCGCTTAACGCTTATTCGGCCAGGGCCGGCGTATATATGAAGCTGGGCGAATACGATAAGAGCTGGGATGACGTGCTCGCCGTGGAAAGGCTGGGCTACAAGATGAAGCCTGAGTTCATGTCCGATCTGCGCAGATTGTCAGGGAGGCAGAAGTGAGGAGCGCCTGGGCGAAGATAGGGCTTCTGCGGCCGGATTCGACTTTCGGTACGCAGACCATGCCCCCGGCGCCCGATTACGGCACTGGCGCGGCGTGGGCCGCCCTGCCGGACAGGGCGGACAACGCCGACCTGGCGCCGTCGAACACAAAATATCCGGAAGCGCAATCGTCTGCTCCAGCGGACGTATTTTTCATACACCCCACAACATTCGCCGCCGCCCGGGATAACTGGAATATTCCGCCAGACGACGCGGTAGCCGCCGGCGAGATACGGAATATAATGGGGTTCTGCGCGAGCGCGTTCAACGCGGCCGCCAAGGTCTACGCGCCGCGGTACCGCCAGGCGGCGCTATACGCGTTCTTCGACGACAAGACCGCTTCAGGGCCCGACGCGATAGAGTTCGCCTACCGGGACACGGAGCGGGCCTTCCTGCATTACATAAAAAATTATAACGGACTAAGGCCGTTCATACTCGCCGGGCATAGCCAGGGGAGCGTGCACGCCTCGCGACTTCTGCAGGAGCATATAATAGGAACGCCGCTGATGGGCCGTCTGGTCGGCGCCTATCTCGTAGGCGGCATCACCCCGGAAAATATCGACGGTATTTCACCTTCCCGCTCGGCGACGGATACGGGAGTGCTGATCGGATGGAATACGTATACCGGCAACGGGGACCCAAGTATATTTACGGACGGACTCAAGGGATGGGTAGGCGGATCCTATGCGAAGATGCTCGGCAGGCCGCTCATACAGACAAATCCGCTGTCATGGGAACTTAAGGGTCCGGCCGTGCCGCGCGGGCGGAATCCCGGCTCGCTGCCGTTTTTGCAGGCGAGGATCGGAGAGCTTTCGCTAATACCGGGAGTGTGCGGCGCCGACGCATCCGGCGAGGTCCTGATAATAGACAAGCCGCAGGTCCCCGGATTTGAGATCTCAGAAATAGGGGATCTGCCGGTATTTAACGCCAAATACGGCGATTACCACAGCTTCGACTATACGCTCTTTTATGAAAGCATAAGGAAGAACGCCGTCGACCGCGTCAACGCGTTCATCAAAAAGAGAGGGCCTCGCATATGAAACTGTTGCGATACGGCCCGCTCGGACTGGAGAGGCCGGCGGTTCTGGACGCCGGAGGCGTTATGCGCGATATTTCGTCCGTCATTGAAGACCTGAATCCACGGTGCCTCTCGCGCGTCGATATTGTCGCGAAGCTGAAGTCCGCGGACACTAAGGCCTTTCCAGTCGTCGCTTCCGCCGCCCGCTTAGGCCCGTGCGTGGATCCGGTCGGCAAGATAATCTGCATAGGTTACAATTCGAGGCTGCACGCCGAAGAGATGGCCTCGAAGCCGGCTACCGGAGGAGAGATGCCGGTCTTCTTTAAGCCATCCAGCGCCGCGTGCGGGGCGAACGACCCCATCATATATTCGAGGTTTGCCGGAAAACTGGACTGGGAGGCTGAGCTCGGAGTGGTTATAGGCAAAAAAGGCAAATATATCGGGAAGAGCGCGGCGCTTGCGCACATACTGGGATATACATGTTTTAACGACGTCTCCGACCGGTACTGGCAATTTGAAAAAGATGATAAGCAATATACGAAGGGCAAGGGCTTCGACAGCTTCGCGCCGATAGGGCCGTATCTGGTCACTAAAGACGAGGTCGCCGACGCCGGAGATCTGGATGTGAAGCTCTGGGTGAACGGCCAGTTGCGCCAGGATTTTAATACGAGCGATTATATAAACAGCGCCGAAGATGTCGTAAGCTATCTAAGCCGGTTCTTTACTCTGTATCCGGGGGATGTGATAGCGATGGGGTCGGCGCCCGGCAACGCCAGGTCATGGGGCGAGGATAAGTTCCTGAAACCGGGAGACAGGGTGAGGCTCGAGATAGAGTCGCTGGGCGTTCAGGAGCAGACGGTCACCAAAGAATGAGGGGATTCGCATGAAGATAAGCGCGTATCAGGTCGCGGCGGTGGCGGGATCGACGCTTCTGATGCTCTCGGGTTTATTGAGATATTCCCAGTCAGGAAGCCCGAAAGAGCTGGCGATAGGGGCGCTATATTTTCTCGCCAACCTCCTGATATTCTGTTTTTAGGCAGAGCCGAAAGACGAAACCCGTTATGAAAGACGGACGGTTGTCATGGGTAACTGTCGGATACGGAGCCTACATAGTGGTATCCGCGTCGTTTATGCTGCAGGTCAACCTGTGGCTTACCTCGAAAGTCGGGGACCCATTACTCGCGCGCGCCTTCTGGGCGGCCGCAATAGCTGCGGCGACGATCTCGCTGGCATACGCGGCGATCGCCCGCCCGTTTATTATCAGGATCTGCGCCGTCATTTTAATATTCTCGCTGGCCTACATCCTGGGACTTTGGCAGACGTATTTCGAGGAGAGGACGCATATACTGATGTACGGGCTCCTGGGTTTTCTGGCGATGCGGGATTTGGCCGGTTCCGGGAAGGCTCTGAAGTTTAAAAGCATAGCGCTATCGATGGCCTTCACGGCGGTTATAAGCGCGTTAGACGAAGCGTTTCAGCTGATATTACCGTACCGGTTCGGCGAGATGAAGGATTTTTATACAAATGTCCTGGGCGCCGCTTTGGGCGTGGCTTTATTTCTGGCGGTCAGAAGACGCGGTTACGGATCTCATATAACGGGCAACGCATGAGTATCGTAAATAAGATCGCCGGATATTTTACCGGATACCTCGTATTCTGGGCCGCGGCGGCCGCGGCTTGCGGATACTCTCAAAGTTATCCAAACCCTGCACCACTCGTCCGATAAGCAGTCGATGAACTCGGGTGCAGGGCAGGCCAAGCAGACCCTGTACCAGTCGCCCCTTCGGGGCTCCGGTACAGGGCAGGCCCAGCCTCTTGTCATCACTCTCGGCACTAGCTGGATAAAGGGATACGAGAAGGGCAGATATCTCCAATACGATGCCCTGAATCCACTCATAGGGAACATAAGAAGTTACTGCGAGTCAAAAGGCATACCGTTTATAATAGACGATGACGATAAGTTACCGGCACGTATAAACGCAGAGAGAGCAAAGGAAGGTAAGCAAGGTGCCAAGGTGTACGAAGTCCGGAAGTTTGCGTAACAGTATGTCCCGTTTCGTATTTTCCGTTATCTTTTGTGCTTGACAACTCCAAAAAGATGTGTAATATGGAAGTATGTATTCCAGACTGATAAAGGCTCCCAAGGCGAAAAGCTTCTTTCTGTTCGGCCCCCGCGGCACCGGTAAGACTACGTGGGTAAAGACCGCTTTCCCCAAAGCTGTATATCTTGATCTTCTGGAGGCGGAGCTCTACAATGATCTTCTGGCAAACCCGCAGCGGCTGGATAATTTCATTCCGCGTAACCCCGGGGACTGGATAATCATAGATGAAGTCCAGCGTATACCGGAGCTATTAAACGAAGTCCATCGCCTTATAGAAAGGAACAGGTACAAGTTTATACTGACCGGCTCAAGCGCCCGTAAATTACGGCGTAAAGGTTTTAATCTCCTGGGAGGGCGTGCCCTTAGCTACGCGATGCATCCTCTTACAGCGGGAGAGCTTGGGAAGGACTTTGACCTTGAGCGCTCGCTTGCTTTTGGACAGCTGCCATCAGTATATAACGAATCGGACCCGAAAAAATATCTCGAAAGCTATGTAAAAACGTATTTAGATGAGGAGATCCGCCAGGAGGGTCTCACGAGAAACCTGGCGGCGTTCTCCAGGTTCCTTGAGGCGGCGAGTTTTTCGCAGGGGTCGGTGCTGAATATTTCAAATGTAGCCGCCGAATGCGGGGTGGAAAGAAAGGTCGTCGAACATTATTTTGACATACTGGAAGATCTTCTGATAGCATACAGAATACCCGTATTCACCAAAAAGGCAAAAAGAAGGATGGCGGCCCACCCGAAGTTCTATTTCTTTGATGTAGGAATATACAGAACTCTGAGGCCTAAAGGCCCGCTTGATATGCCGGAACAGATAGAGGGTGTCAGTTTTGAGACGTTATTTTTTCAGGAACTCATGGCTGTTAACGATGCCCTTGGCCTAGGATATTCTTTTTACTATTGGAGAACGGCGCATAACACCGAAGTTGATTTTGTTCTATATGGCGATCGCGGTATCCGGGCATTCGAAGTAAAGCGTACCGGCAGGGTCATGAGGCCAATGACGAATGCCCTGACTTCGTTTTGCAGAGACTATCCGATGGCAAAGGCGTTTTTTATTTACGGCGGGAAACGAATCATGCACGAAGGTGCTATAGATATTATCCCGATCGCAGAGGTGTTAAAGACTCTTCCGGACATTTTGTAATTGCATTATCTGTGGCGGTAATTTAAAATAGTCACAATTTGGTCACAACAGCTTAAATGTGAAGAAGCGGGTAAAGACGAGAATATTCATAACTTGCTTCGAATCATATAGTTACGAGTTGTAGGCTGGCGTAGCTCCCTACTTCGCTTGTATACGCTGACTCGGGAAGCTTCGTAGGGCAGGCAGTCGTCCTCCTTCGCCCTTAAGGCAGTCAAGCAATGGTAGGGCTTCGGAGGGACTTCTGACTTGCCGAGTTGTTTGACTAAAATTGACGTGCTGGCGTAGCTCCCTACTTCGCTTGTATACGCTGACTCGGGAAGCTTCGTAGGGCAGGCAGTCGTCCTCCTTCGCCCTTAAGGCAGTCAAGCAATGGTAGGGCTTCGGAGGGACTTCTGACTTGCCGAGTTGTTTGACTAAAATTGACGTGCTGGCGTAGCTCAGTCGGTAGAGCGGCGTCCTTCGACAGGCTCAGGACGCTGTCCCGAGCGAAGCCGAGGGGCAGCGGTTTCGTAATGGCTCCCGACGGTAAATCGTAACTCGTTGATATTGTTGTAACTACAAGCTCCGTAAATAATTTGCGGAGCTTTTTAGTTTTAGGCGACTTTAGAGGCTTACAGGCGTTTGAGTAGAATTATTGACACAAAAATGACACAAGACCCTCAGTCCATTCCCAGCACCACCCCCAGCCACCCCCTTCGAATCCTGTAAACCCGCTCGCCAAATTTTCTGCAATTTTTGAAATTTCGTTAGGTAGAAAATAGGAAGTATCTTTCTATTGACTTAACATTTATATGTGATATAATTTGCTCACTATGTCTTTAAGTAGACTCATATTGAGACCGGTAGCAATAGTCCTCGTCTTGGCATTCACTGTGTCCGGCGTGCCTGCGTATGCCGTCACGGACACTGCCGGTGACCGTTCGACTAGCGCTCACGGTCATCCCGAGCTTTTGCCGAGGGATGACTTTGCCCTTGCCCCTCCTCTTGCTACCAAGCCTCCTTGTCAGATAGTCCAAAAGGAAGACGGTAGTTTCGATGTCGTTACCAATACCGATGCCATAGAGTCGTGGGATAGAGAGACCGTTCGCAGTGTCCAGCAAGGTGAAACCCTCGGCACGGCATTCCGTAATCGTTGGGCATTCATAGATGTAAGTTTCCTCATCGGTCAGATGCTCATACTTGCCAGAGACCACAAACTTCAGAATCCAAAAGATATTCTTATCCCTCTTATCAAGAAGCATATTCGTAATCGTAATGGTGAGGCAGAGATATTGTTGGAGGGATACAGCATTGACGGTATTGAAGAGGTGCGAGAAGGACAAGCCATAACAGGATTCGGTCTTCCTGCCACGAGGAACGGCACGCCAGCATATAGACTCGTATATAACCTGCAAAGCGGCGAAACAGTTATTCAGTTGAATAGTGTAGCTAAACTATATATAAAAATAGAGTCGAGAGTTGAAGATAGCACTCCTTTAGTTCAGCCATATAGCCAATCGTCAAAAATATCATTACCACCTTCTTTAGCTCGAAAGATAGATTCGATAAGAAATGGTAATTTTAAAATCGCACTAATAGGGCCATCACAAATAATTGATTTGGACACAAAAGAACAGCAAGAGATGATTTCGTCGTCATTTTTACCGATTGGGATTAATGCACTCGCAGGTCATTTATCCAAGAGCGGTGTAGAAATAAAAGTTTTTGACCCAAACAATGTCAAGAGTCTTAATGAGCTTTTTAATTATGTAGTCGGACAAAATGTCATTTTAGGGATAAGTCCGTTGCACGATACATTGCAGTTTGACTTACAACTTTTAGAAGAACTGAAAACATTATGTAAAGAATCTTTAGTCGTTGCCGGAGGCATTGAGGCAAGCACAAATAATGGCTTCTTTTTGAAAGCCAAAATAGCAGATTTAGTTTTTTCAGGCCCAGCAGAGTATTCTTTTAAAGATTTCGTTCATTTTTTAAGAAGCGACGTCGACATATCAGAGCTCCTACATATTAGGGGCGTTGAGTTTCTCGATAGAGCAATTTGCTCAACTGGAAGAGTTGAGTATTCCGAAGAGCTTTTTATGCAAACTATGCGTATGTTTCCGTGGGAAAATATGGATATTGTGAATTTTGTGAAGAACAATAATAGGGAAGTTAGACTCCCCGTCAGTTTTCTTTTTTGCAAAAATGCGTGTAAGTTTTGTTCTGTCCCTGCATTTAAGAGGACTTTTAGCTGCCCAACTTCCAAAGAGCTTTCCGTAACTCCAGAGCAATTAATAGTAACTATTCGTAAAGTTAGTGCCATTTTGTCATCTGGCGGTGTCAACCCAAATAGTGTTACTTTCTACCTCCAGGATGAAGATTTTTTTGCCGATATAAGCCGAACAAAAAAGTTCATCCTTGCAATTAAGAAAGCGAAAAATGACAATCTCATACCGCAAGGATGTTTATTTTCTGTTAAAGCAAGAGTAGGATTTCTTGAAGAAGATATTTATAAGGATTTGGCTCGGATTGGATTTTCAACTCTTGGGTTAGGCGTTGAACATTGGGACAATGATGTATTGAAGGATATGAATAAAAGAAACACTACTGAAAAAGCCGAAGAGACAATAAAGATGATGCTTAAAAACGGCATTAAACCGACCATATTTTTAATACTATTTCCACCAAACGCTACTCCCGAATCGGCAAACAGAACGCTACTCAAGGCAAAAGAGCTTCAAGATATGGGATGCGATGTTAAAGTCAACCTGTTTGTATCAGCGTATCCGAAGACAATCTATGTCGGACAATATAAGGACTGTGTTGTTTACAAAGAAATAAGATACGGTGGCAAAATATATAATACGCCGTGGCTTGTATTACCTAATCACCAAGCATTGCGTGACCGTTCCATAGCTTATATTAATTCGCAGAAAGATAAGAATTTCAATGTTAGGTTGACCGATGATGAAATAGAGATGTTGATAAATTATTTTAGTGGAAAGGATAGCAGAACTAATGTAACCCACATTGATTCACAGCTACGTAATAACACTACCATAGTTAATAAAGACGGTATGTGGGTTTTAAAAGGACATCGTGATGGACAAAATTATATTACTCCAGAGTCAGAGCGTATTTATACTACGAACTTCCAAGACACGCTGACCTATATCCAAGCACAGTCCGCCTTCGCTAGTACGAGCCAACTCGAAAAATCTTCGGCGGACAAGCCGCAGAGTCAGCCTCTTATCGTTGCCCTCGGCACCAGTTGGATTAAGGGCTATGAGAAGGGTCGCTACCTCCAATACGATGCCCTGAATCCACTCATAGGGAACATAAGAAGTTACTGCGAGTCAAAAGGCATACCGTTTGTAATAGACGATGACGATAAGTTGCTGACACGCATAAACGCAGAGAGAGCAAAGGAAGGTAAGCAGGGTGCCAAGGTGGTTGTGCTGGCAGGTAAAGATACTGTAGCATCAGACGAGTTTGCTCCCTTCCGTAATGACCAGAAGAATGCCTTCGTAGTCGGAGTAGATAACCAAGAGTTGACTACCGATAGTTATATCCGGTTAATGGAGATGCTGACCCTTGCCCTCAAACTCTCCGTAGGTTTTGAAATATCCCAAGATTCCACCCCGATAAAGATTGTCAAAGACGACAAACTCCACATCTACATCTTCATCCCCCATGCAGAGCCGATGGACTACGAGCAGCTGAAGATGATTTACGAAGTCCAGAAGTTTGCGTAATATCTTACAGTATGGTAACATTTACTTATGAATCACGAAGGTGTGGCAACTGAATAATAGTGCTTGGCAACCCCAAAGGGGTTGCTTTTTTTATCGGGGCGGTAAGGACATTAAAGGCTAAATAGCGGGGTGCGAGTGAACATCAAGAAAATCATAGCGAGAGAGGGGCTTGTAATAGCACTTTTGATTTTATTTGTCGCAACTGTATTTGCTCAAATAGAAGGTCAAGAATACAATAAAATCACGCTAAAAGATGGTACAAAACTGTTGGTTAATAAGAGAACCGAAGAGGTAGAGTTCATTTGGCATGAAAAAGACAAGAGATGGAAATTATTAAATCGTTACGGTCCACAATGGGGGTTTTCAGAAAGAGATATATATCAAGACCGTTATAATAAAGAGAAAAAGTAGTTTCATCATTTGGGCGATACGGACATTAAAAGCTAAATAGCGTGGTGCAAAATGCTGAAATATCTGAATGAAAGAATCAAGACGTTGACTATTTGGGACATGGCTTTGGTTAAATGGTCAGCATTTTTTGCCACTATCATCATTGCTAAGCTATTCCCGCAGATATTAAGTATCAATTATCCGATTCTTATAATACTTATGATAGTGTGTATGGCGAGACCGATTTATAAGATATACATTAAAAGCTAAATAGCGAGGTGCGAGCGATGAACATATTGGAACTATGCAAGTGCAATGGAGCTAATATTTGCACGCTCTGTATGATATTAACCGCTATTTCTATATTAGTTTTAGGCTTTATATTCGGATATTTTACAAGAAGTAAAAAGAAATGAACTTCGCCAAAAACCTCCGACAGGCTCGTAAGAAACTTGGTATCTCCCAATCCACACTTGCTGAGCGTATCGGCGTAAGACAAAGCACGATAGGTATGTGGGAGATAGGGCCAGAGGGCCTAAGTTAAGCGACTTAAAGACTATTGCTGTGGCGTTGAAGACTACTCCCGAGGAGCTGATAAAATGAACATCAAGAAAATCATATTAAGCTGGCTCATTTTTTAGTAGTACATTTTCGGGACGGGAAAGATCGGGTTAAATGATCGCAGCAAAAAGATTGGAGAAGAAAGTGAAATATCCGGACTCTAAAGTAATGCTGCTTGTTTTGACCGGAGCATTATTTTTAAGCGTCTCTTCCGCCTATGCAAAAACCGCGGAGGAATATTACCATAGCGGTAATGCTCATTATCGCGAAGGTGATTTTGCCCAAGCTATATCTGATCTTACCAAGGCCATTGAAATCGACCCAAAATTTTCAGATGCCTATGCCAGCCGCAGTGCCGTTTATAATGATCAAAAAAACTTTACCCAGGCTATTTCTGATGGCACCAGAGCCATTGAGATCGATCCCAAAAACGCAATAGCCTACAATAATCGCGGGTTTGCCTATTATGGGAAAGAAGATTTTATCCGGGCCGTTTCCGACTGCACTAAGGCTATCGAAGTTAATCCAGAATTTTCAGACGCTTACAATATTCGTGGCAATGCTTACGTTGCACAAAAGAACTACGGCCGAGCCATCTCTGACTATTCTAAGGCTGTTGAAATCGATCCCAATAATGCAGAGGCCTACCACGGCCGCGGCTATGCCTATGCTGCGCAAAAGAACTTTACCCAAGCAATCTCGGATTTCACTAAATCGATAGCGCTAAATTCTGATTTCGCCTATGCCTATAACAATCGCAGTTATGCCTATTATTTCACAAAAGAATATGATAAGGCTTGGGCAGATGTGCAAAAAGCAGAAGGGATGGGATTTGCGGTTAATGCCAATTTTCTCGATGCTTTAAAGAAGGCATCGGGCAGGGATAAATAGACTCTAAATTGACAAGCTGTCGACATCGTCAACTGACAGAGCGAGTTGAAGATCCGGAACAATCGGTAATTGATTAAGATCGAATAAGAGCCTTATTGATATGCCATAATGTTACTTATCATCTGGGCGATACGGACATTGAGGGGGAGATGAGGTGAAGATAAGCGATTTGATGGTATTATTGACCATCTGCTTATTTATGGTTGGCTGCTCTGTTACAACAGCCTATCAAAACACCGTTGAGCTGCCAAAAGGGACGACGACAGAAACAGCCTCTAAGATTGTGTCGACTATTTGGCAAAAAGGTTTTTACGAGAAGATAAAAATGAAATTTCCCGATGTTGACCCATCTCAATACAAACCATTCTTGGGGTATAAAAAATCATTGAGCAAGGATACGCTTGTCATAATATTTGGCGTAAAATATAAAGGTAAGCTTGATAAAGCAAAGAATATAGTTGAAGAAGAAAGAAAGATTACACAGGGAGCGGTAGACTATTATTTTAAGCAATTCGGACATTAAAAGCTAAATAGCGGGGTGCGAGTGAACATCAAGAAAATCATAGCGAGAGAATGGCTTGTGATAATTGGCATTATGATCGCGGGGATTAGCGTGTTAGTCTGCGAAAATTTACGCGCCGAAAGCCTCGATGAAGTAATGCGGAAAATATACACGCCCGAAGATCTTGAAAAGTTATACGCTCAGGAATTCGCATACACTTTTAACATTCCTAATGCGAACCAGTCACCAGAGGAGACGTTGCAAAAGCGAAGCGGTAGTTGTTTGGATTTTGCTATCCTGTCGAAAGCCATTCTTACACGGCTTGGTATTAAGAGCGAAGTGGTAATAATGAGATTTGAAGGTATGGATGTGGGGCATGCCGTTTGTATTTGGTTCGAAGGCGGTGATTATCATATGTTCAGCAGCAAAGAAATATTAAGGACACATACATCTTCACAGGAAGAAGCTTTGAAAAAAATATATCCCGATATCGAATGTTGTACTTCGTGTGAACGGAAATATGATTATGAAAGTGGTTTGTGTGAATCCCGGTGACCATTTAGGGATTCTAATATCTTCTCATCCGCTTCATCTGGGCGATACGGACATTGAGGGAGAGGTGATGGAAAAAACAAAGTTATTTCATAGAGGCATTGCGTTTCTTTGGCTTGGATATGTAATCTAGAAAAAAGGGACGTGTCAAAAAGGGACTCTACTTCGCAATCAGCGCGGAAGGCGACACAGTGCTTCGTAGAACCAGGCACACATCCGAGAGGCCTGTCCCCAAGTGACAGGTCCCCGGAAGCCCTGTCTTTTATTTTTACTCCCGCCTGAAAATCTGGTATAATTTGCGTGGGTTATTGTCCCTCGGCCTTAATTATTTCATTTTGCCATAATGATAGGCAAAATGAAATTTTATGGTGGCCTCGGGACTGAAAATTTCAGAGAAATTTTCTTGCTGGCGTAGCTCCCTACTTCGCTTGTATGCGCTGACTCGGGAAGCTTCGTAGGGCAGGCAGTCGGTCCTCCTTCGCCCTTAAGGCAGTCAAGCAATGGTAGGGCTTCGGAGGGACTTCTGACTTGCCGAGTTGTTTGAGTTAGATTACAGTTGCTGGCGTAGCTCCCTACTTCGCTTATATAAGCTGACTCGGGAAGCTTCGTAGGGCAGGCAGTCGGTCCTCCTTCGCCCTTAAGGCAGTCAAGCAATGGTAGGGCTTCGGAGGGACTTCTGACTTGCCGAGTTGTTTGAGTTAGATTACAGTTGCTGGCGTAGCTCAGTCGGTAGAGCAGCGGTTTCGTAAACCGCAGGTCGATGGTTCGAATCCATTCGCCAGCTCCATCATATCTCGTTGGTCGGCGCATAGTTTATAAGATATTGTCGGAAATGGATTCGAAGCCGATTTTGCGCCGACGAACAGGAGGAAGAGGCCTCTGGCCGAAAGCAAAATCGGCCGGCTCTGAGTCCCGCTATGCGGGACGAAGAGGAATCCATTCGCCAGCTCCATTCTGCTTCGCTAGTATAAGCTAGCGACGAGGAGCTTCGCAGGAATAGGTTCTACGAAGCCATACCTGAATTTTACGGATTGAATGGCGAAGTAGACCACTAAGTCCGTGTAATCACAACCGGTTACACGGATTTTTGTTTAATGACGATTCATGACAATTCATGACGTTTTTACCCGCTATTGAAACCCTAATGACACCTGAATAGACTGGTATAAATCCCGAGCAAGGCAATAGTTTGCAAGTAGGCCGTGTCGAGGGATGACACCATGCCCCGTAGGTAGTGCAGTTATTATTGATAATTTTTGTTAGATAGAGAGATTTTAGGCTATTACTAGGAAAGTTGCTTCTTCCAATCGTCGGGAAAGCCCATTGCATTTAGGTTAATAGCAGGATTGCTATCTATTAGTTTTATAAACCCAGCCTGCCATTCTTGCCATTCTTCAGTCATGCTCATAAGTTTTTTAATGATAAGTAGAACAAAAAATATCTTTTGGTTATTTATTTTTTGCCAAGCTTGTTCATTGCGTGGAATCATCGGCTTAATTGATACCGTTCTATTCCATACTCTCGCATGATGCGCACACAAGTTTCTTATGTACGAAAGCGTGTGAAGCCATGATGTTAAAAGCAATTGGTCAAGAGCATATTTCATATGGGCGATAGCTTGCTTATCTTTCTTCTGCAAACCATGGAAAAGCTGTGATAGTTGACCAAAGGGGGCTACTTCAGTAACCATCCATATCGGCAAATTTGTCTCTTCGGTATATTTTTCATGATAGTGCTTAATGAAAACTTCGTGCGAACGATTAATATTTTCTGCCAGTTTGCCCATCCACTCGGCATGCTTAAACTTTTTATGGAAATTTTGAGCATTTACATAACCGAAAACACCATATGTATGGGCGAGGTGATAGGTTATCTGAGTCCTGACAGAAATCTCTATGCTCTCGATTGCATCCCAAAGCATGTCACGCAAATGCCTGTCAAATTCGTACAATGCCACAATATCATCAAAATGAGTACCTTTTTTAAAAGCATCACGACCTAACTGAAATGGGAGGTAATATGCACTGAGGCGATAGTAGCTAATATTCTGCAGGACATCCAAAGCCCTTGCCTCATTATCGACAATGAGACCTCTGGTTTTTAGGATGTTTATTTGTTCTTTGTACGTTGTAGCTGGTTTTGTGTATTTCATAGGCAATAAAAAACCTGCCAAAGAGGCGCTTCCGAAGAAGCGTGGCAGGTATGTTAAAGCTAATATACCTTATGATCCGATACTTGTCAAGTACATTTTCGTTCAGTTTTAGCTTGCATAGACCAGGTAAACACGCAAAATTACCGGTGGATTCTCGTAGTTACGCTCAATGCTAATTCAGTAGCCTTCCCGACGGTATTCAAAGTCAATTCAAGCGATAACTGAGCGAATTCCAGTGTTAAAATTTTTTAGCGTTAAGTAGAAAAAAGATAGCTAAGTTTCTATTGATTTAACACCATTATATGCTATAATCTGCTTAATATGTATCTAAGCAAACCAGTATTGAGAATAATATCAATTATCCTCATCCACGCATTCCTTTTGTCCTGTGCGTCTTTCGCTATGGACGCACGGACTTCTACTCTTGCTCCGCCCTCTGCTATAAATCCGCCATGTGAAATAGTGCGAAATCCCGATGGCTCATTCAAAGTTATTACTCGTAATGATGTTATAGCATCGTGGGATAGAGAAACTGTCAAAAGTTTCGGAGAGAGCGTAACAGTATCAGGCCAAGCTTTCCGCAACAGGTGGGCATTTGTTGACATCTCTATCCTCACGGGCCAGATGCTAAAACTCACCCAAGAACGAAAACTTCAAAGACCAGCCGAAATCCTAAAGCCTCTTATAAAAAAGCACATCGCAAATCGAAAAGGCGAGGCAGAGATACTACTCGAAGGGTATGACATAGACGGTATCAATGAGATTCGAGAAGGTGATGCCATAGTCGGGTTCTCACTGCCAGTGAAAAGGAGCGGCGAGATAGCGTATAAGCTTGTCTATAGTCTCAAAGGTGGCGATACAGCCATTCCGATGAGTAATGGGACAACGGTTTATGTAACAGTAGCAACAGCAGGAGAAGGTCAAGACATCGATGCCCTGGCTGAACAAATACGAAATACATGGCATGATTTAGCAAACGTTATAGGATGCCTTACTCAATATGCAGGCGTTGTTCAGTATTTTAACCCTGATTCTGAGAACATTGGCATAGCCAATAGAACTATAGAGATTTTAGAACAATTCAAAAGTATCCATGAAAGAATTAAAGATGCGGTTGGCAATGGCGATAAAGGTAACCTGAAAACAGATGTAGAATCTTTTATGTCGTATGCAAAGGAGTTTCAAAGTTTAATCGAATCGAAGCAAATTCAACTTTTAATCGAGGAGAGCATAAGGACAGATAGAGGAAAAACATACAAACTGGGAGAGGCGGAAAAAGAAACCAGAATATTTGAAATGGCTTCTAAAGCAGTCAGTCTTATGCTTACCGAATTAATGGGCACTCCCGAGCCCAAGCAACAAAACATCAGCATACCACAGTTATTGGACCTAGCAATATTCGCAGAATTGTCTGATTTTGCAAGAGATAGAGTGCGAAAGACCATCGAAGCCGATACCTTTTCTGTGACAGGATACGAGAGCAGGTTGTTTAGGATTTTTGTAAACTTGTTAAAAAACGCTATGGAAGCGACACAGGGAAATGCAATCCTTGAGATAAGCGTTTTCAAGGAAAAAGATGAAATTGTTGTACGTATTGCCGATAACGGTCCCGGTATTCCAAAGGAAAAAGTCGATGCTTTCAATGCCAGACTGCCAGTAGAATCAAGCAAGGGCAAATCTGGTGGCCGTGGATTGAGCATTGTGCGAAGCATGGTAAAAGACCACGGCGGCACAATCGAGACCGATTCGTTGACAGTAGAGGAATATAAGGCATTAAGAGCATTATTCACGACAGGAGATGGCATAGAAAATCCGATTGGTAAAGAAAGCACAGCTTTTTTTAAAGCACACCATGCTGTAATTGATGCCAGATTTGCAGAGCTACAAGAAATAACCGAAACGCTTCAAAAGAATTTAACCCGGGCGATGGGAAAAGAGCAACTTGCGGACATGACAAAGCGACTAGTTGATAATAATTTAAAAATCGTATTAAGAGATACGGATTTCATGACGTTATTCTGGCCGCATAAGTTTAGCTATGTAAGTTGGTATGGGCACATTGAAGGACAAATAGCACAGAATCTACTTATAAATATCGACGACATTCAATTTGCTGGCGGAAAACTTAAAAAAGCAGATGCCAATAAAATGAGACAATTGTTGTCAGCGAGAATGAACGAGATTCTAGGCTATCGGGAGTTCCTTAAACGCATTGTAGAAGACCGGCGGATTACGCAGGGTACGGCGTTCACGATACGGCTGCCGGTGGCAAACTTGAAGAGTGGCGAATACGGTCACGAATTTCGTAGTAGAATAAAAAAGCAACAATTACGAGGAACTTTTGAATTCGCTAGGAATCTAACGTCAACAACACGTTTTTATGATGATACATTGCAACTTTTATACAATGCGGTTTTAACATACTACGGAGATACACCGAAAAATCGACTAAGTTGGTTTGTAGGTATTATGGCAGAAAAAGTAGACGCTGGATTGATTAGTAAGAAGCAAAGGAAAGCGGTGCTGTCCAAATTCAGACGGCTTCTCGTCGAAATTTATGAAGATGAAAATTTTGCAAGACTTTATAATGAGGCTACTTCAGGTAATAAAGAAGCACTTAATCGTCTCGTCTTATATGTTCTGTCGTGCAGGGAAAGATACTTTTCATTGATAGACAAATTTAGAAAAGAAGTGGCTGACACTATACCCAATGAAAGATTCCCTCAGGACATACTGACTTTCTTTCGTAACCAGACGACAGATTTTTTTGAAGAATTGCAGTCTAAAGCTATCGAAGCAAGAATTCTTGATAATGCAAGCACTGGCGTCGCTTCTGCCTCCGAGCAAGTCTATAGAGACCGTCTCGCAGATACCCTCAAAGTTATCCAAGCAAAACAGACCCAGCCTCTCATTATTGCCCTCGGTACGAGCTGGATAAAAGGCTACGAGCAGGGCCGGTATCTACAGTACGATGCTCTCAATCCGTTAATAGCCAACATGAGAAGCTACTGCGAAGAAAAGGGCATACCGTTCATCGTTGATGATGACGCCAATCTTGTTGGTAGAATTAACGAAGCTCAAAAGACTAACCCGAACGCTAAGGTAGTTGTGCTTACAGGCGAGGCTACGGCGAAGTCAGAAGATTTTGCACTGTTACGCAGTAATGCCAATGCTTTCATCGTGGGCGTCAATAACCAAGAGCTTACGGTCGATAGCTACGTCCGGCTCATGGAGATGCTCACTATGGCTCTCAAGCTATCTGTAGGACTCGAAGTAACGCAAGATTCCACGGTTATCACTATAAAGAAAGACGACACGTACAAAATCTACATCTTCATCCCTCACGCAGAGCCGATGGATTACGAACGGCTCAAGCACACCTACGAAGTACAGAAGTTTGCGTAATCCGGCTTAATTATCAATTTCTAATTCAAGTCGTTTAGTACCATTCCTCAAGCATTTCAATGCATCGCGGGCCGGTTTCTGAGCTAAAATCGACCTGATTTGATGCTTCTTACACACCGTTATGTTTATGTGGACACTCAAAATTTGAAGCTGTAAAATACATTTATGCTTATGAAACGAGCTGCGCCAGATATATGAGCATGCCAAAGAAGTGGCGATGTCCGCATAACACCGTTATATTCAATATTCTCCCCTTAAAACAGGCCCGTTTGATATAATATTGACAAATGATCAGGACGATAAAACTGCCGTTTAAGCTGAGGGTGCCCGCGCTCGCGTGCGGGGCGGACATGAAGGGCGCGTTTGCCATCGCCCGGGGTGACAAGGCGTATCTGGAGGACGGATTCGGCGACCTGTCGGATCCGGACAACCTCGCGCGATACGGGAAGGCCGTCGTTAAGCTTACCGGGAAACTCGGCGTAAAACCCGGGGTCGTCATCTGCGATATGCACCCGGGATATCTTTCCACCCGCTTCGCCGAGGGATTTGGCGCTAAGGTCAGGCGTTATATGGTCCAGCACCACGAAGCTCACGTGGCAAGCGCCGTCATAGACAGCGCGATAAAGGGCGGCGTCATCGGCGTCGCCTTCGACGGGACGGGGTTCGGCTCGGACGGCAACATCTGGGGAGGGGAGTTCTTCGTCGGCAGTCCAAAATACTTTAAGCGCTCGGCCCATCTCGAGTACGTTCACATGCCCGGCGGAGATTCCGCGGTGAGGGAGCCGTGGCGCATGGCGGCGAGCCACATCTTCAAAGCGATAGGCGCCGACTTCTCGAAGAACCTGAGGGAAGGCGACAGGGCCCTCTACCTGAAGACGATGATCGACAGAAATATAAACTCTCCTCTTACCTCCAGCGCGGGAAGGCTCTTCGACGCGGTCGGCAGCATGATCCTCGGAGCCCGGGAAGCGGCGTTCGAAGCGCAACTGCCCGCGGAGCTCGAAAAGATGGCTCCCGACGGATATGAAGAACATTACCGGTTCGATCTGAAGGAAGAGAGCGGCCTTTACACGATAAGGGTCGATGGCGTAATAAAAGGGATCGTCAAGGATATGACCAGAGGACTTGAAAGAAGGTTCCTGTCCGGCCGTTTTCACAATACTATGGCGCAGATAATATCCGCCACGGCGGAGGCGCTCCGGAAAAGAGGCGCCCCCCGCAAGGTCGTGCTGACCGGGGGCGTCTTCCAGAACAGGTATCTGACTTCGAGGGCCCGGGCGTTGCTGACCCGGCGCGGATTCAGGGTTTACACCCATACGAATATCAGCGCGACGGACGCCGGGATACCGGTGGGGCAGATCGCGATAGCGAGGGCCAGGGGAATATGTGTTTAGCGATACCGATGAAGGTCGTTAAGGTAGATCTGTCCGGAGACCATGCCGAGGGCGTCGTCGAGTCCGGCGGCGTGAGCCGCAAGGCGAACTTCTCGCTCATGAGCGGCGTGAAGGCCGGTGACTACGTCCTCCTGCACGCCGGATTCGCTATCGAAAAAGTCAAGCCCGACGAGGCCAGGAAGACGCTCAAGGCGCTGAGGGAGCTGTAAATTTTTCGCATTCCTCTGTGGCGGCGGAACTTTCGAGGTCGCCTTCCGCTTGTCGCGAATTTGCATTAAGCATGCAAATTCGCTGTCGAAAATTTTTGATGGCCTCGCAACCCGGACTGACATCAAGCTGTGGACAGGTTTGCTCGGCCCGGTATATCGCTAAGAGGAATCAAAAATTTTCAAGAGTCGCTTCAGGCTGGACCTCAAAAGTTCCGCCATCTTACGCAGATGCGAAGAATTTACCGGTGGGGTTGGAGGAAAAACGAATGAGCAACCCTTCGACTTCGCTCAGGGTTCGTCCCGAGCGAAGTCGAAGGACGAAGAGCCTGCCTGCCGGCAGTCAGGCGTTCGTTTTTCCAAAGAAAAAGATCGGGAAATTTTACGGGTGGCGCGGTGAGGCCTTGAGGGCCGCAGGCGAGCTGAGTGCTTACGGGATGGGGTTACCGACTTGCTTTGAGGTGGTTTTAAGATACCCTTATAGTCTTCTGTATATTGTAAACCCCGTACGAAGCCGCCAAGGACCGAAAGGCCGAATCGCGACAGGACCCGTAAAATTTATTGAGAGCGGGTTAAAGGAAGCCAGAGAGATGCAAATATGAAATATATAGACGAATTCAGGGACAAGAGGTTGATCGCGAAGGCCGCGGACGGGGTACGCCGGGCTGCCGCCGGGCGCGACTTCACGTTTATGGAGGTCTGCGGTACTCACACGATGGCGATATTTCGCTATGGATTGCGTGAGCTGCTGCCGACGAATATAAGGCTCATCTCAGGGCCGGGCTGCCCTGTATGCGTTACGCCCAACGACTATCTCGACAAGGCGATCGCCATCGCCAGTATGGACGGCGTTGTCGTAGCCACATTCGGCGACATGATGAGGGTCCCCGGGTCGCGATCGAGCCTCTATGCCGAGAAGGCGGCGGGAGCCGATATCCGCGCGGTCTATTCTACCGACGACGCCATCGCCATCGCGCGGAAAAATCCCGGCAAACAGGTGGTCTTCCTGGGCGTCGGATTTGAAACTACCGCCCCGACGGTGGCGGCGTCCATCTTAGAGGCGAAGCGAGAGGGAGTGAAGAACTATTCCGTGCTATGCGCCCACAAGACGATGCCCGAGGTTATGGCCGCGCTGCTCGAAGGCGGCGATGTCAGGGTCGACGGTTTTTTACTGCCCGGCCATGTCAGCGCGATAATCGGAACGAAGCCCTATGAGTTCATCGCCAGGAAGTACGGCAGGAGATGCGTTGCGGCGGGATTCGAGCCGCTCGACGTCATGCAGGCCATATCGATGCTTATAGAACAGCGCGTCCCGAAGATAGAGATCCAGTATAAACGCATAATGTCCGGCTCGGGGAACGGGCTGGCCCGGAAGATCATAAAGAAGGTCTTCGATAAAACCGATGCCGCGTGGCGCGGGCTGGGAATTGTAAAAGCCAGCGGCCTTAAAATAAAGAAAAGTTTTTCCGACTTTGACGCCGATATCCGATTTCATCCGAAGGTCCCGCGGCCGGTCGAACCTAAGGGCTGTCTATGCGGGCAGGTTCTTAAGGGCGAGAAGATACCGGCTGACTGCAGGCTGTTCGGGAGATCCTGCACTCCCGATAATCCCGTCGGGGCTTGCATGGTCTCGAGCGAAGGGACGTGCGCGACGTACTATAAGTACGAAACCGCTGTTTAAAAAAATGGTGGTTGGGTGACACGACTGAGCCTTTTTCGCAACAAGGGCGGTACGGGGTGGAGTTGGGCAGCTCCCGGGGGTGTAATAGCAAGTGTTTAAGATACGTGCAAGAGTCGGACGCAGCCCTTCCAAGAAAAAGGCGAGGGAGTGGCACCCTTTGACAGGCTCAGGGTGTCATCCTGAGCAATGCCGAAGGATGGCAGGACCCAATGGAGATTTTTTATGAATAAAGAAAATGGCAAAATAACTCTCGCCCACGGCAGCGGCGGGCGCATGATGCACGAGCTTATAGAGACGCTATTTATGAAAGAGCTCGGCAACTCTGTCCTTCGCCAGCGCGGCGACTCGGCTATCATCAGGATGGGGTCAAAAAAAATAGCGTTCACGACCGATTCGTACGTAGTCGATCCCATATTCTTTCCGGGCGGCGACATAGGAAGCCTCGCCGTTTACGGGACCGTAAACGACCTGTCGGTGTGCGGCGCGAAACCTCTCTATATCTCAGTCGGTATAGTGATCGAAGAAGGCTTCGAAATGGAGGCTCTGAAGAAGATAACGCGATCTGTCGGAAAGGCGGCGAAGCGCTCCAGGGTCGCGATAGTTACGGGCGACACCAAAGTAGTTGAGAAAGGCGCCTGCGATAAGGTGTTCATCAACACTTCCGGCATAGGCGAGGTGTATTACAAAGGCCTCTCCGCAGGGAGGATCCATAAAGGCGACTCTATAATAGTCAGCGGGCCGATAGGCGACCACGCCATAAGCGTTCTCTCGAAGAGGGAGGGGGTAGGATTCGGCACGACGGTGAAGAGCGATTCCGCGCCGTTAAACGGACTGATATCCAGGGCGCTCAAAGCCTCGCGCAAAATCAGGTTCATGCGGGATCCGACGAGGGGCGGGGTGGCTACGACGCTCAACGAAATAGCCGCCGGCGCCTCTTTCGGCGTCTCCATAGACGAGAAGAGCCTGCCTGTAAGGGACGGCGCGCGGCGCTCGTGCGAAATGCTCGGCCTCGATCCTCTGTATCTGGCGTGCGAGGGCAGGGTCCTCATCGTCGTAGCGCCCGAAGACGAGCGCAGGGTATTAAAGGCCATCCGCGGCGACGCTAACGGCAAGTCCGCGCGCGCGATAGGCGTAGTGACCGCGGAGCATAAGGCCAGGGTAGTCCTGGAGACTGTCGCCGGCGGGAGGCGTATAGTCGACATGCTTTCAGGCGAGCAATTACCGCGGATCTGCTGATGTACAAAGAGCGCGCGTATCGAAGTTGGACCGGCGGGCCGGACCTGGTAGCGTTCGGGGTGATGGAAGGCCAGACGGACCTTGCCGTATACGCCGAGACGGATCTGTCCGGACAGGCGCGCGCGGCGGTGCTTACTTACAGGCGCGACCTGGAAGATTATATAAAGTCGGATCCGGCATTTTATTCGGCCCTGGAACCGGTAACGGTGGGAGATCATGCTCCGCAAATCGTCAGGGCCATGGCCTCCGCCGCCCAAAAAGCCGGCGTGGGCCCGATGGCCGCTGTGGCGGGGGCTTTCGCGGAATTTGTCGGCAGGGATCTCTGCAGACTGTCCGGCGAGGTAATAGTGGAGAACGGCGGCGACATATTCATCAGGACCGCGAAGACAAGGACGGTCGGCATATACGCCGGGGAGCTCTCGCCTTTCACAGGCAAACTGGCCATGGAGGTCGGCCCGGCAGAGGACGGCATGGGGGTGTGCACGTCGAGCGGTACGGTAAGCCATTCTTTGAGCTTCGGCTCTTCCGACGCTATAGTCATAATATCGAAAGATGCGGCGCTAGCCGACGCCGCCGCCACGGCGGCGGGCAACGTTATAAGATCTCCGGACGATATAGCCAAAGGCGTCGACGTCGCCAGGTCCATCGAGGGGGTGCTCGGCGTCGTCGCGATAGCTAAAGATAAGATGGGTAGCTGGGGTGACATCAGATTTGTATAACAGGAGGCCAAAATGGTTTCGAAGAGGATAGTATTGACGTTTCCGCACAAACTGGTCAGCGAACCTATCGTGTACAAACTTGTAAAGGATTACGATCTCTCATTTAATATCCTGCAGGCAAAGATCACTCCGCAGGAAGAGGGCGTGATGGTGCTAGAGCTCAAGGGTAAAAAAGAGGACTACGCGAAAGGGATGAAGTATCTGTCCGGGATAGGTATCGGCGTCCAACCGGTCAGCCAGGATGTCTCGAGGGATGAGGACAAGTGCACTCATTGCGGAGCCTGCGTTACAATCTGCCCTACGGGAGCTCTGTACAGCGACAAGAAGACCATGAGGGTAATATTCGACGTCGAGAAGTGCATCGCCTGCGAGCTCTGCGTGAAGACCTGTCCGCCCCGCGCGATGGTCGTCAAGCTGTGACCCTAAAGCATTAAAAGCGGCGAAGATCCGGATTGACTTGGTCGGCGGACGGGGCTATAATCATATCTTCCAATTGGTAATATTATATGCAAGACAGACTATATTCGATAACCAGAAAAGACCTTTTCGACCTCTTCGGAAGGCTATCCGCGGATTATAGAGTTCTCGTGCCGTACACAAGGCTCGAGCGGCTCCATTTCGACGATTTCGATCCCAAGAAAGAGGACCTGATCGAGCTGGGCGGCATACGCCAGAGCCAGCCCCTAAAGTCTTTTATCAGCCATTCAAGGGAAAGGGTCTCCGGCGGAGACGTTAGGAGCTCAAAGCCGCTGGTCATCGCCGGCGTAAAAGGCTGCGACCTGTCGAGCCTTAAGCTGCAGGACTACGTCTTCCTGGGCGGCGACACCCAGGATCCGTTCTACGCGGCAAACAGGCGTAACATTTTTATCATAGCGTCCGATTGCACCTACGCCAAGGAGACCTGTTTCTGTATGGCGCTGGACGGAGCGCCGTACCCGAGAAGAGATTTTGATATAAGCCTCTCTCTTATAGACAACCATTATCTCGTGGAGATCGGAAGCGAAAAGGGCCGGGATATGGTCGCTCGTTTCAAGATGTTCTTCAAAGAGCCTTCGCACCACAGCGCCGGCATACGCAACTCCAATCGCGACCGCGTTTCGAAGCAGGTGAGCGGCTTCATAGACAGACGCGGCGCGCCCGGCACCGCCGAGATAAAGGGCTCCGTAAAGAAGAACTACAACGACACCGGGTTCTGGCAGGACGTGACCTCGACATGCGTCGAGTGCGGATGCTGCAACCTCGTCTGTCCGACGTGCCATTGTTTTCTTCTGTATGACGAAAAAGACCGGCAGGGGGCCAAGCGCTTCAAGGTCTGGGACGCCTGCCTCTACAATACGTTCGCGAAAGTGGCCGGAGGGCACAACCCCAGGAAGCACTTGTACGAGAGAATGCGCAACAGGTTCGACAAGAAGTTCACGTTCTTCCCGGAGGTGATGGACTACTTCGCCTGCACGGGTTGCGGGCGGTGTATCGAGGGTTGCCCCGGCGATATAGACATAAGGGAAGTCCTGAAAGGGCTGGTAACGGGTAAATGGAACAAGCCGCCGCACGATTAAACAGCTGCAAGAATCCATACGCCTTCGTAGAGGCCGAGGTGCTGAGCGTGGTCACCGAGACGTCGAGCATCAAGACGTTCACATTCAGGCCGCGCGAGAGTATCGCTTTCCGCGCCGGACAGTTTATGGACGTCACGCTTCCCGGAATAGGCGAAGCGCCGTTTACGCCCTCGTCCAATCACAACGCCGCCGGCACCCTCGATTTCACGATAATGGCCGCCGGACGCGTAACCAAGCTGCTGCATCAGCTGAAGCCCGGCGATTTGGTAGGTCTGAGGGGCCCTTACGGAACGGCCTATCCGCTGGACAAGTTTAAGGGCAGGGAATTATTCATAGTGGGCGGGGGAGTGGGGCTGGCCCCGCTCAGGGCGCTGTTATACGCGCTATTCAACGACGTGAACGATTACAGGAAGATAACCGTCAAGTACGGTTCCAGGACGCCCGCCGACATAGTTTATAAGAACGAGATCGATACATGGAAGAGGCACGGCAAACATGTGGACGTCGAGATATCATGCGATGTAGGCGATCCCTCCTGGAAGGGAAACGTAGGGCTTGTGACCACCATACTGAAGGACCCGCAGTTTGATATGGCCACCGCGGCGACTATCGTATGCGGCCCGCCCATCATGATGAAGTTCGCCACGTTCAAACTGCTCGATCTGGGATTTAAGGAATCGAACATATACCTCTCGATGGAGAAGAACATGTCCTGCGGGATCGGCAAATGCGGCCACTGCAGGATAGGGCCTTATTACGCATGTAAAGATGGGCCCGTCTTCACGTATGACAAGATAAAAGATTTACCGGGGATATGGGACTGATAGAATGACAAATGACAAAATCCAAATTACAGATAAAATCCAAAATTCAAACCTTAAAGATTCGTCATTTGAATCCGGACATTTAATTTGTCATTTGCGCTTTGGTATTTGTAATTATGGTATTCTGTGAAGAGACTGCTGATAGATTTAGACATATGCTCCAAATGCGCCGAATGCGGTATGCTCTGCAGTTACATACAGCATCCCGGCAATAACGGCATAACCGGCCTGAGGGAGTTCGCCCATTTCGCCATAAACTGCCGGCGGTGCGACGACGCCCCGTGCATCGGATCGTGTCCTTGGGAAGCCATAGAACTGCAGAAGGATACGAATATGCTGAAGCGCTACATGATGCGCTGCACTTCCTGCAAATCGTGTTCGCGCGCCTGCCCGTTCGGCGTCATATATCCCGAGACGATACCGTTTGTAATATCGCGGTGCGACTTCTGTCTGGGCAGGCTTTCGGAGACCGAAGAGCCCATATGCCTGCAGTCGTGCGACTACGGCGGCATAAAGTACGGGGAGTTTGAGGAGAACGGGGAGGCTAACATATTCAAAGCCTCCGAATACCTTCTGATAAAGACGTCCTTTAAATGGGAACGCATACTGGAGCTGCCGAAGAAGAGATGATCCCCAAGATGCTTGAATACCTGTTTCTGCTGATAGTATTTCCCGGATTCGTTTTTTCGGGCGTGATGGGCCTTATGGTCGGGTGGGTGGACAGGAAGGTGACCGCCAGGCTTCAATGGCGCGTCGGGCCTCCCTGGTATCAGAACTTCCTGGATTTCATGAAGCTCGCGTTTTACAAAGAGACCCTGATACCCGGTGGCGTTTCCAGGGCGGTGTTTCTCGGCACCCCGGCCCTCGGCCTCGCGGCGGCGACGCTGGTCTCGACCCTGCTCCTTGTCGCCAACGGTTCTCCGCAAAGAGGTTTCGAGGGGGACGTCATTGTGGTCGCGTATCTTTTGCTTATTCCGCCGATCGCGCTCATGCTGGGCGCATTTGCCTCGGCAAATTCTCTGGCGTCCCTGGGCGCATCGAGAGAGATGAAGCTCATGCTGTCGTACGAACTGCCGTTCGTCCTGGCGCTCGTTGTGCCGATAATGAAGACCGGATACTCGATAAGGCTGGGCGAGATCATCGCGAACCAGTTCAGCGCGGGAAGCGTCATAGCCAGTCCGTCCGGCGCGATCTCTTTTCTCGTAATGCTCCTGTGCGTACAGGCCAAGCTCGGTTTCGTCCCGTTCGATATGCCGGAGGCGGAGACGGAGATCATGGCGGGCACCTGCATAGAATATTCCGGCAAGCCGCTGGCGATGTTCAAGCTGACGAAGGCGATACTGCTCTTCGCAATACCGGTCCTGATGATAACGCTGTACTTCGGCGGAATAAAACACGATGCCATCGGCATCGTGAAATCGGTCTCGGAATACGCAGGAATACTTGTGCTTATGATAGTTATAAAGAATACGAACCCGCGCGTCAGGATAGACCAGGCCGTGAAGTTCTTCTGGGGGGTCATTACGGCCCTCGCGGCCGTAAGCGTCGTAACGGCGTACATGGGGTATTGAGATGGGCCTTAAAGAAGCGGTGCTTTCGAGATCTATAAACGTATTTCACCTGTCGAGCGGCAGCTGCAATAACTGCGACATAGAGATACTCGACTGCCTGACGCCCCGCTTCGACCTGGAGCGTTTCGGCGTGACGCTCGTCGGCAGCATAAAGCACGCGGACGCCATGTTCTGCACCGGCTCGGCAAACAGGCTGGCTGTGCCGATAATAAAGAGGCTGTACGAGCAGATGCCGAAGCCGGGTTTCGTCATAGTCTGGGGCGCGTGCGGCTGCTCGCGGGGCCTATTCAAAGACAGCTATAACACCGCAGCCCCGCTGGATGAGATAATACCGGTCGACGCGTACATCCCCGGCTGTCCGCCGAAACCCGAAGCGGTCATAGCGGCGCTGGGCAAGCTCGTCGCCATGATACGGGCGAAGAAGGGATCCGGATGACGGCGGATATTATTTCGCAGAAGATAAACGAAAGGTTCGGGGACAGGATACTTAAGTCGGACAGGAGATCCGCCAAGCGCCTGTACGTCGATGTCTATCCTAAAGAGATAGTTGACATCACCAGATTTTTATTTAAGGAGCTGGGCCTCCGGTTCAACATAGCCAGCTGCGTGGACGATTTCGACGGCATAGAGATACTTTATCACTTCGCTTACGACCCGTCCGCCGTTATTGTCACGGTCCGGGTCATAATCAAAGATAAAGAAAATCCGCGCATAGACACCATAACTACGGTTACGCGTTCGGCCTGGTGGATAGAGAGGGAGATGCACGAGCTCTTCGGCGTGGGATTTGACGGCAATGAGGACATGCGGCCGTTGCTTTTGCCGGACGATTGGCCGAAAGGCGTATACCCGATGAGAAAGAGTTTCGTAGTCCCCAGGAGAGATTCCAGGAAGAGCTGAAGATGAATAATAAAACCACGATACCCATAGGTCCGTACCACCCGCTGCAGGAAGAGCCCGAGTTTTGGAAGCTGATAGTCGATGGCGAGAAGGTCATCGACGTCGACGTCAGGATAGGCTACAACCACCGCGGCATAGAGAAGATATCCGAGTCGAAGTCTTTCGACCAGTCCATATTCATCGTGGAGCGCATATGCGGCATATGCTCCTCGAGCCATCCGATCGCCTGCTGTGAAGCCATCGAGGACATCTGCGGCATAGAGGTCCCGGAACGCGCGAGGTTCATCAGGACGATCACGCAGGAGCTCGAGCGCATACATTCGCACCTCCTCTGGCTGGGCCTCGCCGGCCACTTCATAGGCTACAATACCGTCTTCATGTGGTCGTGGAAATACCGCGAGCCCATCTGCGACATCATGGAGACCATCACGGGCAACCGTCAGAATTACGGCATGCACAAGGTCGGCGGAGTGAGGCGCGACATAGAACGCGAACACGTCTCGTATATACTTACCAGATTGGACGAATTCCTGAAACAGCTGGACATGCTGAAGGGCGCCGTCCTTGACGATCCCGTTCTCCACGCCCGCCTGAAGGGAATAGGCGTGCTGTCCAGGGAGGCAGCCATAGACTACGCCGCGCTGGGCCCGACCGCCAGGGCCTCGGGTGTCGACATAGACGTCAGGCGCGACCATCCGTACGCCGCTTACGACAGGGTGAAGTTCAAAGTCATAACGCAGACCGAAGGCGACGTATTCGCGAAGGCGGTGGTCAGGATACTGGAGATGTTCGAGTCGGCCGGCATAGTGAGGCAGTGCCTGGATATGATGAAGGAAGGGCCGGTCGATTCGAAGCCAAAGGATATAGCGCCCGGCGAGGGCATAGGGGTCATAGAGGCCCCCAGAGGAGAGTGCTTCCATTACATAAAGTGCGACGGGACGAATTCGCCCGTGCGCCACAAGATACGCGCCCCGACCTACATGAACTTCCCGACATTCAGGGAGACGGTCATAGGAGAAACGGTATCGGACGCCACGATAATCATGGCCGCGATCGATCCCTGCTATTGCTGCACGGAGCGCATGATGGTCGTCGACGGTTCCGATAAGGAGCTCATGAGGGCGCAGGAGATGATACGCCTCTCGCAGGAGAAGACAAAGGCGCTCAGGGCGCGCATGGGGATGAAATAGGGAATGGTCAAAGACCTTCTGCTGTATATAGTGGTTCTGCCGATAGTCTCGGGCATCGTATGTCTTGCCGCCGGAGATAGGTTTAAGGCAGCGGTGAAGACGCTCGCCTCGGTTGCGGCGGCCGGAACGTTCGGGCTTGTGCTGGCGGTATTCATCAATAAAGCCGCGCCATGGCGGTCGTTCGGGCAGACGATGCTTGCCTGCGACAACCTGTCGGCTTTCATAGCTCTCGCCGCGGCCTTTATGGCTATGGTGGTCACGATATATTCATGCGGGTTCTTTGATAAGAGGTGCGGCAGCTTCTTCGGATACGCCCTGATGACTCTCGGCGCTTCGCTCGCTGTGGCGTTCGCGAACAACCTCGTTTTGATGCTCGTCTTCTGGGGATTTCTCGCCGCGATGCTTTACCTGCTGACGAACCTCGCCGGCACCGGCAGCGCCGCGGCCGCCGGACGCAAAGCGTTCATAATAATCGGCGGGACCGACGCGCTTATGCTCTTCGGCGCGGGGCTCGTATGGATCAGGACCGGGACGCTCTCCATGGACGCCATACATATTCCGCTCGCGGACAATCTGTCTTACATAGCCTATTTTTCCATCGCCATAGCGGCGCTCGCGAAGGCCGGGGCCATCCCGTTCCACTCGTGGCTTCCCGACGTCGCCGAGGACGCGCCCACGCCGGTCGGCGCCTACCTTCCGGCCGCCCTCGATAAGCTGCTGGGCATATATCTGCTCGCCCGCGCGTCCCTCGGCCTGTTTGCCATGTCGAAGATATCGAATACGGCGCTGCTCATAATCGGATCCGTGACGGTGATAGTCGCGGTAATGCTCGCGCTCGTCCAGCATAACTTCAAAAGGCTGCTCGGATATCACGCCGTATCTCAGGTGGGTTATATGGTCATCGGCATAGGCACGGCGAACCCCATAGGCATAGCCGGCGCGTTGTTTCACATGCTGAATAACGCATTATACAAATCGTGCCTCTTTCTTACCGGAGGCGCCGTTGAAAAGAAGGCGCATACGCTCGACCTGGGGGACCTCGGAGGGCTCGCCAAATATATGCCGGTCACTTTCGTTTCGTGTCTTGTAGCGGCTCTTTCCATATCAGGAATTCCGCCCATGAATGGTTTCTTCTCGAAGTGGATGATATATCAGGGGGTGATAGAGTCGGCCTCGCCGAAGAACCCCTTATGGATAATATGGTTATCCGCCGCGATGTTCGGCAGCGCCCTGACGATAGCGAGCTTCATGAAGCTGATACATACCGTATTTCTGGGCAGACCGTCCGTGGAATATAAGGACGCGAAAGACCCGGGACCGCTCATGGCCGTGCCCATGCTGGCACTTGCGGTCATTTGCGTAGTATTCGGGGTGTTTGCCTTTCTCGTTCCCATACCCATGCTCATCCGTCCGGTGATGGGGAGGGCTCTTGTATACGCGGGCTCATGGCAGCCCGTCGCGGCGACCGTAGCTATGGCCATAGTCATAATAGGCGGCGGATTGTCTTATATTTTATTCAGACCCGGGAAGTTCCGCGCCACCGAGACATTTGTCGGCGGCGCCGATCCGGGTGAGCTGGGAAGAGTATCCGGCACCGAATTCTACGACACGATAAAAGATATCGCGCCGGTCGGGGCGCTGTATAAAAAAGAAGAATCCGGCTCTTTCGATATTTACTCGATATCCGGCAAGGCCCTGAACTATTGCGTTAAGCCCCTGCAGATATTGCACAACGGAGTGCTTCCGACATACCTGGTGTGGTGCCTCCTGGGTATGGTCGCTATGTTTCTGGCGTTATTGATAATGGCGGGATAGAGTATGGTAGAGATACATCTGGTCTTATTCTTCATGATAGCCGCCGCGTTCATAGCCGTGGAGGCAAAGGACCTGCTCTCGAGCGTAATAGCCGTCGGAGCCGTCGGGATAGGCCTGTCGATGGGGTTCCTCATCCTGAAGGCGCCGGACCTGGCCATGATGCAGCTGGTGGTAGAGATCCTGAGCCTCATAATACTTATACGCGCGACTATACGTAAAGACATCCCGTTCAGTCCGTCCGGGCGCTGGGTATTCAATACCGTCTCGACTCTCGTATTCCTGGCGGCCTTCCTGGGGCTTGCTTATGTTTCACTGCGCCATATACCGCAGTTCGGAGACCCGATAATGCGGTTGTCGGAGACCTACTTCAGGGACGGGCCCGCCTTCACGGGGGCGCGCAACGTCGTCGCCGCGATATCGCTGAACTTCCGCGCCCTGGATACCATGGGCGAGGCTGTAGCGCTTTTCGCGGCTATCGTAGGCATACTCGTTATCGCGCGTAAAAAAGCGCGCGAATAAGGACAGGCAATAATGACAGACCACACCGAGAGGGGAATGACGATCATAGTGAAGACGGTAACCCGTCTTACTATCGGCTTTATCCTTCTGTACGGGATATATATTGCGCTCAGCGGACATGTGGCGCCGGGCGGAGGATTCGCCGGAGGCGTCATAGTGGCGCTGTCGTTCGTGCATATAATGCTCGCGTTCGGCAAGGACGTGGCCCTGAAGCGCCTCCGCTCGGGCGTGCTGCGCGTGGCCATAAACGCCGCAGCGCTGATATTTCTTTACACGGTCGTAGTGAACTTTTTTGGAGGAGGGTCTTTCGCTCATCCCATCATAAAAAAGATAGCCGGGAGGCTCGTGTTCGAAAGCGAATATATCATGCCGCTGTGCGAGATGACGATGATAGGGTGCGGCCTCTTCGCCATATTCGTGGCGCTCGTCCTGGCGAGCAAGGCGGACAAGAATGCGGAATAAGAGGTTAGGTATATGAGCATATACATACTGTGTCTTGCGCTGTTTGCGCTCGGGTTGTACTGCGTAGTCAGGAAGAGGAACGTTATCAAGATCATCATAGGTATCGGGATCATGGACTATTCCGTAAACCTCTTCTTCGTCCTGACGGGGTACCGCCGCTCGGGCCGCTCGCCGATATTCGCCGCGGACCAGGCCATAACCAATATGGTCGATCCGCTTCCGCAGGCGATCGTCCTTGTGTTGATAGTGATAGGGCTCGCAGTCACGCTTACACTGGTAGCCATAGCGATACGTATTTACGAGAAGTACGGGACTTTCGATATCACCAAGATAAACAGGCTGAGGGGATAGATGCAGACTTTCCTTATGTACTCGGTTTTTATACTGCCGCTTGCCTGCGCGTTCCTTATAGCGCTTCTGGGCAAAAAAGCCAGGGTCGCGGGCGGAGTCATAGCGAGCCTGGCCTCGGCAGCTCTCTTCACGATATCCCTGAATTTCGCCGTCTTGACAATATCGCAGAAGATCCTTATATGCAGGACGGAGCGCTGGATACCTCCGTACGGGATATCGCTAGTTGCGGATCAGTTCTCGGTATTTATGATGGCGCTGGCGAACCTTATAACTTTTATCGTCTCGGTCTATTCCGTGGCGTATGTAAGGCCCTATACCGACAAGTGGAAATATTTTTCGCTCCTGATGCTGATGGCCGCCGGAGTAAACGGCGTTCTCGTGACGGGGGATCTATTCAACCTTTTCGTATTCCTCGAGATCGCGTCGATAGCGGCGTACTGCATGGTAACCTACACCCTCCATCCGGAGTCGTTCGAGGCCGCGTTCAAGTACGCGGTCATGAGCACCGTCGCCTCATGCTTTATATTGCTCGGGATAGCTTTCCTTTACGCGCATACATCCACGCTCAATATGGCCGATATGGCCGCCGTCCTGGCCGCCGGCGGGCATTCTAAGCTGACGTTGTTTGTCAGCGTGCTCTTCGTCATGGGTTTCGGCATGAAGGCGGCCGCCGTGCCTTTTCACGCCTGGCTTCCGGACGCGTATACCAAGTCCCCGGCGACATTGCCCGCGATGTCCTCCGGCGTGCTCCTGAAAGTGCTGGGCATATACGCGCTATCCAGGGTGTTTTTCAACGTTATGGGGATGACCGGCGCCGTCTCAACGGTCCTCACCGCCATAGCCGTACTTACTATGGTGGCGGGGAGTCTGATGGCCTTCGGCCAGACAAACATGAGGCGGCTCTTCGGATACTCGAGCATAAGCCAGATCGGTTATATAATTTTGGGCCTGGCGGTAGGTACGCCGCTGGCGCTTCTAGGGAGCGTATTCCATATATTCAACCACAGCGTGGCGAAGTCGCTTCTATTCCTGAACGCCGGCGCGGTGGAAGATTCTTACGGCACGGGCGACCTGCGGAAGATATCCGGAATATTCTGCCGCTCGAAACTGCAGGGCTCGTCCCAGCTTCTGGGGGCGATGTCGATCTGCGGCATTCCGCCGCTGGCGGGATTCTGGTCTAAGGCCATAATAATATTCGCGTGCATACAGGCCGGCCGGTATGCCGCCGGTTTCATCGCCGCGGCGGTGAGCATATTCACTCTGGCGTACTACCTTAAGGCGCTGACCCCGGCTCTATTTGGCGAAGCCCCGGACGGGCAGTCCGGTCCGCGAGTGGCTTTGCCGTCGGGCGCGGCCATGGCGGCATTGTCCGCGCTCGTCCTGTTCGGCGGCGTCCTGATGCTGCCCGGCGTCACAAGCGCTATATTTAACGGAGCGGCGGCTGTATTGTCGGACGGTATAGGTTACGCTTACGCGGTCTTCGGAGCGCTCAGATGATAACTAAAACAGCGCTTTTCATATTGTGGCTTTTTGTATGGATATTGCTGAGCTGGCCCGTCGAGGCCGGCGATATCATAGCCGGGATCCTCGTCTCCTTTGTGGTCTGTCTGATGACTATCGACACGCTTAAGGATACATACGGCAGAGGATATACTCCGGCGACAAAGCGCGATGGGTTGTCCGCAAACGTCCTCAGGCCTTTCTGGTTCGTATATTACCTGGCCGTATTTGTATGGGAGTGCCTTAAAGCCAACATAGACGTCGCCTTCCGTGTAGTGCATCCCGATCTTCCTATACGGCCCGGGACCATAAGGGTGAAGACGGGCCTCAGGTCGGATATCGGACTGACGTTCCTGGCAAATTCCGTGACGCTTACGCCCGGCACCACAAGCGTCGATATCGACAAATCCGGAGGGTATCTGTACGTCCATATGCTTTACGCCAGAGAGCCGTACGGAAAGCTGGCGGTTGTGGGCAAGTTCGAAAATATCTTAAGAAGGATATTTGAATAGCATGGACAAGAGGATGCGATGGTCCATAGGCTTCATAGTCATAGCGGCCGCGGCCGCGGTCGTGATATTCTGTCCGTTGCCGTCCATGATAAGGTGGCAGTCGCCCTTCCTGGCGCGCACATTCCTGTGGCTGCTGTTATCGGCTATCATGTGCCTCTACCGGGTCCTCAGGGGGCCCACCGCGCCCGACAGGGCGGTGGCCATAGACATGCTGGGCATACTCATAGTAGGTTTTTGCGCGGTCCTGTGCCTGCCTACCGGCCGCGACTGGTATATAGATATAGGTATCGCCTGGGCGCTGCAGAGCTTCATAGGCATAATGGCGCTCGCAAAATTTTTGGAAGGCAAAGAGTTCGATGAATGAGACTATAGGCGCGGGATTGATAGTAATAGGCCTGGCATTCGACTTCTTCGGATGCCTCGGGCTTATACGCTTTCCCGACGTGTATAACAGGCTGCAGGCCGCGGCAAAGTGCATCACGCTCGGCACCAGCGGCATATTGCTGGGGCTATTTTGCTACAAAGGCTTTACCGCCACCGGCATAAAGGCTCTCCTCTGCATGGCTTTCATATTGCTGACGGCGCCGGTATCCGCCCATGCGCTGGCCAGGGCCGCGTACCGCTCGGGCGTAAAGCCGTGGGAAGGCACCGTAATAGACCAGTATGGCGAGGACATCGAAAAACGGAAATAGGACCTCGCACCTTCTTAATGGTGCCAGGTTCGGAAAGAAGATGCGAGGTGGACGTGAAAGATATCATGAGCAAAGTGGTGGTGATGGCCGATACCCTGAAAGAGATGCTCGAGCTTGTAGAGAAAGGGTTCATGGAGCACAAGCAGGAGTATCTTAATTCGGCCATGGTCAGGGAGCGCTCAATAAACGAGATGGAGAAGTCCCTGACCGGGCGCGTCCTGGAGCTGTCCAGGGCCGCGAAGAACGACGCGGACCGCAGGGGCCTGGTTGCGATGGAACAGGCCGTGGAGACACTCGAGCGGATGGGGGACGAGGCGGCGAGCCTTGTGGAGCGCATAGAGATGAAGAACGCCGAGCACCTGTTGTTCAGCGACCTCGGCGTGGCGCAGTACAACGAAACGTACGCGACGATGATGAAGTCGATCGAGATGATGTGCGCGTTCCTGAGCGGCAAGGACGGGGATATCAAAGGGCGCGTAGTCGATAACGGTTTCCGCGTAAAGTCGCTCGTCGAAAGATACAGGGCGGAGCACATGGAAAGGCTCGTCAAGGGCGTCTGCACGCCGATGGCGGCGAACATGTTCTTCGATATGCTGGATTTTACGGGAAATATAGCCAGGCATTCATCGAATGTGGTAAAGTTATTTTAGGGAGGTTATGAGATACCCGAAATTACGCGAACTTAAAGAAGCGGTGAAGGCCCTGGTAAAAGGGCCCTACACCAGCGACTACCCGCGCAAGGCGCATCAGCCCGCCAGGCGTTTCCGCGGAAAGCCCGAATATTCGAACTCCGGTTGCATAGCCTGCACGGCGTGCTCGCTGGTCTGCCCCGCCAGGGCGATAGAATCCAGGGACGTGATCACGGCGCGGAAGGCCACGCGCAAAATGATACTGCATCTCGACGAGTGCCACTACTGCGGGCAGTGCAGTGCGTTATGCACCACGCGCGAAGACGATCCGCCCGGCATAAAACATACCACGGAGTTTGACCTGGCCGGGTTCGACAGGGCGGGCATGGTCTCGGAGACCGACGAGAAGGAGCTGGTCCTGTGCGAGATCTGCGGGGACGTTATCACGGCCAGGGCGCATCTCGAATGGATCGCCCTAAAGATCGGGCCGCTCGCTTTTTCGAATCCGACCCTCTTCGTTTCGTCGCTCAAAGGCCTGGGATTCGCCGAAGACGTCCTGCAGGCCGCCAAAGATTCCATACTTCGGTCCGACCGCGTAAAGGTGCTCTGCTCAAAATGCAGGAGGAGCGCGACCATTGAGCGATTCTAGCGTCTCCGTTAAGGACGATCTCAAAGCCTGCATCAGGAACAGGGTGAAGGGAAAGGTCGCGATAGTCGCGATCGGCAATATCCTGCGTTCCGACGACGGCCTCGGCTCGAAATTGATAGAGATGCTGTTGTCCAGGGGCGTAAAGGCCCGGCTCTTCGATTGCGGCACCGCCCCCGAAAACTACATCTTTCCCATACTTTCATCCGCATGCGAGACCGTGGTGCTTGTGGACGCCGCCGACCTTGGGCTTGCCCCGGGCGAAGCGCGCGTGCTGGACCTCGATCAGATAATGAACGTAAGTTTCTCGACGCACTCCCCGTCACCGAGGTTGTTCACGGACCTTCTGAAGACGGGCAGGGACGACATCAATATATTTGTGGTGTCCGTCCAGCCCAAGAGCACGATGCTCGGCGGGCCCATCAGCAGGGAAGTTCTGAGCGGGCTCGACCTCCTGACGGATGCGTTCGCGGCAGCGCTTGCGTGAGGCCCCTCTATGGCAGTAATCCCGCCACCTCTGATTGAAGAGATAAAAGACGCCCCCGACCCGTTCGATATTTTCCGGCGGCTGCAAAAATACCCGTATGCCTTCTTTCTCGACAGCGCCTGCGATCCCGGAAAACTCGGGCGCTTCTCATTCGCGGGCTGCGAGCCGTTTCTCGTATTCAGGAGTAAGGGCGGCCTGATAAATCTGGAGTGGGCGGACGGCAGGAAGGAGGAGTTCAGCGCGGATCCGTTCGCGGTTTTAAAGGATCTGCTGAGCAGGTTCCGCTCCCGCGGCCGCAAAGGCATGCCTCCGGTACCCGGCGCGGTGGGATATTTTTCCTACGACATGAAAAGCTTTATCGAAGATCTGCCGGACGAGGCCAAAGACGACCTTTCCATACCGGATTGTATACTCGGCTTTTACAGCGAGGCGGTAATATACGACAATCTCCGCCGTGAGGCGTATGTCGCCGGCTACGCCCTGCCGGACGCCGACCCGGCCGCCGCCCGCCTCAGGCTGCGCGACCTGAAAGCGCGCCTCGGCGCCCCGGCCTCCGGCGCCATGCCTGAATTTAAGCGTCGCGCCAATCGTCTTAAATCAAATTTCTCCAGGGCTGCCTATATCAGGGCGGTGGAAAAGGCCAAGGGGTATATAAAACGAGGCGACATATATCAGGTAAACCTGTCGCAGCGTTTCGAATGCGAGCTCGATACGGGAGCGTTGGAATTATACGCGAGGCTCAGGACCGTGAGCCCGGCGCCCTTTGCGGCGTATCTGGACTTCGGCGATGTCTCGATACTCAGCTCATCGCCCGAGCGTTTTATCGCCAAGTCGGGTGACCGTATCGAAACGCGGCCCATAAAGGGGACCCGCCCGAGGGGAGACGACGAGTCCTCCGACTCTGCGCTCGCCGGGGAGCTGGAGGCCAGCGCGAAGGACAGGGCCGAGCATGTGATGATAGTGGACCTGGAGCGTAACGACCTGGGAAGGATATGCGAATACGGCTCCGTCAAAGTGGCCGAGTCCTATACGATAGAAAAATACGCGAACGTATTCCACGCGGTATCTACGGTGGAGGGTAAGCTCAAAAAGGGCGTCGGGCCCGTCGAGTGCCTGCGCGCGGCGTTCCCGGGCGGCTCGATAACCGGCGCTCCCAAGATACGTTCTATGGAGATAATCGACGAACTCGAAAACGTGAGACGTTCGGTGTATACGGGTTCCCTCGGCTACATAACTTTCGACGGAGATATGGATACGTCGATCGTGATACGCACGTTCATATTAAAAGGCCCGAAGGCCTATTTCCAGGTCGGCGGCGGGATAGTGGCCGATTCCGATCCGGGGGAAGAATACGAAGAGACGCTCCATAAAGCCCGCGGGCTCATGGACGCGCTCGGGGTCAGAGTCCAAAGATCCGAGGTTGTGACGGTATGAAGACAAAGGTATGGATAAACGGTAAATTTTTTGACCCGGGCAGGGCGAACATATCCATCTTCGACAGGGGATTTATGTACGGAGACGGCCTCTTTGAAACTATGCGCGCCTATGCCGGGGTGGTCTTTAAGCTCGACGGTCATATCGACAGGTTGTATACGTCCCTCGGCGTCCTCGGGATAAGAAAGCCGTGCTCGAAAGAAGTTTTGAAGAAGGCTATATACCGGACCGTTAAAGTAAACGCCCTTAAGAGCGCTTACATAAAGGTCTCTGTGACCAGGGGACAGGGAAGGTTCGGCATAGGTTATAAGGACGAGTTCATTCCCAACGCAGTCATAGTGGCGAAAGATTTTGAGGGATATCCCGAATGGATGTTCGATAGGGGTCTCAGCGCCGCCATCGCCGGCATCAGGCAAAACGAGCGGTCTGTGCTCTCCCGCGTAAAGTCGCTGAACTTTCTGCCGTATATTATCGCCCGGTTCGAGGCCAAGGACATGGGTTACGATGAGGCCATATTGGTAAACACAAAGGGCCATGTCGCCGAAGCCGCGACGAGCAATATATTCCTGGTGAAAAACGGCGCTCTGGTCACGCCGTCGCTGCTCGACGGAATACTGCCCGGCATTACGCGCTCCACGGTCATAGAGATCGCCCGGAAACTGAGACTCCGCGTCACCCAGCGGGCGGTCCTGCCCGGGGAACTCGCCTCGGCCGACGAGGTATTCCTCACCAACTCCCTCGCCGAGATCCTGCCCGTCGTAAAGGTCGGCCCCGGGCGTATCGGCAGAGGCTCACCCGGCAAGCTCACCAGGCTCCTCCGCGTCTGCTACCAGAAGGAAGTCATCCGCTCTATCGTAAGGTAACTGGAAAAGATACCGGCTGCTTAAAGCAGGGGAAGGATCGCGCCCGCGGCGCGGGCGCTGGCGCCCGGCGAGCCGAGAGCGGATTTTACCTCCGCGAGGTCCCGGCGCATCGCGGCAAGCTTCGCCGGATCCGAGATTAGCTCGATGGTCTTGGCGGAGATCTTCGCGGGCGTCATATTGAACTGCAGGAACTCGGGAATTACTCCTCTTCCCGCGACGACGTTGGCTATGCCGAGGAATGGGATGGTCGCGACGATCTTGTATAACATATACGTGATAAGGCTGGCCTTGTAGACGAGCAGGTATGGTGTGCCGACTATTGCCGTCTCTAGAGTGGCCGTTCCGGATGCGACGATGGCGAAGTCCGAAGCGGCTACGATATTATGCAGATCTCCTTCGGCGATCCGGTATTCGAACGCCGCGCCCTTCAGGGCGCCCTCATACATGGACGCCGGTCTTGCGGGATGTTTTGACAGTATGAATTGAACGCCGCCCATTTTTTCGTTTATGACGCGCGCCGATTCGGCGAGTATCGGCAGAAAAGTATTTATCTCCGATATCCGCGAGCCCGGCAGGATCGCTATCGTCGGCCTGGTTTCGGACAACCCGTATTTTTTCAATACCTCGGACCTGGAGGACGTGACTTTGACGACGTCGAGCAGCGGGTGGCCGACGAATTCCGCGTCTATGCCGTGTCTTTTGTAGAGGTCCTCCTCAAACTTGAAGAAGACGACCATCTTCTTTACGTATTTTTTTACCAGATCTATGCGCTTCGGGGCCCACGCCCAGAGCTGCGGGCTTATGTAGTAGAAGACCGGTATCCCGCGCTTTGCCAGATCCCGCGCCATCCTGAGATTGAATCCGGGGTAATCGACGAGTATCGCGGCGTCGGGAGACTCCGCCTTTATCCGCGACATCACCGTATCGTGGGCGCGCTTTACAACGGATATATTTTTTATGACCTCTACGGCTCCGACGAGAGCCAGCTTGGTTATATCGAAGATCACGTCGGCCCCGGCCTTCCTCGACAGCCCTCCGCCGATACCGAAAAATTTCAACGACGGGTCGGATATCTTCAGGTCCCTTATGAGGTTGGCGGCGTGCAGGTCGCCCGACGGCTCGCCTGATATTATGAGGATTTTTTTGGACATCAGCCTTTGGACGGGGTTATCTTCTTTACTATCTCGAGCGCTACGGCCAGCGCCCTGCGTCCCTCTATGCCGGATACCACAGGACGCTTTCCGGTGCGGACGCATTCTATGAAAGATTTCAGCTCTTTCTTAAGAGGCTGCTTCTTCTTTATGCGGATCTTCTCCGTGGATATCCTGTCGCCCTTCTTTCTGAAGAGGGTCACGTCCTGATTCACATAGTCTATCGACAGGTACGAATCCTCCTGGAATATGCGCATCTTTCTCACCACGTCCTTCGTTACGCGGCTGGCGGTTATGTCGGCGATTATCCCGTCCTCGAACGTGAGCCTTACATTCGCCACGTCTTCGTAGTCGGATATGGTGCTCAGGCCCACGGCCTCTATGCCCACAACGTCTTTCTTGATAAGCCCCAACACTATGTCGATGTCGTGTATCATCAGGTCCAGCACGACCCCGACGTCCTGCACCCTCTTGTGGAACGGCCCGAGCCTCTGGCACTCGATGAATTTAGGCGTCTTCAGGTGGGGTTCGGTCGCGAGGACCGCGGAGTTGAAGCGCTCTATATGGCCTACCTGGAGTATAAGGCCCTTCTCCCTGGCTATTTCTATGAGCTCATCGGCCTCCGAAAGGGTCTTCGTTATCGGCTTCTCTATCAGGACATGTATGCCCTGTTTTAGGAATTCCTTGGCTACGTTATAGTGGAGACTGGTGGGCACTACTATGCTGGCGGCGTCTATCTTGCCGAATAGATCCTCATAATCCGAATAGCTGCCGGTGCGGAACTTTTTCCCTATCTCTATGGCGCGCTCGAGGTTACAATCACAGACTCCGACAAGCTTTACATTGTCGAGCCTGGAATATACTTTGGCGTGTATAGATCCGAGGTGGCCTACGCCGACCACTCCTACGCGTATCCTCTCCATAATCTGCCGATTATAGCACTTATTTTGCCGCCCTGCAAGCGATTTCCCTCGACAAGCAACTGGCCCTGTGTTAACATAACCGAAATATATGAAAAAATACTTCAGACTCCTCAGATTCGTATTGCCTCACGCCTGGGTGCTCGTAACGGCCGGATTGTGCATGATATTCACATCGGCTCTCAGCGGCATCTCTCTCGGCATGATAATACCGCTGGTAGACAACATAATAGCCGGCAAAAAGATCGCGCTCCCGTCCGGCATAGCGCTGCCCGGCTTCATACAACAGCTCGTGGACAAGGTCAACTCCACGCCGCCGATGCAGCTCCTGAACAGCATGATCATCGTGGTGATGGCGCTGTGGCTCCTCAAGACCTTCTTCGAGTTCTTCCAGACCTATCTGATGAACGACGTCGCCCAGCGCGTCATACGCGACGTAAAGAACGTCATCTATAAAAAATTCCTCACGTTGTCGATGGACTTCTACTCCAAAAATCCCACCGGAAAGCTCATGTCCCGGGTGACTTACGACGCCGCCGTGATAAGGGATTCGATATCTACGGGCGTCACCGACATGATATACCAGCCGGCCCAGCTGGTCATGTACGTGATAATACTTATGACGGTAAAGGTCTATTTCGCCATACCTATGGCGCTGATACTCGTCAGCCTGTCGCTCTTCGGGCTCGTCGTGTATCCAGTGGTCAAGATAGGCAAACGCCTCAAGTCGATATCGCGCCAGACTCAGGAGAAGTCCGGCGACATAACGACCACGCTGCATGAGACTATATCCGGCGTGAGAGTCGTCAAGGCCTTCTCGATGGAAGAGTACGAGGCCAATAAGTTCGCCGGCCAGAACCAGTACTTCTACAAGCTCGCCATGAAATCGGTCAAGCGCATGACGGTGATAAGCCCTCTTACCGAGTTTGTCGGCATGCTTTGCATAGCGATAATATTGTGGATAGCCGGCAAAAGGATAGTCTCGGGCGAGCTGTCCGCAGGAGCCTTCATTACCTTCCTGGCCGCGATGCTTTCTCTGATGAGGCCTATAAAGCGGATCACGAACGTCTATAGCATAAACCAGCAGGCCATGGCCGCCGCCGACCGGATATTCGAGACCCTCGATACGGAGCCTACGGTAAAGGAGAAGAAGGGCGCGATAGAGCTGTCGAAGATCGCCCAGAGCGTGAAGCTCAAGAACGTCCACTTCGGATACGGCGACAAAGAGGTCCTTAAAGGCATCACCCTGGATGCCCGCGTGGGCGATATCGTGGCTTTCGTGGGCCCGAGCGGGGCGGGAAAGACGACGATCCTGAACCTGATACCCCGTTTCTACGATGTCACCGGTGGGCAGATACTGTTCGACGGCGTAGATATACGGGATTGCACGCTCAAGTCGCTCATGTCGCAGATAGGCATAGTCACCCAGGAGACCATACTGTTCAACGATACCGTAGCGGCCAATATAGCTTACGGTTCCGGCGCGGCCAAAAAAGAGGACGTGATAAAGGCCGCGAAGATAGCCAACGCCCATGATTTTATAATGAAGATGCCCCAGGGCTACGACACGGTCGTGGGAGAGCGCGGATTCAGGCTGTCCGGAGGCGAGAAGCAGCGGCTGGCGATAGCCAGGGCGGTATTCAAGGACCCGCCCATATTGATACTGGATGAGGCCACGTCCCAGCTGGACACCGAATCGGAGATGCTGGTCCAGGAGGCGATAGACCGCATGATGTCAGGAAGAACGGTATTTGTTGTCGCGCATAGACTTAGCACAATAAAACACGCGAATTACATATATGTTTTAGAGGGCGGCAGGATAGTGGAGACCGGATCTCACGACCTTCTGGTAAAAAGAGAGGGCCTTTACAAGCGGCTTTATGAGCTCCAGTTCAGAGACAACATTATTAAGTAGCCGTGCAAATAGTTGTTGCAAATCCCGCCTTTAATCACTATAATACCCTAGCTTATCTCACAACCAGTCCGCCTGGCGGCCGAAGGCCGTATGCGGACGGATGGGACTCCGTTTCACAGCCTAATGGCCGTGAAGCTTCGAAAACGCCGTACAGCGTGACTTCGTACACCGTACGGCGAAAAAACTGTCCCGCGATCGCGGGTATAAAACGCTGTGCATGGAACGGTGTACGAATACAAGAAACGGGAGGAGTCGGCGGTATATGGTTGAATCCACATTGATGAAGGGTTTGCTGGAAGCGGGAGTGCATTTTGGGCACGAGACCAAGCGGTGGAATCCCAAGATGAAGAAATATATTTTCGGCGAGAAGAACGGTATATACATTATCGACCTCTCGAAGACCTGCGATTGCCTCGCCAGGGCGTGCGACTTCCTGAAGAAGATAACCACCACGGGAGGGTCCATAATATTTGTCGGCACCAAGAAGCAGGCCCAGGAGATCATTAAGGCGGAGGCCTCCAAGTGCGGCATGTTCTTCGTGAACCAGCGCTGGCTCGGCGGCATGCTGACAAATTACCAGACGGTGAAGAGGAGCATAAAGAGGCTCCTCGATCTCGAGAGGATGAAGGAGGACGGCACCCTGGCAAAGCTTTCCAAGAAAGAGTCGGCCAAGCTCAACAGGGAGATGGTTAAATTGAACAAGAACCTGGAAGGCATAAGAGCCATGGATAAGCTTCCCAGGGCAATATTCGTGATCGACGCCAAGAAAGAGGACATCGCCGTAAAGGAGGCCAGGAAGCTCGGCATACCCGTAGTGGCGCTTGTCGATACGAACTCCGACCCGGACCTCATAGACTACGTGATACCCGGCAACGACGACGCGATAAGGTCGATAAAGCTCGTCACCGGGATCATCGCCGATACCATACAGGAGGGCAAGGAAGCGTTTGTGGCGGGCGAGCTGAAGGCCAGGGAAGAAGCCGCCGCCGCTCTGGGCGAAGAGGAGGAGGAGATAAAGGTCGTCGACGAGAAGATAGAAGAGCTCGTCGCCGGCGATATAAAGCTGAAGGAAGACGAGGAGCTCCCCAAAGACGTTCCCATAAAGAGAAAAAAGAAACCGGCTAAATAGTAAATCCAAGGAAGAGGAATATCCAGATGACAGACGCGATAAAGAGGCTGCGTGAAAAGACCAGCGCCGGCATAGTGGCTTGCCAGAAGGCGCTTAAGGAATCTAACGGCGATGTAGAAAAGGCGGTGGAGATACTTCGCAAGCAGGGCGTGGCGCTCGCTTCCAAAAAAGGCGGCAGGGCCGCCAAAGAAGGCAGGGTCGAAAGCTATATACACATGGGCGGCAAGCTGGGCGTGCTGGTGGAGGTGAACTGCGAATCGGACTTCGTCGCGCGAAACGACGATTTCAAGCAGTTCGTGAAAGATGTCGCGATGCAGGTGGCGGCCTCGAGCCCGTTGTACGTGCGCAAAGAGGATGTGCCCGAAGAGGCCGTGAAGAAGGAGACGGAGATAATAAAGGCCCAGCTCGCCGGTAAACCGGCCGCCGCCGTGGATAAGATCATAGAGGGCAAGCTCGCGAAGTTTTACGAGGACGCCTGCCTTCTCGAGCAGCCTTTCATAAAAGATTCGGGCATGAAGGTAAAGGACGTGCTCACCTCCATGATCGCGAAGATCGGCGAAAATATAATCGTCAGCAGGTTCGTCAGGTTCCAGGTCGGAGAAAATTCGTAGCACAGGACCCGCAGATGCCCAAGCCCGTATTTAAAAGAGTGGTTCTGAAGATATCAGGCGAAGCGCTGGCCGGCCGCCTGGGCTACGGCATAGATTACGACGTCACCAACTCCATAGCAAGGCAGATAAAAGAGGTCCGCTCGCTCGGCGTAGAGATAGCGGTGGTTATAGGCGGCGGCAACATATTCAGAGGCGCCACGGGCTCGGCCAAAGGCATCGACAGGGCCAACGCCGACTACATGGGCATGCTGGCCACGGTCATAAACGGCCTCGCCCTGCAGGACGCCCTGGAGAAGAACGGCGTATTCACCAGGGTCCAGACGGCCATACAGATGCAGCAGCTGGCGGAACCGTACATACGGCGCCGCGCCATAAGGCACCTGGAAAAAGGGCGCTGCGTGGTCTTCGTAGGCGGCACCGGGAACCCATACTTTACCACAGATACGACCGCGGCTCTTCGGGCCATCGAAATAGGCGCCGAGGTCATCCTCAAGGCCACGAAAGTCGACGGCGTCTACTCCTCCGATCCCATGAAGAACAGAAAGGCCCGCAGGTACGACACCCTGAGGTACATCGACGTGCTGAAGAAGGGGCTTAAGGTAATGGACGCCACGGCGACGAGCCTGTGCATGGACAATAAGCTGCCGATAATAGTATTCGATCTCTTCAAAGTGGGTAATATAAAAAAGGTCATAACGGGCGAGAAGATAGGTACCACGGTAAGAGGATAACGGAGGAAGGTGCGGCATGACTATTAAAGAGCTTTTGCACGACACAGAGATCAAGATGAAGAAGACGGTGGAGGCCACCCAGAGGGAGTTTTCAACCGTAAGGACCGGCCGCGCGTCCGGAGCGATACTTGACAATATAAGGGTGGATTATTACGGCACCCAGACGCCCCTCAAGCAGATGGCGGCCGTGACGACCCCCGACGCCAGGCTTGTGATGGTGCAGCCGTGGGACAAGAATGCCCTGGCCGACATCGAGAAGGCGATCCTGAAATCTGACATAGGGATAGCCCCGACGAACGACGGCAAAGTCATACGTCTTTCCATACCGCCACTGACGCAGGAGCGCCGCGCCGAGCTGGACAAGATACTGAAGAAGATAGCCGAGGACGGGCACGTTTCGATAAGGACGAGCCGCCACACCGCGATCGAGGCCGTGCGCAAGCTCGAGAAGGACAAGGCGGTGACCGAGGACGATAAGTTCAAGGCACAGGAAGATATACAGAAGCTGACCGACAAATATATCAAAGAGATCGATACCGTCCTCGCGGCTAAGGAAAAAGAGATCGCAGGATAATTGATATAAGCACGTCTCGCAAGCGCTCTGTTGATTTTTGCTATATCAGTTTTGCTTCGCGACCACTCTTTTGAATTTACTTCGTAAATTCATTATTTCGGTCGCGAAGGGCTCAAAATTACTTCGTAATTTTTCGCACGGGCCGCTAGCTCATCAGGTAGAGCACCACACTTTTAATGTGGTTGTGGCAGGTTCGAGTCCTGCGCGGCTCACCAGTTAACAAAAATCCCTCAGATTTGCTGAGGGATTTTTTATGTTCATCGGTGCGCAGGACGAGAACGAGCGACCGAGGCATGCGCCGAAGGCGCAATGCCGAGGGAGTGCCGAACGAAGTTCGGCGCCTGCGCGGCTCACCAGTTAACAAAAATCCCTCAGATTTGCTGAGGGATTTTTTATGTTCATCGGTGCGCAGGACGAGAACGAGCGACCGAGGCATGCGCCGAAGGCGCAATGCCGAGGGAGTGCCGAACGAAGTTCGGCGCCTGCGCGGCTCACCA